>CAJDWX010000063.1_pt1 | contig 17896 bp, 16 predicted proteins | sample 7391741 | NCBI WGS metagenome assembly CAJDWX01 (sample SAMEA7055741, study PRJEB34461) | soil metagenome | biome: terrestrial ecosystem; feature: Peninsula; material: soil | place: Antarctica | collected 2016
CGTAATCAGTCGTCCGCCGGCCACGCTGACGCGTCGACCCAGACGACGGTTTGCTGCCGACCCTGCACAGCGGCCACCGGAAGGGTCTCGCCCGATGCCCAGCGCCGCAGCGCATGCCGCTTGCCCGAACCGGTGATCACAAACCACACCCGCGTACTTCGATTCAAGCGCGCGGCCGACAGGCTCACCCGTTCGGGCGGTGGTTTCGGTGCATCCTGCACGGCCAGCACGTCTGCGCTTTCTGCCGCCAGTCCCCAATCATGGCCAGGAAACAGGCTGGCAGTGTGGCCGTCTTCACCCATGCCGAGCAGCACCACATCGAAATCGTCCACACCTTTCAGCCAGTCTGCATAGATAGACGCAGCCTCGGGGCCGCCACGTTCGGACGGGATCGGGCGGCGGTTTGCTGGCGGAATGTTTGACGCTGCAAGCCAGGCCGTTTCGGCCATCATGCTGTTGCGCTCGGGATGATCCGGAGGCAGGCAACGTTCGTCGCCATACCACACCTGCCACTGCGCATTGCCGCTGTGCCTCTCTGCCAGCGCGCGATACAGGGCGCGCGGTGTGCTGCCACCCGCCAGCACCAGATGAAAGCTTCCACGCGCGGCGATGGCTGCCTCGGCTTCGGCGCACAACGCATCGGCCAGCGCCTCCACCAGGCCGTCGACCTCATCGAATACCTGCCATTCAGGTAGCGTCATAGTTCGTCGCGCCAGGTCTGATCGTCGCTATCGAACAGCCGGTTCGCCTCGACCGGCCCCCAGGAGCCGGCGGCATAGGTCGGAATATATTCGCGCTCGACCGTCCAGTTCCTGAGAATCGGATCGACTACCCGCCACGCCCATTCGACTTCGTCGAAGCGGATGAACAGCGAACGATCACCCTCGATCACGTCGAGCAGCAGGGTCTCGTAGGCGTCGAGCGTCTGCTCGTCGGTCTTGAGAAAGCTCGCATTCATCTGCATCACGCGCGTGTCCATGTCGAGTCCCGGTTGTTTGACATGGATCTCCATGCGCATCGACTCCTCGGGCTGAATCGACAGCAACACCCAGTTCGGTGCAATCGACTCGATCGGCGTTTCGCGAAATAACTGCTGCGGCGGATGACGAAATCGAATGGCAATCATCGACGTGTGGCTCGCGAGACGCTTGCCGGTTCGCAAGTAAAACGGCACCCCACTCCAGCGCCAGTTGTCGATATAAAACTTGGCGGCGGCGAAGGTCTCGGTGATGGAGTTGGGTTCGACGTTTTCTTCCTGCTGATATCCCGGGACCGACTGGCCATCGATACTGCCTCTTGTGTACTGCGCGCGCACTGCGTGAGCATGCACCGCACGCTTGGCAATCGGGCGGATCGAACGCAGTACCTTGACCTTTTCGTCGCGTAGCGCGTCAGCCTCCAAGGCCGGCGGCGGCTCCATCGCGACCACGGTGAGCAGTTGCATCAGGTGGTTCTGCAGCATGTCGCGCAACGCGCCTGCGTGATCGTAATAGTTGGCACGCTTCTCGATGCCGATCGACTCGGCCACCGTGATCTGCACGTGGTCGATGAAGTTGCGGTTCCACAAGGGCTCGATCAGCGTGTTGGCGAAGCGGAAGACCAGCAGATTCTGTACCGTTTCCTTGCCAAGGAAATGGTCGATACGATAAACCTGTTCCTCGTCGAAATGCTGGTGCAGCAGGCGGTTCAGCGTCTGCGCCGATTCGAGGTCCTCGCCGAATGGCTTCTCGATCACCACCCGATTCATTCCGCGCGGCTTGTTGAGCCCGACGGTTTCAAGGTTCTGCACCACCGCACCGAATTCGGCCGGTTTGATTGCCAGATAGAACACCGTGCTCGAGCAGGCTGATTCCGGCGGCAGCCGATCTGCCAGCGCACGGAAGGAATCGACATCGTTGAGATCGCCCTTGTGGTAAACGAAGCGCGCAACGAAGCGCTCGAACACGGGCGTATCGAGTGAGCCCTTGATCTTGCCCTTGAGGGTTTCCCGCATGTGTCCGCGCCAGTCTTCGATGGTCCAGTCGCGCCGCGAAAAGACAATGATGCTGAGCGACTCTGCCAGCCGGGCCGCCGCCTCGAGGTGGTACAGCGCAGGCAGCAGTTTGTTCGACGCGAGGTTGCCGGTTGCCCCGAAGATGACAAATGAACACGGCAGATTCTCCGGGCTGATGCTCTTGGCCAGATTCATCTCAATCCTCCTTCACCGCATGGCCGCCAAATCCCTGGCGCATTTTTGCCAGCATCTTCGCGGCGTAATCGTTCTTGCCCTGGCTGGCGAAACGCATCATCAGCGCCAGTGACATTACCGGTGTGGGGATACCCTGCTCGATCGACTCAAGCGTCGTCCAGCGCCCCTCGCCCGAATCGGCCACGAAAGGTTCGATGGATTCGAGCATCTGATCCTTCGCCAGAAAATCGGCCGACAGATCCAGCAGCCAGGATCGAACCACGCTGCCATGCCGCCACAGTTCGGCGATTTTGCTGACATCGAGATCGAAGCCCGGCTTGTCCTTCATCATCGCAAAGCCTTCGGCGAAGGCCTGCATCATGCCGTACTCGATACCGTTGTGAACCATCTTGACGTAATGGCCGGAACCAGTCGGCCCGGTATGCAGCCAGCCGTCTGTCGGGGTGGGCGCGAACGCTTCCATGTAAGATTTGAGTCGCGCCGCGGTTGCTTCGCTACCGCCGAACATGATGCAGTAGCCGTTCTCCAACCCCCACACACCGCCGGATACGCCGGCGTCGGAAAACTCGATCGCCTGCTTCGATAATCTCTCGGCGTAGCGCAGATCGTCCTTGTAATAGGCATTGGCGCCGTTGACCACGAGATCGCCCGGTGAAAGCAGAGGTACAAGGGTATCCAGTGCTGTCTCGGTGGCCTCGCCCGCCGGCAGCATCAGCCAGACAATGCGCGGTGCCTGCAATGCCGCCACCAGATCCTGCAGCGACGCACAGGCAAGATGCCCCGTTTCCGCCGCGATTTCGTCGCTCACTTCGTGGCTGCGGTTGTTGATCGCGATTTTGATGCCCTTGCGCGCCAACCGCCGCGCCATGTTGCCGCCCATACGACCGAGTCCGACGATTCCAAATTCCATACCTGGCTCCTTGATTAAGTTGACTGTCTGCATGGCGCATCCATCGCACCTCAGGGCTAAACGCTACTGTAACTACATGATAGGACGCGCGCAGGGCGTGCGAGTTGCCGGAACGCGCCGGCTCTTGGCGTGTCCTGCGTCGAATCAGCCCAACAAGCCGGGAAACAGCTTGCCGAGCCCGCTCGCGATCATCTCGACCGAAATCGCCGCAATGATCAGACCCATCAAGCGTGTGACAACATGGATTCCGGTTTTTCCCAGACGCCTCGAAATCACCGGGGCAGCGCGAAAGGCCAGCCACACCGACAATGCAACCAGCGCCACCGGGATCAGCAAGACCGTCTGATAGAGTACGTCGCCCTTGGCCGCGGAAGCCGCCACGATTACGTGGGTGATCGCGCCCGGCCCGGCCAGCAAGGGAATGCCCAGCGGCACTACCCCCACCGCTTCCCGTTCCTCAGCTTCGGCCGCCTCGTCCCGGGTTTGCCGTTGCGGGCTGACGTGTGCCTGCACCATCGACAGCGCCAGCAACAACAGCAGCAGGCCGCCAGCCACGGAGAATGCGGCAAGACGAACACCAAAAAACATGAGCAGTGGCTCGCCCAGAAACGCGAACAGCATTAGCACCCCGAGCACGGTCAATGCGGCAATCCGTGCCGCTGCATGGCTCTGCGCAAGTGTATAGCCCTGGGTGGCCAGGAGAAACATCGGGATCACGCCGACCGGATCGACGATGGCAAATAGCGCGAGTGCGGACTTTGCGAGTTCGAGGAGATCCATGGCCTGCATCATAGCTGCACGCCATGGCGGATTTCTAGGATCGGCGGAATACCAGGTCCCACACGCCATGTCCAAGGCGAATGCCGCGCTGTTCGAACTTGGTGAGCGGACGGGTGTCGGGACGCGGCGCATAGTCCACCACGGTGTTGGCGAGCAGCGGTTCGGACGAGAGTACCGCGAGCATCTGCTCGGCGTAGTCCTGCCAGTCGGTCGCCAGATGAATGTAGCCGCCAGGCTGAATGCGGCTGGCGAGCAAGTGTACCAATGGCAGCTGGATCAGGCGTCGTTTGTGATGGCGCTTCTTGTGCCAGGGATCGGGAAAGAAGATGTGGATGCCGGCCAGACTGTCCGGCGCCAGCATGTGGGTCAAGACTTCGACGGCATCGTGCTGGATGACGCGCACATTGGCGAGACCACGTTCGCCGATCTGTTTCAGCAGCGCACCGACGCCCGGTGTGTGGACTTCCACGCCCAGGTAATCGTTTTCGGGGTTGGCGGCGGCGATCTCGGCCAGGCCCTCACCCATGCCGAAGCCGATTTCAAGTATGTGCGGCGCCGGGTTTGAATTAGAGGCGACGCGGCCGAACGCGGCATCGAGATCGAGCACGACAGGCTGGTAGGGCAGCATGAACCGCGGTCCGATCTCGGCCAGCGCACGCGCCTGACCCGAGCCGACGCGCCCGGCACGCAGCACATAGGAACGGATGCGCGGATGCGCGCCGGTGCCGGTCGTCATGGAGTTACTTGCTACCGGTAATGAGGCCGCTGGTAGGCGAACTCGGGCTGGCCTGGTAGATTTTCTTCGGCATGCGACCAGCGAGATACGCCTCGCGTCCGGCTTCCACCGCTTTTTTCATGGCCGAGGCCATCAGTACCGGATTACCGGCACCGGCGATCGCGGTATTCATCAGCACGGCGTCACAGCCCAACTCCATCGCGATGGCAGCGTCGCTCGCAGTGCCGACGCCGGCATCGACGATCACCGGTACGGAGAGACGGTCGATGATGATCTGCAAATTCCACGGGTTGAGGATGCCCATGCCCGAGCCGATCAGGCTCGCCAGCGGCATCACCGCGACGCAGCCGATGTCTTCCAGTTGCTTGGCGGCAATGGGGTCGTCCGACGTGTAGACCATCACCTGAAAACCGTCCTTCACCAACACCTCGGCAGCCTTGATCGTTTCGCCGACGTTGGGATAGAGCGATTCGGCATCGCCGAGCACCTCAAGCTTGACGAGGTTGTGACCGTCCAGCAGTTCGCGCGCCAGACGCAGCGTGCGGATCGCGTCGTCCGCCGTGTAGCAGCCGGCGGTGTTGGGCAGGTAGGTGTATTTCGACAGCGGCAACGCATCCAGCAAGCTGGGCTGGCTGGCATCCTGACCAATATTGGTGCGGCGGATGGCGACGGTGACGATCTCCGCGCCCGAGGCCTCGACCGCGAGGCGCGTCTGTTCGAAGTCCTTGTATTTACCGGTCCCGACCAGCAGGCGGGAGGCATACGATTGTCCGGCGATGACGAGAGGTTCCATAGATTCGGCCAAGAATTAAAGCGTGAAAGGTGAAAGCGTTGCGTAAAGAGGATGGAAAAGGACGGCTTCTGGCGACCTCTCCCAGGTATCAGCCGCCGCCAACCGCGACGACGATTTCCAGGCGATCGCCGCTGGCAAGCCGGCTATCGGCATGCAGACTGCGCGGGACGATCTCGCCGTTTTTCTCGATGGCGATGCGTTTTCCCGCCAGCTCCAGCGATTCGACCAGTTGGCTCAGTGTGAGCGGAGCGGGGAAGCGGCGGGGTTCGCCGTTGATGACCAGTTCAATCACAAATCACTTCTCCTATCGGAGGCATGCAAGTTTCAGTATCATGCCGGATTCTACCCTGAAGGGTACCGATACCGCGCGGGCGTCGTATAGTGGTATTACCTGAGCTTCCCATGCTCATGAGGAGGGTTCGATTCCCTTCGCCCGCTCCAGATATGGCTTGCCGTCAATTGATTGGGATGGCTCCTGATACCTGATAGTGTTGAGGCCATGAATATCCAGTCCGGCCCATCCGCCCCCGACACCTTGCTGCACGAGGTCGATGCGCGCATGACGCAGGCACTGGACAATTTCTTCCAGCGCAGCCGCACCGCGATTCAGGACACGATCTTCCGGGTACTGGCTGAACGGATGGTCACCGCGGACATCGCCACCGGACAAACCTGTCTCGATCTACTCAACACCAGCCCCGAAATCTTGTCCGCGGCATTTGCCGATCAGTTCCGCCGCCATCTCGCCCGGCCCGAGACGTTTCCTCGTCGCCATGGCGGTCCTGCGTCCAAGCTGCAACTGGTGGACGACGACACGCTCACGCGCCAATTGGCCGAAGAGAAGCTTGCAGCCGACATGACCGAGACCCTGCGCGCCGACATGCTGCCGCTGTTCCGCCGTATCCAGGCTTTGCAGCGGGCCAGGCCGGGGTACGACACGAACCTCAATCAACCCGAAGTCCACGGTCCGCTTCCAGTTGTGCGCGTCCTTTCGCGCACGCTCGATTCACAGGGCATGAGCCCGGCCTGCGGCACCTTTTTGCTTGAATGCGTACGCGCGCCGCTGCTCGATACGCTGAGACATACCTACACCGCGCTCAACCAGTTCCTGAACACGGCCGATCTTCCCGACCTTCCGGCCATGGACGCCCCCGGCCCGACACCGTCCCGACGAAGCGAGCCCGATGCCGGACACGATGTGCTGACGTATATCCGGGCCGGGGCTGCTGCTATCGGCGGACTTGGTCCAGCAACCGGGGGACTGCCGAGCGGCTTGTTCCAGGTTGCCCCGCCGCGCAGTCTGGTCGATGGCCTGGCCAACTGGCGCGCCTTTTCTCCCGGACCTACAAGCGCCGATGATGCAGCAGAACCCGCGCTGGTTCTGCGGCACCTGCAGCAGGATGCACGCCACGCGGGCACCGGCGCGTTCGATCTCGCCACACTGGATGCGCTGGCTGGCCTGTTCGAGTTCATCCTCGACGACCCCGCCATTTCGCTGCGCTACAAGGCTGAAATCGCGCATCTGCAGATCCCGGCGCTCAGGGTGGCACTCGTCTCGCCCGAGTTTTTCAGCGACGATCAGCACCCGGCACGCCAACTGATCGACCTGATGGGCCAGTTCTCCCGACGTTTCCCCGAAGGCGACGCCACGCACCACAGTGCACTCGAACAAATCCATACCGCCTGTGCCACCATTCTCGACGACACCGATCACCCGACCGAGGCCTTTGCCCGGACGCACCGCACACTCGCCGCCTGGCTGGCAAGCGAGAATGACCGCACGGAAGCCGTGCTGAATGCTGAAGTGACGCATCTGGAGCGGATCGAGCGGCAGGAACTGGGCACGCTGCTGGCACTGGAAAACCTGAATGACCTGACCGAGCGCTATCCTGCGCCGGAATCCGTCTTGCGGCGCCTGGAAACTGCCTGGGTTCCGCATATGGCCTCTCTATACGTGGCCGAATCCGGCGAAGGCCCCGACTGGCGGGCAGCCTGTCTGACCCTGCAGAATCTCTTTCTCAGCCTGCATCCTCCCGACAGCGACGCTACGCGGGAAGCCCGCCTGCAATCGATCCCGACCATCAATGCCGCATTGCGGAAGGGCCTCCAGGCGCAGGGGGCCGAACCGGCGCAATTGAAGGATTTTTTCAGCGCCATTACCGCCACCCAGGAATGCTGGATCCGCCCGAGCCTGGGACACCGCGAAGCACGGGTCAGCACGTTTACCCCGCAGCGCATCACTCAGGCGCAAATCGAATCATTTGCCGGACAAGTACGAGGCTCGCAGGAAAACGACCCCGCCCTGCAGCAATCTCAGCGGTTGATTGAGGGAGACTGGGTGGATTTCGATCCGCCTTACGAAGGGCTCGCGACCGCTCGCGTAGCCTGGGTCGGTGTACGCGGCCACCTGCTGCTTTGCAACAGCGAAGGCGGGCAGTGCTTTTCACTGGACTGCGAGCGCCTCGCGACTGAAATCCGTGCTGGCCGGGCACATATTCCGGAGCAGTCGCTAACCCGAAAAGCCATGCTGCACCTTAAAGACAGCCTGGCAACCGGCGCAGCCTGATATTTCGACTTTGGCTCCACTCAAGTTTCGTTCGCCGTGGCCGATAGACCCATTATGCGGTTGTGTGTCGGTTTTTCGGCGCAATCGCCGACCACCGAACAAGGCAAACCTAGCCGCGAGGCAGGGACGCAAAGTTACCGGTCTCTCCCAACGCATGTGACGGGCGAGATAGCGGGGCCGCCGGCAGTACTCCTGTCACGCGTACACCCTCCGTTCAGGCCGGCCAGCCGCCGATACCGCGAGGTGATCCCATGGAGCGCGAGATGCCAGATAATTCAGTCGTAGTCAACCTCAATCAATTCGAGCGATCGCGCCGCGCGCAGGTCTCCGCCGAGACCTTGTCCGTACTGCACGGCTGCCGCGACTTGCTGATCGAGGGCGCAACCCGTGTGCTGACCCGACAGGCCGAGGCCATGGAAAACACCATGCTGGCAATGGCCGAGCGCTCGCCTTTGCTGGAGACGCGCAACACGTATTACGGGGCCCAGGGCATCCTCAACAAGCAGGCCAATGAACTGTTGAGCGCCTGCAAGGATGCTTACTGCCAGAACTTCAGCAATTTTACGCTCAGCCGTGAGAAGGCGGCCGGCAGCGAATTGCTCGAACTGTCCCTGGTGGACGACCAGGACTTCGAAATCACGCTGGCGGTTGACAAAGCCACCTCGCGACTACGTTTCAACTGCGCCGAGGAACTGGTTGCCCTGGATGCCCGCATTGCGCATCTGCTGGGCCGTAGCGATCTAGCCGAAAACGACAATCCGCTCGGGCCGCGTGCGCTGTGCGAAGCGATGCTTGAAGGCATCACCCGCATGCAGTTGGAGCAGGACATGCGGATCGTGCTGCTGAACCAGTTTGATCTGGTGCTCACCACCGAACTCGCCCACATCTACCAGAGCATCAATCGTGACTTGATCGACCGCGGCATCCTGCCCGACCTCAAGGTCGGCGCGAAAAACCGGGCTCAAGGCGCAGGTCCCGCCCAGCAAGGCACCGCATCCGCCGGCACCGCCCCTGCCATGTCGGAAGGACAACAAACCGGCGGTGACATGTTCAGGTTGTTCGAGCAGCTCGCGCACGGCGGCAGCCCGGCAACGGGTGGCTATGCCGGCGGCGGCGGCGGCGGCGGCGGCAGCGGTGCGCCGGGTGGATTTGGCAGCGTCAGCCTGCTCGATTCGCTCAGCCAGTTGCAATCCGGCGCCATCATGCTGCCCGACGGCGGGCGCTTCGAATTGCCTTTGCTGGAAGCCGCCAACGTCAGCAATGTGTTGCGCAGCCTGCAGCAAAGCCCAGTCATGCAGTCAGCCAGCCCGCTCGATGCCGTGCTGGTGGATGCCGTGGCCATGCTGTTCGATGTAGTTTTCGACGAAGCCTCCATTCCCGATCGTCTCAAGGCGCAAATCGCGCGTCTGCAGATTCCGGTACTGAAGGCGGCAATGCTCGATCGCAATTTCTTCTCACAATCAAACCATCCGGTACGCCGCATGCTGGATGCGACCGCCACGCTTTCCGTGCACCTGCCCGACAACGAGACAGGCAGTGCCCGCCTGGATGCCATCTCGCAGGTCATCAGCGGGGTGTTGGACAGCTTCGACCAGGATATCGCCGTATTCGAATCCGCCGCCATCGAGCTGGAAACCATGGCTTCCACCCTGGAAGAAACGCTCGAGGAGACGGTGGACGTCAGCCTGCAAACGGATATCGCCCACATCAAGCAAAGCGAACGCACCGAACTTGCACCAGTCATCGTGCATGATTTCATTAATCGTGCGCTCAAGGACCAGAGGTGAACAAGGCGCGCATTTCAACAGTCATGTCGAAACCATGCGCGAGCTGGTCTGGAGCGTGCAGTCCAAGGCCGACATGGACGCGCGCCTGATGCTGGTGCGCATCCTGCCCGGGTTGCTGAAGCGCTTGCGCGAAGGCACGGCGGAAATCGATCTGCCGCAGAAACTCTCCGATCGCTTCTTCGCCACTTTGGTCATCCTGCACGCCAACGCGGTGCGGCCCAATTCCCAGCCGGTTCCATTGCCCGAAATCACGCCCGAGGAAATCGAGGCGCTGGCAACTGCTCAGACTGACTTCGAGGCCACCGTCGCCGAGGCCCACATCGCGGAGGCAACCGAAGCCGAGCCGGTCGTACCCGAAGTGGAAGACGAGTTCACCCTGCGTGCGCGTGCCCTGGACAAGGGTGACTGGGTGGAATTCCATTATGACGACGGCACCTTCCGCTGGGCTCGGCTGGGCTGGATCAGCGGCATCAAGAACACCTATCTGTTCTCGGATCAGGACGGCATGAACAGCTTCTCGATCGGCTTGCATCGCCTGGCCGACAAGTTGCGTCACGGCGAAGCCGTGCTGGTCGAACGCAAATCGATCACCGAATCGGCGTTCGGCAAGCTGATGGGGCTGTTCCGCCAGAAGCTCGGCCACGCCTGAGTGTCCCAAGTACGCGGCCGTGCCGATATCGGTAACAGCCGCGTACTCGTCCACGTCCCGATTGCGCCTTTCCTACGCCCCGGCCCGGGCCCTAAACGATGCTACTCTCCCGGCGTGAACTCGTTTTCGTCCCGTATCATCCGCTGGCATCGACACCACGGTCGTCACACCTTGCCATGGCAGGCCACACGCGATCCCTACCGCATCTGGCTGTCGGAAATCATGCTGCAGCAGACCCAGGTCGCCACGGTCATTCCCTATTTCGAGCGCTTCCTCGCGCGCTTCCCCGCCCTGCCGGCCCTGGCCGCCGCGCCTGAAGACGACGTGCTCGCCTTGTGGAGCGGACTTGGCTACTACAGCCGCGCGCGCAATTTACACGCCGCCGCGCGCGCCATCGTGGCCGAACATGGCGGCATGTTTCCGGCACAGCGCGACGTCATCGTGCAACTGCCGGGTGTGGGACGCTCGACCGCGGCCGCCATTGCCGCCTTGGCATTCGGCCAGCGTTGCGCCATTCTCGATGGCAACGTCAAGCGCGTATTGGCACGCCATGGCGGCATCGCCGGCTGGTCCGGCGACAAGAAGGTCGAGTCGGCATTGTGGGCGCTAGCCGAATCGCGGCTGCCGAGCACGGCAATCGAAGCCTACACCCAGGGCATGATGGATCTCGGCGCGCTCGTCTGCACCCGCAGCCAGCCGGCTTGTACGGCCTGCCCGGTCAACGTCGACTGCATCGCCCACACACAGGGCCGTACCCGCGAACTGCCGACATCACGCCCCAAAAAAACGCTGCCGGAAAAACAGGTGCAGATGTTGCTGCTGCTCGATCGCGGCGAGCTCATGCTTGAAAAGCGCCCGTCGCAAGGCATCTGGGGTGGCTTGTGGAGCCTGCCCGAGCTACCCTTCGACGTCGACGCCACCGATCATTGCCGTGAACACTTCGGTTTCGTCACGTTGACCCGGCAGGCTCTGCCGAACTTCACCCACAGCTTCACCCACTTCAAGCTGCATATCCAGCCGGTGGCGCTTCGAATTGCGCCACGCCACGCCACACCACCCGGCCAGATATGGCTTCCTCTGGCCGATGCGCTCGATGCGGCGCTGCCCGCCCCCGTACGTACGCTGGTCAGACAACTTGACCGCGCAAACGAATCCTCTGACTGCTGCCCGTCTGGCATTTGCCATGCTATAAAGCGGCAACTCAATAAAATCAATATTTAGGCCTAGTGGCTCAAGCGTATTTCCTTTTCTGGCGGCTGGTGTTGCTGACAAGTTTGCTCAGTCCGCTTACCGCGTCAGCCGGAGTCATCGTAAACCCCGACGTTGAAGGCGACAGCATCAGCCTCGCTTCCCTGCGCAACATTTATACCCTGCGCCAGACGCTGTGGCCCAACCGCCAACCCATCGTGATTTTCGTCCTGCCGGACGATAACCCAGCACATTTAGCCTTTGCCAAGGAAAAACTCGGGCTCTATCCGTATCGTCTGCGCCAAACCTGGGACCGGATGAGCTTCAGTGGAATGGCCAGTGCACCGATTCAGGTAAAAGACGAGAACGAAATGCGCGCACGCGTGCGAGCCACGCCGGATGCAATCGGCTATACAAGCAAGGACATGGTCTATGACGGCATCAAGACGCTCAGGCTGGAATAGCCTGTTGTTGAGTGGCCTGCTGGCGGTGTCGCCCGCGTGGGCGAACGAGCTGGTCGGGCCACGCTATCAGATCCAGGGATTCGTCACCCAGGGCCTGATCGGCAGCACCAACAACCGCTTCTTCGGTGACAGCCGGAATGGCATCAGCACCCAATTTACCGAAGCCGGCCTCCATGGAACGTGGCAAGCTCTCGATGCCGTACGATTGTCCGGCCAGGTCTTGTATCGACGGGCGGGCGAAAGCGATCGGGACGGCGTGCGCGTGGACTATGCCCAGGCGGACTGGCAGTTCTACCAGACCGAAAGCAGCCAGCTCGGGCTCAAGTTCGGCAAGGTCAAGCTTCCCTATGGTCTGTATAACGAAACACGCGATGTGCCGTTCACGCGTTCCGGCATCCTGCTGCCACAATCAGTCTATGTCGACAACAGCCGTAACTTGCTGCTTGCCGCGCCTGGCGCCTTCCTGCATGGTGGAAGCGTGCAAACGTACGGCGCGTTTGACTTCCTGCTGGGCTGGGTGCGCCCCGATTTCGACAGCCCCTCCGTCGATTACAGTTTTCTCAGCGACGCGCGGCCAGGCAAGCTGAAAGGCAAGGGCGCCCTCGGCGCCCGCCTGCGCTGGGATCTGCCGACCGATACCACGCTGATGCTGACCTATGCCGATGCCCGGGCCGATTATGCGCCGGGTGCCAGCGACACGCTGACAGCCGGCAAGGCGCAATTCCGCAACCTCCTCTTCACGGTCCAGCAACGCCTCGATACCGTCACCTTGACGGCCGAGTACGGCGAGCCCCGTTTCGATACCATCGGTTTCGGAGCCTCCCTGCCCAACAACGACCGGATCATCCAGTCCGGATATCTCCAGGGCGAATGGCGTTTCCTGCCGGCCTGGGAAGCGATGCTGCGCCATGACATCTTCTATCGGGACAAGCACGACAAGGACGGCCATCTGTTTGCCGCCACCACCGGTCTGCCGGCCCACGGCATGTTTGCTCACGACACGACGCTGGGGCTGCGCTGGGATGCCACGCCCAGTCTGATGCTGCGTGCGGAATTCCACCATGTCGATGGCACCGGCTGGCTGCCGGGCCCAGACAATCCCGACTTCCTCAGTCGCGAACAACGCTGGAACATGTGGCTTCTGCAAGCTGCCTACCGGTTCTAGGCCATGCGACCGCCTGCCTTTCTCAGCCTGAAATGGAAGCTGCTGTTGCCGCTCACGCTGGCCATGGCGATCGGCATGTTGGTGCTCACCTGGATCAACGACGCCAATCTGCGGCGCGAAGTGCAGGAAACACGACTCGACAGCGCAATCCGCAACGAAGCGCTGCTGCGCTTCCTGATCCAGCAAAACGAACGTCAACTGGTGGATGCCGGATCGGCCCTGGCCGATTTTCTGGTCGCCAGCCACGGCGGCCCACCCGATCTGGAGACCGGCCTCGCCCTGCAGCCCTACTGGGATCAGCTCAGTCTCAATCAGGGTTTTGAAAGCCTGCGTCTGTACGATGCCAGCCAGCAGTTAGTGACCGGTTTCGGCGGCACACCCGCACCGGACGCCTTGATAACAGCCCACCTCACCGAAGTGCTCACAAGCGAACAGCCTGCCAGCGGCCTTTACTGTGCCGAGCACTGCCTGTTCTATGGCATGGCGCCGGTGCTGCGCCAGGGTCGTACCGCCGGCGTGGTGGTGGTCTCGATGGATCTGTCCAGCTTGCTGAGCACGTTCGGCCAGAGCAGCGGTCACGATCTGGCCGTGGTCGTCGATCACCAGCAGAAAGCCATGCTGATCGCCACGACCACTCCGGATATCAGAACGATGGTGGACAAGGTCGATTTCATTCCCTCTCCACAACAGCCGCAATTCGAGTCGGCCCTGACTCGCAGCGACGGCAAGTCCTACGTGTGGCAAAAACTGAAGCCACTTGCGATCACACCCGGCACGCCATATTTCATCGCGCGCAAGGACGTAACCGATGCTGAACATGCCATCAACCGCTCTTTCCTGGTCAATCTGGCCACGGGACTGACTGTTTTCATTCTGGCCGAAGGCGTGCTGCTCGTTTCGCTCGCCTGGCTGATGCGGCGATTGAACCGGGTCAGCACCGGCCTGCCGTTGCTGGGCGATGGCCGCTGGCAGGATGCACGCCAGCACCTGCTGTTTCGCGACACGGCACCACGCGACGAACTCTCCATTCTGGAGCAAGCCGCGCTCACCCTCGCCGGCCAGCTCGAATCCCTCGACACGTCCGCACGCAGCCAACAGAGCGATCTCGCCAAGCTGGTTGCCACCTTGTCGCACGAGCGCGATTTCATCTCGGGCTTGCTGGATACCGCGCAGGCGTTGATCCTGACCCAGGATCGCCAGGGCGTGATCCGCATGACCAACCATTACGTGGAGACCGTGACCGGCCTCACCGAACAGCAGTTGATCGGACAGGATTACTTCAAGCTGATGATTACGCCGCAGGAAAGTCGCGACTGGCGTTCGCGGCTCCTCGCTCATTTCCTGAACGATGTCGCCCCGCTCCGGTTCGAGTCATTGCTCGTCACGCCCGACGGTCTGCGCAACATCACCTGGGTCCATTCGCTGATCGGCCAGAAAGACGACAACGAGCCGCTAATCCTCTCGGTGGGGCTTGATCTGACCGAACTCAAGAGCGCGCAGGCGCGTGCCAGCTATCTGTCCGACTACGACACGCTGACCGGACTCTACAATCGTCAGGGTTTCCAGCGGCGGCTGGCGCATGCCCTAATCGAGTTGAAGCGTGGCGCGCTTCTGCTGATCGACCTCGATGACTTCAAGACGATCAACGATCTGGCCGGTCACAGTGCCGGCGATGCCGTAATCCAGCACATGGCCGAACGCTTGCGCGAACTCCAGCCAGCACCCAAGCTGGCCGCCAGGCTGGGTGGTGACGAGTTCGCTCTGTATTTCGGGCCCTTGCCGGACGCCCAGTTGCTGCAGACTGCACGCTTTCTGTGCAAGGGCGACCGCGAGCACCATATCGCCACCGCCTGCGTCGGCATCGCCACGGTGCAACCCGACTACACCACGGAAAGCCTGCTGGGGCATGCCGATCTGGCGCTTTCCCAGGCGCGCGCCAAAGGCCGTTCAAACTGGCATCTCTACAATCCGGAAGACGGCACGCGCGAGAGCCTGCTGGACCGCACCGCGCAACTCGCCCTGATCACCGACGCACTGCACGATGACCGGCTGACGCTGTTCCTGCAACCCATCATGGCCACCCAGACGAGTGAGGCCACGCACTACGAAGCCTTGTTGCGAGTCCGGACACCGGACGGCCAGATTCTGCCGCCCGCTCCGCTGATCGCTGCAGCAGAAGCCTCGGGGTTGATCCGCGAGATCGACCAGTGGGTGCTGCAACACGCCATTGCGTTGATAGCGAGCCGGCCCGGCCTGCGCCTCGCGGTCAACCTGTCTGCCCGCAGCCTCGACAATCCGGAACTGCCCGCCCTGTTGAAGGGCATGCTGGCGGAGCAAGGTGTCCAGCCGCATCAGCTGATCCTGGAAATCACCGAAACGGCCACCCTCAACCAGATGACCCATGCCGAGGCCCTGCTCTCGGGTATTCACGAACTCGGCTGCAAGCTGGCGCTGGACGACTTCGGTGTCGGCTTTTCCAACTTCCAGTACCTGAAACATCTGCCGGTGGATTTCGTCAAAATCGACGGTTCATTCATTCGCACGCTGGATCACAGCGAGGATGACCGTCTGTTCGTAAAAGCCCTGGTCGAGGCCATACATGGTTACGGCAAGCTGGCGATTGCGGAATACGTCGAGACCGAGGCCATTCTTCGGTGGGTGGCGGAACTCGGCGTGGACTATGCGCAGGGCTATCACTTCGGCCGGCCACAGCCGGTCGAAGACGTTCTCCCGCTCAAACCTGGCTGATTGCGAACCGGATGCTATACCTAGTAGTCATATGACTGCATCAGGAGATTGCAATGGATACCCGGTACGATTCGTCCAGCACCGCCGTCTTCGATCCCGATGGTTTTCTGCTTGACCCCGCCATGTGGAATAAAGGCTTGGCGGAACGCATCGCCCAGACTGACGGGATCGGCGCGCTCAGCGACGCTCAGTTTGATCTGCTGCAAACCTTGCGCGAAGAGTACTCCAGACACAACAGCATCACCGCGTTCCACCATGTCTGCCACCTCGCCGGACAAAAGCCTGGCTGCCTGCGGGACCTGTTTCCCGACCCGCGCGAAGCCTGGCGCCTGGCGGGACTTCCCAATCCGGGCGAGGAAGCCAAAACCTATCTTTGACACCGGTCAGATGGCCGGGCGTGCCCGAGTCCAGCGCAAAAAGACATCGCCTGCAGGCCTGTGAACCTCTCCCGTCTTCTCGGATAGCGATCTGCAACGCGTCCAGCAATCTCCCCACCCGTCAGGTGCTTCTCTGCGCCAGGAATCCGGTAAGATTGACGTTTTCCATCCGTTAGAGACTTTTCACCATGTCCATGGCCGACCGCGATGGCGTCATCTGGTACGACGGCAAGCTCGTCCCCTGGCGCGACGCCACCACCCACGTCCTCACCCACACTCTGCATTACGGCATGGGCGTGTTCGAAGGGGTGCGCGCCTATAAGGCCGAAAAGGGCACGGCGATCTTCCGTCTGCAAGAACACACCGACCGCCTGTTTCGCTCCGCCCACATCCTCGGCATGAAACTGCCGTTCGACAAGGCCACGATTTTCGAGGCGCAGCGTAGCGTGGTTCGTGAAAACAAACTCGAATCCGGCTATTTGCGGCCGATGGCGTTTTTTGGTTCAGAGGCGATGGGGATTTCGGCGAAGAATCTGTCGGTGCACGTCATCGTCGCCGCCTGGCCGTGGGGCGCGTATCTCGGCCAGGAAGCGCTGGACAACGGCATCCGCGTAAAAACCAGTTCGTTCTCGCGCCATCACGTCAACATCACCATGTGCAAGGCCAAGGCCAACGGCAACTACATGAACTCGATCCTGGCGCACAAGGAAGCCGAGACGGACGGCTACGACGAGGCACTGCTGCTCGACGTCGACGGCTTCGTCGCCGAAGGCTCGGGCGAAAACGTCTTCATCATCCGCAACGGCAAACTCTACACGCCCGACCTGACCAGCGCACTCGAAGGCATCACCCGCGACACCATCATTCAGCTGGCCGGTGAAATTGGCCTGCCGGTGATCGAAAAACGCATCACTCGCGACGAGGTCTACAGCGCCGACGAGGCGTTCTTCACCGGCACTGCCGCCGAGGTCACGCCGATCCGCGAACTTGACAATCGGGCCATCGGCGAAGGCACACGTGGCCCCGTCACGACCAAACTGCAGGCGATGTACTTCGATTGCGTGCATGGCCGCGCTGCGTCCCATAACGACTGGCTCACGCCGGTCAAGTAAGCGAGCATCGAATGAGTGAACGGCACGACAATACCCAGCGCGTCATCGAAATCACCGAAAGCGATCTGCCACTGCATTGCCCGACGTCGCAGCAGAGCGACTGGAACGCCCATCCGCGCATTTACCTGCCCATCGAGGTGAGCGGCGAGGCACTGTGCCCGCGCCAAAATACGCGGTCGGGTTATAGCCGGCCACAAGGATGCCGGGTTGTTGGAGCCACTAACGATTTGCCCGCAAGGCCTGGTCCAAAACACGCTCAAAATCCCGTGGATGCCAAAGGCCATGTCCTTTGGCCCTTCGGTATCCGCCTATTTGCAAGTGTAGGCCGACAAAACCCCCATCGCCCAAGTCAGCACCGGAATCAGGGCGAAAATGGCGCGCCTCCCTCGTGCGGCTGTTGAAGCAACTGCCCAAGAAAACAGACGATGCTCGC
>CAJDWX010000037.1_pt1 | contig 16969 bp, 14 predicted proteins | sample 7391741 | NCBI WGS metagenome assembly CAJDWX01 (sample SAMEA7055741, study PRJEB34461) | soil metagenome | biome: terrestrial ecosystem; feature: Peninsula; material: soil | place: Antarctica | collected 2016
GGCCAAGAAGCCTGTCGCCAAGAAGGCAGCTCCGGCCAAGAAGCCTGTCGCTAAGAAGGCAGCTCCGGCCAAGAAGCCTGTCGCCAAGAAGGCAGCTCCGGCCAAGAAGCCTGTCGCTAAGAAGGCAGCTCCGGCCAAGAAGGCAGCTCCGGTCGCCAAACCTGCGCCGGCGCCTGCGTCTGCCCCCGCACCGGCGGTACCGGTCATCAAGCCTTTCGGGCTCTAACAGGTCGGGTACTGCCCAATCTGAAACGGGGGCTTGTCCCCCGTTTTTTATTTATCCCTGTTGTTTATTTAAGCGCCGCGCGATCGCGGCAGCCTCTCTGCACTCGATTCAGTCTTACGCCCATTTGACCGTGCCAGCCGGCCCCGCACAGCGTGCAGCACACTAAGCCCCCACGGCAGGCGCATGGCCAGTAACAGGACAAGTACCGTTCCGAATATCAAGGGTTGCGTCAGATCCTTCTTCACCAGCCACAGGTAATGGATGACGCCCAGCAGTGCGATCAGATAGATCAGGCGGTGCAACTGCTGCCAGCGGCGACCCAGGCGACGCATCATGGCGTGGGTCGAGGTTGCGGCAAGTGGAACGAGTAGCGTGAACGCAGCGAAGCCGACCGTGATGAAAGGCCGTTTGACGATGTCCTTTGCGATACCGGTCACATCGAAGAACTGATCCAGCCAGACGTACGTGATGAAATGCAGGGTGGCATAGAAAAAGGCAAACAAACCCAGCATGCGACGGTACCGGATGAGGTCGGTTCGCCCAGTCAGCCGTCGCAACGGCGTGATCGATAGCGTCACCAGCAGCCCAATCAGCGTCCAGGTTCCGGTTGAGTGGGTGATGAACTCGATCGGGTTCGCCCCCAGGCCGTCACTGAAACCGAGAACGAACAATCGCACCAGGGGAAGCAAGCACAGGACGAATAGCCAGAGCTTCGGATTGCGCAGGATTGCGCCCATCAGAAGAACCGCTGCAGATCCATGCCGCGATACAGTTGCGCAACCTGGGCACCATAGCCATTGAACATCAACGTGTCGCGCTTCAAAAATTCGCCGATACGGCGCTCTTTCGCCTGGCTCCAGCGAGGGTGGTCGACCTGTGGATTGACGTTGGAATAGAAGCCATACTCCCGCGGCGCCGCGCGCATCCATGCCGTCAGTGGCTGCTTTTCAACGAAGCGGATCCTGACAATGGACTTGGCGCTCTTGAATCCATACTTCCACGGCACCACCAGCCGGATCGGCGCGCCGTTCTGGTTCGGCAGGACTTCCCCATAGAGTCCGACTGCCAGTATCGCCAATGGGTGCATTGCCTCGTCCAGCCGCAAACCTTCGACATAGGGCCAGTCAAGCACGCCTGAACGCAGTCCCGGCATTTGTTTGGGATCGTTCAGGGTGACGAATTCGACGAATTTCGCATTGCCGGTCGGGGCGACGCGACGAATGAGCGCGCTCAAGGAAAACCCTACCCACGGAATCACCATCGACCAACCTTCGACGCACCGCATCCGGTAGACGCGCTCCTCCAGTGGCGCCAGTTTCAGCAGCGAATCGATATCGTAAACGCCCGGTTTGTGCACTTCACCCTCGACCGCCACCGTCCATGGGCGCGTCTTCAAGCTGCCCGCATGGTCAGACGGATCGCGCTTGCCAGTGCCGAACTCATAGAAATTGTTGTAGGTCGTGACCGCCTTGTAAGGCGTTTTCTCTTCGTTCAGCGTGTAGGCACTGCTACGCACACCAGCCAGTTTGGCGGCAGCCTGCGCGTCGGATGCAATCCCCAGGGCAGCGCCCGCTGCCAGCACACCCATGCCCTGCATGAAGCGGCGGCGTTCCCGATAGATTTCAGATGGCGTGATGTCGGACGGAAGAATATCGCAGGATGAACGCAGCAGCATGACGGAGCCCTATCAATATAAAAGACGTTACTCGGACAGGCCGGATTTCCTTACAGCCCATTGTTATGGTTGACCCCGTTATGCGGTGTTTGTTTCACCTACGCGCACCCAGGATCGACGAACTCGCGTACCACGCTGACGAAGCTTCATCAGCGTGGTACGCGTCGTGTTTCACCAGGTTGTCACGCTTCCTTGGTTTAATGCGGCTTTCGACGCCATCAGACGAAATGGGAGGCTGGCATGAACTCTGCTGAAGTCCTTGTACAGGCAAAACAAGGAGATAACGAGATGATTGAACTGGAACCCGGCAATTCGCTGGGCATCGCCCTCAAGGAAGATGCCCATGGCCGCGACCGTGTCGTTGTGACGCTGGAGGCACACGGGTGCGAACTCAACCTCACCCCGCACCAAGCTCGCGTGCTGGCTACCGAGTTGATCATGGCCGTGAACCGTGCCGAAGTCCGGGGCAACCTGAAGCACAGCCAGAACATGGTGCGCAGCACACAACCTACCGAGGAGAAGCGCGGCCTGTTCAATCAGGCTTTCGCCAAATAGATTCAGGCCAGCCGGCTTCGGCTGGACCAGGGCAGCGGCTCGATCAGCCTATGCTGGCTGCCCGATAAATCGCCTCCGCATTGTCGGAGGCCCGCCATCCATGATAGGGTGGCATTAGGCGCGAAGATTCGTCTTCGCGCCTTTTTATTTTCCCTATTCGCAGGAATCAGTATGGCCGTCATCGAACTCAAACAGGACAACTTCGAATCCACCATCAACGGCAACGACATTGTCGTCGTCGACTTCTGGGCACCTTGGTGCGGCCCTTGCCGCGGGTTCGCACCGATTTTCGAAGCTGCCGCCGAAAAACACGCCAACATTGTCTTCGCCAAGGTCAATACCGAGGTCGAGCAGGACCTGGCCGGCTACTTCCAGATCCGCTCCATCCCCACCCTGATGGTGTTCCGTGAACAGATCATCCTCTATTCCGAGGCCGGCTCGCTTCCCGCCAACGCACTGGATTCGCTGATCGAGCAGGTGACGGGACTGGACATGGCGCAGGTCCACAAGGACATCGCCGACCAGCAGGCAAAGGGTGAGAACCAGGCCTGATCAACGTCGGCTGACGCCAGACAGCAGTTGCCGCAACAGCGGCAGCGTGATCGGCCGCCGCGTTTCCAGGCTGAAACGATCCAACGCTTCCAGCACCCGCAGCAGGCTTTGCATGTCACGCGCGGTGTGACTCAACAGATAGTCTGCCACTTGAGGATCCAGCCGGAATCCCAGGGTTTCGGCATGCTGCGCCAGTGCGTCGCGCTTTTCGGAATCGTCCAGTCCGTACAACTGGAACACCAGACCCCAGCCTAGTCGGGTTTTCAGTTCCGGCATCAGTGGCAGGTCGGCTGGCGCCGCGTTACCGGTTGCCAGCCACAAGCCGCCCGCTTCGCGCACCCGGTTGAACGCGGCAAAACCGGCGTGCTGCTGCGTTTCATCCCATGCCTCGACCTGATCCGCGATGACCGCATCGGCCGCCAACTGACCGCTGAAATCGACCGTCATGCCACGCGTCTCGCAGGCGTGTGCCCAGGCCGCCAACAGGTAACTTTTACCGCTGCCCGGCGCACCCCACACATAGACCATGCGTTCAGCCGCGCTGCCATCGAGCATCGCTTGCAATTGCGCCATCAGTTCGATATTGCGCCCCGCCACAAAACGGGCGAGGTCGGGTCGGGTGGCGGGGCGTATGTCCAGAAGCAACTGTTGCATAAGGGCGCAAGGATAAGACAAAACCCACGCAAGGCTCCAGCGGCTCGCGCCGTCATGTGAAATCACCCGCCTCGCGGCGCTATACTTGGAAATCCTGTTCTTTGAACGTAGAGCTGCCCGATGAGCCTTGCCTTCCCCGTTCCGATCAAATCCGTGATCCAGCCACCACCGATGGTGGAAGAGGTGCTCAGCGACGCCGAACGCACCGAATTGAAAGCGCGCATCAAGACGCTGATGAAACAACAGGACGCGGTGCTGGTGGCGCATTACTACACCTCACCCGACCTTCAGGACCTGGCCGAGGAAACCGGCGGCTGCGTCTCGGATTCGCTCGAAATGGCGCGCTTCGGCCACGCCCATCCAGCGAAAACGCTGATTGTCGCCGGGGTCAAGTTCATGGGCGAAACCGCCAAGATTCTGAATCCGGAAAAGCGCGTCATCATGCCCGACCTGGGCGCGGACTGCTCGCTCGACCTCGCCTGCCCGGCCGATGAATTTACGGCGTTTTGCGACGCCCAGGGCCACAAGCTTCTGTGGGCGCCTGACCAGCACTTGGGCGACTATGTGCAGCGGATCAGCGGTGCCGACATGTTGTTGTGGCAGGGCTCGTGCGTGGTGCACGAGGCATTCAAGGCCGAGGCGCTGAAACAGTTGCGCGTCGAGCATCCGCACGCTGCGGTGCTGGTGCATCCCGAGTCGCCCGCAGCGGTGATCGCGCTGGCCGACGTCGTCGGCTCTACCACCCAGCTGATCGACGCCGTACGCACCCTGCCCAATCCGGAATTTATCGTTGCCACCGACAACGGCATCTTCCACAAGATGCACGCCGCCGCCCCCGGCAAGCGCCTGATTGAAGCGCCAACGGCCGGTGAAGGCGCCACCTGCACGTCTTGCGCGCACTGCCCGTGGATGGCGATGAACGGTCTTCGAAAGCTCGCTGCCGTATTGGAGTCTCACGCCGGGGACGGACAAGCTGGCAACGAAATTCACATCGAGGAATCCATTCGCGTCAAGGCTCTCCTCTCGATCCAGAAAATGCTGGATTTCGCGGCAGCGGAAAAAGCCGGCCGGATCCAGCTCGGCGACTGAGGCGTTTCATGGCAACCACCGAGGCCTCGGTGGTTGCCATGATCAGGGTGTGGTTTTGCCCAATTGAAAACGCTGCCGACAGGCCTGCAATATCCCGTAAAATACGACCTTTGAAGCACTGCAATCCGGGTTAGCGAGTCAGCGTTCCCGGACAGGAGTCTGCATGACCACACGCCTGCGCGAAATCCCCTACAACTACACCTCGTTTTCCGACCGCGAGATCGTCATCCGCCTGCTCGGAAAGGATCTCTGGGAGGTATTGAACACGCTGCGTGCCGAACGCAAGACCGGGCGCTCGGCGCGCATGCTGTTCGAAGTGCTGGGTGACATCTGGGCGGTGCGGCGCAATCCCTATCTGGAAGACGACCTGCTCGACAACCCCAAACGGCGGCAGATGCTGGTCGATGCGTTGCGGCACAGGCTGCACGAGATCGAGGTGCGCCGCCAGGGCAACGAACTGGTGGGACAACTGCTGACCGCGACCTCGAACGCGGTCCGCGAATTCGAAGCGTGGTTCGGCGACACCGCCAGCCTGCGCACACGCATCCTGCGCCGCCTGGCCGGCGTCACCCGCCGCGACAACATCGCCTTCGATGGCCTGGCACGCGTCTCGCACGTCACGGACGCGACCGACTGGCGCGTGGAATATCCGTTCGTGGTGCTGATGCCCGACACCGAAGCCGAGATGGCCGGACTGGTGGCGGGGCTGATCGAACTGGGCCTGACCATCATTCCGCGCGGCGGCGGCACCGGCTACACCGGTGGTGCCATTCCGCTCACCGATCGGGCGGCGGTCATCAACACCGAGAAGCTCGAGACGATGAGCGCGGTGGAAATGCAATCCCTGCCCGGCTGCGAATTCGAAGTCCCCACCATCCACTGTGGTGCAGGTGTCGTCACCAAGCGGGTCATGGAGGTGGCCGAAGCCGCCGGCCTGGTGTTCGCGGTCGATCCGACTTCGGCCGATGCCTCGACCATCGGCGGCAATGTGTCGATGAACGCGGGCGGCAAGAAGGCGGTACTGTGGGGCACCGCGCTCGACAATCTGGTGTCGTGGCGCATGGTCACGCCGGACGCCGACTGGATCGAAGTTACACGGCTCAATCACAACCGTGGAAAAATCCACGACGCTGCTTCGGCTACCTTCGAAATCCGTCGCTTCGCCGCCGACGGCAAAACACCTAAAGGTTCGCCGGAAATCCTCACCATCCCCGGCAGTCGCTTCCGCAAGGCGGGGCTCGGCAAGGACGTCACCGACAAGTTTCTCGCCGGGCTGCCCGGCATCCAGAAGGAAGGCTGCGATGGCCTGATCACCTCGGCGCGCTTCATCCTGCACCGGTTGCCCGCGCACACCCGCACGGTGTGCCTGGAATTCTTCGAGCACGCCGCCGAAGCGACGCCGGCCATTGTCGAAATCAAGGATTACTGCGATGCCCACCCCGCTATCCTGCTGGCTGGACTGGAGCACCTCGACGCCCGCTATGTGAAGGCGGTCGGCTACGCGACCAAGGCGCCGCGCACCACGCGTCCGAACATGATCCTGCTGATCGACGTGGTATCGGACGACGAAGTCGCGGTTGGTGAGGCCGCCTCGCGCATCGTGCGTATTGCCAACGCGCGCGGCGGCGAAGGCTTCATCGCGGTATCGCCCGAAACCCGCAAGATCTTCTGGCTCGACCGCGCCCGCACTGCCGCGATCGCGGCGCACACCAACGCGTTCAAGATCAACGAGGACGTAGTGATCCCGCTGCCGCGACTGGGTGACTACACCGACGGCATCGAGCGCATTAACATTGAACTGTCGATTGCCAACAAGCTGGTCTTGCTCGATGCGCTGGCCGGATTTTTCAGCGCGCAACATTTGCCGCTACTGCAAGACGAGGATACCGTCGCCGACCCGGAACAGGTGGAGGACAAGCGCCAGCGTGCCCTGGCTCTGATCGAAACAGTGAAAGCCCGCTGGCAGGGCTATGCGGACAACCTCGATGCGCCGTTCACAGCGCCCGCCGATGCCCCGCTTGCCGCTTCCCCCTCACCACTCACTGTCTTCACCGCGCTGCGCGACAAGCACATTCGCGTGTCGTGGAAGCGCGAAGTGCGACGCGAGCTGCATCAGCTCTTCATCGGTCGCGAATACACCCGGGTTTTGGAAACCTGCGACCGGATCCATCAGGAAGTACTGAAAAGCCGTGTCTTCGTCGCGTTGCACATGCACGCCGGCGACGGCAACGTGCACACCAACATTCCGGTCAACTCCGACGACTACGCCATGCTGCAGGCTGCCAACGCGGCGGTCGCGCGCATCATGCAATTTGCCACCGACCTCGGCGGGGTGATTTCGGGCGAACACGGCATCGGGCTGACCAAACTGGAGTTTCTGGACGACACGACCCTGTCGGTCTTTGCCGAGTATCTGCAGAAGGTCGACCCGTCGCAGCACTTCAACAAGGGCAAGCTGTTGCGGGGCGCTGATTTGCGCAACGCCTACACGCCGTCGTTCAGCCTGCTCGAAGCCGAGTCGATCATCCTCGAAGCCTCCGAGACCGGCGCCATCGCCGATTCGATCAAGGACTGCCTGCGCTGCGGCAAATGCAAGCCGGTATGTAGCACCCACATTCCGCGCGCCAACCTGCTGTATTCGCCGCGCAACAAGATCCTCGCCACTTCGCTGCTGATCGAGGCCTTTTTGTACGAAGAGCAGACCCGGCGCGGCGTCTCGCTCAAGCACTTCGACGAATTCGGCGACGTCGCCGCTCATTGCACCATCTGCCACAAGTGCAAGAACCCCTGCCCGGTTGACATCGACTTCGGCGACGTCTCGGTCGCGATGCGCAACATGCTGAGGAAGCAGGGCAAGAAGAAATTCAATATCGGCACCTGGGCGTCGATGACCTTCCTCAACGCGACTGATCCCGCCACCATCAAGGCAATCAGAAAACCGCTGATCGAATGGGGCTACGCCAGTCAGCGACTGGGTCACCAACTGTTCAAACGTATGGGCCTGATTCAGGCCCAGACGAAAAATCCGCCCGCGACGCTGGGTCGGCCCAAGCTCGTCGCCCAGGTGATTCATCTGGTCAACAAGCCGATGCCGGGTGGGCTACCGAAAAAAACCTCGCGCGCCTTGCTGGGGCTGGAAGATCCGTCGATCATCCCGATCCTGCGCAACCCTGCCAAGCTCAGCGACGACAGCGATGCGGTGTTCTATTTCCCCGGCTGCGGCTCGGAACGTCTGTTCTCGCAGGTGGGGCTCGCCACCCAAGCGATGCTGTTCGAGATTGGCGCCCAGACCGTGCTGCCACCCGGTTACCTGTGCTGTGGCTACCCGCAGATCGCGAATGGCCAGGCCGACAAGGGTGAGGCGATCACGGCGGCCAACCGCGTGCTGTTCCACCGCGTCGCCAACACGCTCAACTACCTCGACATCAAGACCGTGCTGGTGTCGTGCGGCACCTGCATGGACCAGTTGCTGAAATACGAATTCGAGAAGATCTTCCCCGGCTGCCGCCTGCTCGACATCCACGAATACCTGATGGAAAAAGGCGTCAAGCTCGATAACGTGAACGGCGAGAAATACCTCTTTCACGACCCCTGTCACACGCCGATGAAGACCTACGCACCAATGAAAGTCGCCAACGCGCTACTCGGCGGCGGGGTGCATCTGTCCGACCGCTGCTGCGGTGAATCCGGAACGCTTGCCATTAGCCGCCCCGACATTTCGACCCAGGTTCGCTTCCGCAAGGAAGAGGAAATCCGCGCCGGTGTCGCCGCACTGGCCACCGGAAACCAGCCGGTCAAGCTCCTGACCAGTTGTCCGTCGTGCTTGCAGGGCCTCGCGCGCTACAGCGAGGACACGAATACCGAGCCGGATTACATCGTGATCGAACTGGCGAAGAAACTGCTGGGCGAGAACTGGATGACGACCTATCTCACCCAGGTCGGGAACGGCGGCATCGAGCGGGTACTGCTTTGAATTGTCCGCTATGCGATACACCAGGCGGGCGTGTGTTGTGGCAGGATGATTTCTGTCGCGTGGTACTGGCCGACGAACCGGATTACCCCGGTTTCCTGCGCGTGGTCCTCAACCGTCACGTTCGGGAAACGACCGATCTGGCGCCTGAAGAACGTTCGCGTTTGATGATGATGGTGTGCAAAACTGAACAGGTCATCCGCGACGTGATGCGGCCTGACAAGATTAATCTCGCCTCGCTCGGCAATGTGGTGCCGCATCTGCACTGGCACGTGATTCCACGTTTTGCCGACGATCCGCATTTTCCCGATCCAGTATGGGGCACCCGGCAACGCGACACGCCGCACGCGGTTCCAGCCGACCTGGACGCGCAACTTGCGGCCGCCTTCCACTCGCTGAGCATGGACCACGTCTCCAAACGCTAAGCCAAGCCCACGCTCCACCCGCAACGGACAGGTCGTGGTTCTAAAGACGCTGAAGCCCTAAAGGACTCCGATCCACTACGTGCTAAAGCACGTAGTGGAGTCGTATGCGCCAAGAATCACGCTCACCCAGAGGCTTGCTCACGCTCGGGAAGCGGAACGATCGTACCGTTTTTTTCCGTGCCGGGCAGTTGCAGGCGCTCGGCAGGAAAAACGGCCGAGAAGGTGCTGCCCTTACCGGGGGTGGACTGGACTTCCAGCCGCGCGTCGTGGCGGGTCAGCACATGCTTGACGATGGCAAGTCCCAGTCCGGTGCCGCCGGTTTCACGCGAACGGCTGCGATCGATCCGGTAGAAGCGTTCGGTCAGGCGGGGGATGTGTTCGGAAGCGACGCCTTCACCGGTATCGATGACCGAAAAAATGCCCTCGCCGTCATGCTCGCGCCAGGTCAGTGTAATCTCGCCGCCTTCCGGCGTGTAGCGCACGGCATTCGACACCAGGTTGCCGAGCGCGCTGCGAATTTCCTGCAGGTTGCCTTTCAACCCGACCTCACTCTGGCAGTGCAGGCTGATCCGATGCCGTCCGCGGCTCAGCGATTCCGCTTCGGTTTTCAGGGCCTGTGCCAGTTCGGGCACGTTGACGAGATCGTCTTTGAGCGTGTGATCGGCGCTTTCCAGTCGGGACAGAATCAACAGGTCGTCCAGCAAATGCTGCATGCGCCGGGTGTGGCCCAGCATCAAATCGAAATAATGGCGGCTTTCGGCGGCAGGCAGGTCGGGGGCATCGGCCAAAGTCTCGACAAAGCCGCCAACCACGGTCAGGGGCGTACGCAGTTCGTGCGAGACGTTGGCGATGAAGTCGCGACGCATGGCGTCAACACGCTCGAGGTCGGTGATATCGCGCGCAACCAGCAGCTTTTTCGATTCGCCGAACGGCACCAGTTGCAGAGACAGGGTGAGTTCGCGATTCACCGGTGATTTGTACACCAGACTCTGTGAATAATCGGCGGCGTCAAGAAAATCCAGGAACGGCGCCTGCCGCAGCAGGTAGCGGATGAACTGGCCGCGGTCGCGTTCGCAGTCAAGGCCCAGATAGATGCGGGAAGCAGGATTGCACCATTCGATCTGTTCACTGCGGTTGAGAATGACCATGCCGTCGGGCACGGCCATCGCGGCGTGTTCGAACTGTTCGAGTGCAGTCGTGAGCTCGCCACGGCTGGCTTTATAGCGGCGCTGGAGTTTTTGCAGCCGGTAGAAGATATCTCCCCAGGTGCCGGTGGCATCGGGCGGTTCCACGACGTCCGGGTTTTCGAGCCAGCGCGCCAGGCGGAACTCCTCCCACAGGCGGCGCAGCATCACGATGGCCTGGATGCCAGCCAGGAATCCCAGCGCTGCCACCCATCCGGAGCCTGCCCACAAGATCAGGGCCACCAGCAATGCGCCGGCCAGTACACCGAGTGGACGCCACCAAAAACCCATGTTTGCCTCTCAAGAACCGCAGTAGTCAGATTATCCCATGTCAGTCGAAAAGCGGTAACCCGAGCCGCGGACGGTCTGGACCAGCCCCGAATGGCCGGACGGCTCCAGCGCCAGTCGCAGGCGACGAATATGGACATCGATCGTGCGCTCCTCCAGGAACACGTCGTCACCCCACACCTGATCGAGCAGTTGGGCGCGGGAATAAACCCGTTCGGGATGCGTCATGAAGAAGCGCAGCAGGCGGAATTCGGTCGGCCCCAGTTCCAGCGCCCGGCCCCTACCCTGAACGCGGTGGCTGGCGGGATCAAGCTTCAGACCGTTGATTTCCACCCGTTCGTCGGCCATCTGCGGTGCACGGCGGCGCAGCACGGCCTTGATGCGCGAGACCAGTTCGCGAGGGGAGAAGGGTTTGGTGATGTAGTCGTCGGCCCCGCTATCCAGCCCGAGCACCTTGTCGCGCTCCTCGCCGCGCGCCGTCAGCATGATGATGGGGATCGGTCGATAGCGCTCATCGCTGCGCAGGCGGCGGCACAAGTCGATGCCCGACATACCCGGCAGCATCCAGTCGAGCAGGATAACGTCGGGCAACGTACTTTTGAGGAATGTCAGCGCGCGCTCGGCGTCGCCGGCAACGGTGACGCGATGTCCAGCCTGCGCCAGGTTGAACTTCAACAGTTCCTGGATTCCGGGCTCGTCTTCGACCAGTAAAATATTGGCAGCCATAGGGTTCCAAGCTTGCTTTGCTGATGGCCATGCTATGACGCCAGTATGACTGATTTATGACGCTACCCGCCTCGTCTAAATCCGCGCCAGCCCATGCGCTGGTAGAATCCCGGGCTAATTCCGCTCACCCCCACTGCCATGGATAAAACCACCCATTTCGGCTACCAGCAGGTCGCCGAGTCCGAAAAAGCCGCCAAGGTGGCCGACGTCTTTCATTCCGTCGCTGCCCAATACGATGTCATGAACGACCTCATGTCGGCCGGTCTGCACCGGCTGTGGAAACGCTTTGCCGTGGCACAGGCGGGTCTGCGGCCGGGCATGCGCGTGCTAGACGTCGCCGGTGGCACCGCCGACCTGACCCGGCTGTTCCTGAAGGAGGTCGGCGATACTGGCCAGGTGCTGCTCACCGACATCAACTTCTCGATGCTTCGCGAAGGCCGCGACCGCATGCTCAACGAGGGCCGGACGCCGCCGGCCATCCAGTGCGATGGCGAGCGGCTGCCGTTTCCAGACGACTACTTCGATTGCGTGTCAGTCGCCTTCGGCCTTCGCAACATGACGCACAAGGATCAGGCACTGGCCGAGATGAACCGCGTGCTGAAACCCGGCGGCCGCCTGCTGGTGCTTGAATTCTCCAAGGTATGGAAGCCGCTGGGGCCCGCCTATGACTTGTACTCATTCAAACTGTTGCCGCTGATGGGTAAGCTCGTCGCCAAGGATTCCGCCAGCTATCAATATCTGGCGGAATCGATCCGCATGCATCCCGGCCAGGAAGAACTCAAGACGATGATGGAGACCGCCGGCTTCGCCAAGGTCAGCTATCACAACCTGACCGCTGGTGTCGTCGCATTACATAAAGGCTTCAAGGTTTGATCGCTGAAAGCCTCTTCGAGCGCAGCCTCAACCACCTGCTGCGGCAATCACCTGGCGCGGCCGAGGCGCTGGCCAGACATGCCGGCGCTAGTGTGCGCTTTGATCTGATGCTCAAGCAGTTCGATTTTCGCATCGCAGACGACGGTTGCTTGTCCGAAGCGGTGGTCGACATCCCCGGCGCCGTTATCCGTCCCACGCCCGCACTCGTCGCCCGCCTGCCATTTTTCGGCCGCGATGCCTTGCGCGACGCAGACTACAGCGGCGACCCGGCGCTGCTCGCCACGCTCGACCGTGTGTTCAGACAACTGGATTGGGATGTCGAAGCCGACCTGGCGCCGCTGGTCGGCGACATTGCCGCACACAGGCTGAACACAATCGGACGTCAAGCCCTCGCCGGCATTGCCCGCACGGTCACGGCGCTCGGCCATAACGCGAGCGAATACCTGGTCGAGGAAGTCGAGCTGATGGCGCGTGACGTCGACGTCACGCGCTTCAACCGGGCGGTCGATGTGCTGGCCGACGACGCAGCGCGGCTCGATGCCCGCTTGCGGCAACTCGAAGCACCCGACGCATGAAACTGCTACGCCTCGCCCGCATCCTCGGCGTCGGCCTGCGCTATGGGCTGGAAGAGTTCTTTCTAGGCCACGAGCGGGCGCGCCCGTTGCGCTGGCTGGTGCGCGTCACGCTGTTCTGGCGGCCGCTCAAGGAGCCGCGCGGGGTGCGCCTGCGACGCGCGCTGGAGGCGCTGGGGCCGATCTTCGTCAAGTTCGGCCAGATGCTCTCCACCCGGCGCGATCTGGTGCCGCTCGACATCGCCGACGAACTCGCCCGACTGCAGGACCGGGTGCCACCGTTCCCCTCGGTCGAGGCCATTGCCACCCTGGAAGCGACCTACAAGAAACCGCTGGCCGACGTATTTGCCGAATTCGACGCGACGCCGATCGCGTCCGCCTCGGTGGCGCAAGTGCATTTCGCCCGCCTGCATGACGGTACAAACGTCGCGGTCAAAGTATTGCGCCCCGGCATCGCGTCGGTGATTGCGCACGACGTCTCGCTGCTCTATGCCGCCGCCGGCCTGGTGGAAAAGCTGTTCGCCGACGGCAAGCGCCTGCGGCCGCGTGAAGTCGTCAGCGAATTTGAGAAACATCTGGCAGACGAGCTCGACCTGATGCGCGAGGCCGCCAACTGCTCGCAACTGCGGCGCAACTTCAAGGATTCGCCGCTGTTAAAGGTCCCCGAGGTGTATTGGGATTACTGTGGCCGCGATGTCATGGTGATGGACCGCATGGACGGCATCCCGGTGAGCCAGATTACACGGTTGCGCGAAGCCGGCGTCGACCTTCCCAAGCTCGCCGCCGCTGGCGTCGAAATCTTCTTCACCCAGGTGTTCCGCGACGGCTTCTTCCACGCCGACATGCACCCCGGCAATATCCTCGTCAAACCCAACGGCCAGTACGTCGCGCTCGACTTCGGCATCATGGGAACACTCACCGAGGTCGACAAGCAGTACCTCGCACGCAATTTCCTCGCCTTCTTTCGCCGCGACTACAAGGGCGTCGCACTCGCGCACCTCGAATCCGGCTGGGTGCCGCCCGATACTCGCATCGACGAGCTCGAGGCGGCGGTACGCGCCGTGTGCGAGCCGGTGTTCGACCGGGCGCTGAAGGACATTTCCTTCGGCCGCGTGCTGCTGAACCTATTCCAGACCTCACGCCGCTTCAACGTGGAAATCCAGCCGCAACTGGTCTTGCTGCAAAAAACGCTGCTCAATATCGAAGGGCTCGGCCGCCAACTCGACCCCGACCTCGATTTGTGGAAAACCGCCAAGCCCTTCCTCGAGCGCTGGATGAACGAACAGGTCGGCTGGCGCGCGCTGGTAAAAAACCTGCAAACCGAAGCGCCCAAGTGGGCGGCGTTGCTGCCGCAGCTACCGCGCCTGGCACACCAGGCACTGAACGAAAACCGGCTGGCCAAGCTTGAATCAGGCCTCACTCAGATGCTGCGTCAGCAGCAGACGCGCAACCGCTGGCTCGGGCTCATGGCCGTGCTGACCGCAGTCGCTACGGCCGGGATACTTATTCTGATTTTCCGCTAGATATCCGTCATGCTGATCGGCTTCGTTATTCTGTATCTCGTCGTCTCGATCGGCATCGGGCTTTACGCCGCCACCAGGGTCCACAACGCCAGCGACTACATTACGGCCGGCCGTTCGCTGCCGATGATCGTCGTCATCGCGATGGTGTTCGCCACCTGGTTCGGTGCCGAAACGGTGCTCGGCATCCCCGCCACTTTCCTCGACGAGAACCTCGGTGCAACGATTTCCGATCCCTTTGGCGCGTCGCTTGCGCTGATCCTGTTCGGCCTGTTTTTCGCGCGTCCGCTATACCGCATGAAGCTCATCACCCTGGGCGATTTCTTCCGCCAGCGCTACAACCGCCCGGTCGAGGTGGTGATTTCGGCCGCAATCGCGCTGTCCTACCTGGGCTGGGTGTCGGCGCAGGTGGTAGCACTGGGTCAGGTGTTCAACGTGCTCTCTGACGGCCTCATCACCCAGCAGCACGGCATCCTCATCGGCGCGGCGGTGGTGCTGATCTACACCCTGTTCGGCGGCATGTGGTCGGTGGCGCTGACCACACTGGTGCAGATGACCGTCATCGTCATCGGCCTGTTATGGATCGCCAAGCTGGTCGGCGACATGCCGGAAGTGGGCGGCATCACCCCGGTCGTCGAACATGCCGCCGCCGCCGGCAAGTTCGAATTCTGGCCGCCGCTGGAATGGGCGGCCATCATCACCTTCATCGCTGGCCTCTTGACCATGGGATTCGGATCGATTCCCCAGCAGGACGTGTTCCAGCGCACCAACGCTGGCAGCTCCGAGCGCATCGCGGTGTGGGGCACCGTCATCGGCGGCTCGCTGTATTTCGTGTTCGCCGCCGTGCCGATCTATCTCACCTACTCCGCCACCCTCGTCGACCCCGCCATGACCGCAGCCGTGCTGGCCACCGACGCCCAACTGGTGTTGCCCACCTTCGTCAAAACCCATATGCCGCTCTACGCGCAGATCGTCTTCTACGGCGCGCTGCTCTCGGTCATCATGTCGACCGCCTCCGGCACCCTGCTGGCGCCGTCGGTCACCATCTCGGAAAACATCATCAAGGAATTCATGCCGCACCATCGCATGAGCCAGGAAAGACTATTGTGGATCACCCGCGCCGTCGTCATCGTCTTCGCCGTGTTGGTCGTCGTCTACTCGCTGTGGTCGCTGCAAAGCGAAACCAGCATCCATCAGATGGTTGCCAACGCCTACAAGGTCACGCTCGCGTGTGCCTTTGTCCCACTGGTAGCAGGGTTGTACTGGAAACAGGCCAACAATGCAGGAGCCGGACTATCTATCCTTCTGGGACTGGTCGTATGGATTGCGATGGAATTCATCGCCCCAGAGGCCCCCCTGCCGCCGCAGTTTGCCGGCTTGATCGCCAGCAGCTTGGGGATGGTGGCGGGGTCACTCAGCAACCGACGTTGAGTTTTTAGTGCGCTATTGGAGCTTGCCGCACCGACCCTCCACCAGCGGTAGTGCCAGACGATTTAAGCCCATTCAGATCGAAACCAGGCTCTTCTGGGAATCGATTCAACCTCATAAGCCTGAGCTTGCGCAGGAATGCGCGGCGAAGCCAACATCAATTGTTGCCGTGTACTCAGTCCAGATTAAAGCGCACCGTTTGTCGGAATTCTTTACACTTTCAACCTGTGTCGCACCCTAACCGCACCTTTCCACAAGCGCATATTGACGTAACCGAATGTTTAAGAAAGGAATTTTAATTCCTCCAGCCTCTTGGCATAAGAGCTGCTTAATTGAACATCATCGAACGAGCCTCTAAAAAGGTTCAATGTGCTAAATCCTTAAAATTAAAGGGGAACCCAGATGAAATTGAAAAAAAATGTATTGGCGGCAAGCTTGGCTTGTTTAGGCATGCTGGCTATGGCCTCTGGCGCACAAGCCGGCGCGATCCATGATGCATCGCTATTCAACGCCAACAACATTCCGGCCAACGATGACGGCTACGCGTCGCTGGTCAACCTGGGCTTCACTGCCAACATCAACGGCACGGATTACACCCAGACCTACGTCAACAACAACGGCAATATCACTTTCAACCGGGGCATGTCTACCTACACACCATCGGCCATCAGCGACGGCTCCTTCGGTCCGATCATCGCGCCGTTCTTCGCAGACGTGGACACTCGGGGAGCGGGCTCCAGCTTGGTCACCTATGGTACCAATACGCTGGGCGGGTTCAACGTTTTCGGCGTCAATTACATTGACGTCGGTGTGTATAGCCGGCAGCCCATCTACAACAGCTTCCAGATGATCCTGGCGGACCGCTCCGATACGGGTGCTGGGAACTTCGACATCCAGTTCAACTATGACACCATCGTGTGGGAGGCAGGCACCGCAAGCGGTGCGCCTTCCGGTGGCCTCGGTGGCAATTCCGCATTGGTGGGTTATTGGACCAGCGACACTTCGAATGCCACGCTGGCCGGTTCGCTGGTGAACGGCGCACTGATTGATGGCGGCCCCAACGCGCTGATCAGCGGCTCACGGAATTCCAACACCCCTGGCCAGTACAACTTCCAGGTACGCGGCGGCGCGGTGACTCCTCCGGATGACACGCCGCCCCCGAATGGCGTTCCCGAGCCTGCTTCGCTGGCGCTGATCGGACTTGGCTTGCTGGGATTGGGCGCCATGCGCCG
>CAJDWX010000070.1_pt1 | contig 16799 bp, 17 predicted proteins | sample 7391741 | NCBI WGS metagenome assembly CAJDWX01 (sample SAMEA7055741, study PRJEB34461) | soil metagenome | biome: terrestrial ecosystem; feature: Peninsula; material: soil | place: Antarctica | collected 2016
GATGAAGCAGGCGAGTGCATCTCAATGCCGTCGCGCAACGGCAATCCCCATCTTCGGCAGCCACCGCTGCAGCCCTGGCGCCGTAATCACCGTGCTGAATATCGCCATCAGCACCAGCATGGTGAAGACCTGCTGCGAAATCACGCCGAGGTCGTAGCCGACGTTGATGACGATGAGTTCCATCAGCGCGCGGGTGTTCATCATGATGCCGATCACCTTGCCCTCGTGATGTGACATGCCCGCCCAACGCGCCGCGACATAGCTGGCGCCAAACTTGCCGAAGGTAGCCAGGACGATAAGCAATGCACACCAGCCCCACGCCGAGGCGGAATCGAGGCTGCCGACATGGGTGCGCAAACCGGTGTAGGTGAAAAAAATCGGCAGGAAGAACACCATGACGAAATGGCCAATGCGCTCCTTCCAGGCCTCGATCAGTTCATGCTCATCGTGCAGGATCACGCCCATCATGAAGCCGCCGAAGATGGCGAAGATGCCGAGTTGGTAGGTGGTCATCGCCGAAATGAAAATGCCGGCGAGCAAGATACCGAGCAGGTTGTTCGTGAGCTTGCCGCGCTCGGCTTTTTCACCGGCCGGTATCGAACCGGCCTGGCTGTAACGGATCACGCGCTTCACCAGCGGCCGCACCGCGAACCACCATAGCAGGAAGAAGCCGGCGACCAGCGCCAACTTGAGGGCGAAGGCGGCGGCACTGAATTCGGCCAGCATGAGCGCAGTGATGAACGCGAGCAGTAGCCAGCCGATGACATCGTTGATGGCAGCCGCACTGATGGCGATGACACCGATGGGCAGTCGGGTGAGTTTGAATTCGATGAGGATCCGCCCGAGGATCGGCAAGGCGGTGATAGAGAAGGCGGTGGCGATGAACAGCGCCGAGCCGAGCCGGTCGGCACCGGGCGACAGCAGCGGCGCGCTGAACCAGCCAAAGCCGAAGCCGAGCGCGAAGGGTACGATCATGCTGGCGCTGGCGATGAGGGTGACGGCACGGCGGTTATTGCGTGCGGCGAGGTGCGCGAAATCAAATTCGAGGCCGATCTGAAACATCAGCAGGATCAGGCCGATCTGCGACAGCATCTGCATCGGTGCCGGTGGCGTCGAGCGGAAAACATAATGAAAGAGGTCGGGTGCCAGCAGGCCGAACAGCGAGGGGCCGAGCAGAATGCCGACGATGATCTCGCCCACCGCCGGTGACTGGCCGACGCGGTGCGACAGCATGCCACCGAGACGGGCGGCGGCAACGATCACGGTCAACTGTAGCAGGACGAAGAACAGCAACGCCTCGGTCTGATGGACCGCAAGCGCGTGGGGAGCGGACGTCAAATCATGCCGCCGTTGACGGAAATCACCTGGCCGGTGATGTAGCTCGCCTGTTCCGAGGCAAGGAAGCTCACCAGGTTCGCCACCTCATCTGCCCGCCCGGCACGCTTCATCGGTACCAGGCTCTCGATCATCTTGGCATCGAACACGCCGTCGATCATGTCGGTCTGAATGATACCCGGCGCCACAGCGTTGACGGTGACGCCGCGGCTGGCAAGTTCCAGCGACAGCGATTTGGTGGCCGCGTGCAGCGCGCCCTTGGCGGCGGCGTAGTTCACCTGGCCGCGGTTGCCGGTGATCCCGGCGATGGAGGTAATGGTGACGATGCGCCCCCAACGGCTGCGCAGCATCGGCATCGTCAGCGGCTGGGTGACATTGAAAAAACCGTTGAGTGACACGTCCAGCACACGGTGCCACTGTGCCGCGCTCATGCCGGGGAAGACGGCATCGTCGTGGATGCCAGCGTTGTTCACCAACACCTGGATCGGAGCGTCGGCGACCAGCGCTTCCAGTGCTGAACGACTGCCGTCGGCGTCGGTAACGTCGAAGGCGAGCGCTTCGGCCTGCCCGCCCGCCGCTCTGATTTCGTCGGCCAGCGTCTGCGCCTTCGTCAGGTTCTGGTTGGCGTGGATGTATACGTAACAACCCTCGGCGGCGAGGCGGCGACAGATGGCCGACCCGATGCCGCCGCTGCCGCCGGTAACCAGCGCACGTTTCATTTCGGTGCGCCCAGTTTGTCAGCGCCCAGTTTGTCAGCGTCCAGCACGACGGCGGCGCGGCCGCTCAACAGCAGACGGTCTCCGGTGGCGACGCTGAAGCCGTAAAGAATAATGTTGTCGTCGCCGGACAGACGCTCCGCCTCGATGCTGAGGTCAGTGGCAATGTCATCCAGCCGCGCGACCTGAAAATCGACACCGCGCACGCTCGCAAGATAACCGACACGCGGTGTGCTACCAGCGGTCGCCAGCAGCGCACCGTGTGCAGCCATGGCCTGTGCCGCGTACTCGATGCCGCAAGCCGCACCCAGACGATCATGGGCACGCAGCGGGTTGTCGGCGTCGCGGTGGCTGCGCGCCGTGCAGCGGATATGCTGAGCGTCCCAGGCGGTGACGGCATCAAGCAGGCACATGCTGCCCTGATGCGGCAGGTGGGCGAGCAGCCAGGCGTGGTCTAGCGGCATGGTTCGATCTCGACCGCCAGCTTGAGCGGCGCCAGGTATTCCAGCACTACCCGACCGCTGCGCGCCAGCGCCAGCGCCTGCAACAGCGGCAAGCCGCGCGCGGTCGGGATGGCATGGCGCAGAGCCTCGAGTTCGGGTTCGGCCAGCGCATCGGGCGCTTCGTCGGTCAGGCCGACCTCGATTCGCACCAGCGATTGCGCGCTGCGTTCCGGCATCAGCGCCAGCGCGATACCAAAAGCAGACGGGATGGGACGCTTGGAATGTAGGGGTTCCGGATAAGCAGCGTCATAGGCCAGCAGGAGGGTGCCCGTGCCGTCCACCACAACCTGCAACAGGGCTTCCAGCAGGCCGGCGCCAAAGCTGCCGTCATAGGCGCACAGCACCGTGGCCGGCGTCATTGCGCCGGTGGCGATACCCCAATAGCCGGCCGGGGCATTGTGTACCGAATTATGGAAACGGGTCGGTGAAATACTCCGGTCTTCGGACGCCAGAGTCTTGCAAATGGCATCGCAGTTGTCGCCGTCGGCACCGGACGAGGAGAACACCGTCGCAAGCTGCCGGGAATCGAGTTGTCCGCTTGCGATGGCTTCGTAGCCCACGGCCAGGGCCACCTTGACCGCCGTACCGGTGCGACGGCGCTCGGCGGGGGGCAGCGACTGCGGTGCGGCCACGGTGATGGGTCGCGCTTCGTAAGGGACGGTCCCGGCAAGAATGGGGCGCGCCGCAGACCAGCTATCGAGCCCCGGACCGATCAGACCGATGCCGTCAAGGTAAGCGCCGAGCTTCATTCCGCCCTCCCCAGAATCAGGCTGCAGTTGGTACCGCCAAAGCCGAATGAGTTGCTCAGCACCCGGCGCGGCGCGCCTTCCCGGTTCGCGGTGAGGTACTGGATGGGAATATCTGGGTCGACACGACGCGTGTTGATCCCGCCCGGCAACATGCCGTTTTGCAGCGCCAGCGCGCTGATGATCGCCTCCAGGCCACCTGCCGCACCCAGAGTGTGGCCGGTCGCGCCCTTGGTCGAACTGCACGGCACGCGGTCGCCGAACAGCGCGGCGACGGCTCGCCCTTCGGCGGCATCGTTGCTCGGCGTCGCAGTGCCGTGCAGGTTGATGTAGTCGATATCGGCAGGCGCAAGGCCCGCCGCTTTCAGTGCGGCGCTCATTGCCATCTGCGCGCCCAGGCCTTCCGGGTGCGGCGACGACATATGGTGGGCATCGCTCGATTCGCCCGTCCCCAACAGCAGCACGGCGTCGGCATCGAGGTTGTCGGCTGGACGCTGCAACAGGATGAAGGCCGCTGCCTCGCCAATGGAGAGGCCGTTGCGGTCCGCATCGAAGGGACGGCAGGGTTCGGGCGACAGCAGCTCCAGCGAGTTGAAGCCGTATAGCGTAGTCAGGCACAGCGAGTCGACGCCGCCGACAATGGCCGCGTCGATGAGGCCGACTGCGATCATTCGCGCCGCCGCGGCGAATACCTTGGCGCTCGACGAGCAGGCGGTGGAGACCACCACAGCCGGGCCTTCCAAATTAAACGAGCGGCGCACGAAGGCGGCCACAGAATAGGTGTTGTGCGTGGTGCGGTAGATGAAATCATCCGGCAGCGCGCCGGTTACCGGATCGCGGCGGCGGTAGGCCTGTTCGGTCTGCAAAATGCCGGCGGTGCTGGTCCCGAGCAGCACACCGATCCGCCGTCGGCCGTGGCGCAAAGCGGCGGCACCGACGGCGGCGTTGAAATCATCCTGGCGCAGGCCCAGCAAAGCGAGACGGTTGTTGCGACACTCGTACTCGGCGAGGCCGCCCGGCAATGGAGCATCGTCGATGCCGGTGACTTTACCGATGTGCGTCGTCAGATCAGTCACCGTTTCGAAGGCGCAGAGCGCCAGGCCGCTTCGCTGCGCGCGCAAGGCGGCCAGCGTCGGCTCCAGGCCGTGGCCAAGGCAGCTCGTTGCCGTGAAATGGGAAAGCCAAAGCGAATTCAACATGTCAACGTATCCAGATTCAGTGCGTTCAAATGTAGTGCGTTTCCAATCAATGCCGCAGGCCGGTTTTCTTTCATATCCGGCCGGGCGTTGGCGCTACGTAGGCATAGCGGCGCAATGATAGCCAGGCGACCCCTCCGCCCAGCGCAAAACCGGCCCACACATCGACCGCCACATGCTGGCGGGTGGCGAGGGTGGAATAAACGATACCGATACACCACAACCCATTCAATAGCAGAGTCCATCGCGGCGCACCATAGCGACGCAGCAGATGACCCAGCCAGATACCCGAAAAAATAGCCGTGGCAACATGCAGCGAAGGGCAGGCATTACCCGCGGAATCAATGTTTTTAAGAAAGCTCATTTCAGGATATCGGGCCCAGTCAATATCGGCTGCGGGGACTGCGGTGGGCCAGAAATAAAACGCAATCAGCCCCAGCAGGCAGGTTGCGGTCATCGCCATGCCATAACGATAAAGGTCGCGGCGCGTCGCAAGCAATGCCGGGGGCAGGGAAACATACACCCACAAGGAAACATACAGCGACATCGCCCACGGTTGAAAACTGATCATCTGATCCAGCCAGGTAAAGGGCATTACCGTGGTCGGATAGGCCGGGGACTTGAGCACGTAAAAATATGCGCCGAAAAACAGGCCTATAAAAAGCGGTGTTCCTATCCCTTTCAGAACCCAATGTCGGGGGATGACCGCTGCAATCTGTCGGTACCAGGGTGTTTGCCGGCTGTTTTTCACGGCCGGTCTCCCCGCGGGCGACCGTGTCGTCTCATCGTAGTGTGCCAATCATGAAAGGGCGTCCCGCAAATTCACAAAACGCAGTCCGCCGCCGGCAGCGGACTCGAGCACGGCAGGCAGCACGTCGAGAATCACCGGAACGCCCGCGGATGACCGTGCAGCATTGCCATCGTGCAACAGCAAAATAGCGCCCGCACGTAGCTTGCGCAAGAGCGCATGTTTGACCCGTTCGGCATCACCGATACGGGTGTCGAAACCCCGCGTCGACCAGCTAACGAGGGTCAAGCCGAGTCGCACCAGCACCGGGTCGAGAAACGGATTGCGCAGGCCGGCAGGGGCGCGAAAAAATACGGGACGCTGACCGGTGATCCCGCCGAGCGTGTTTTGAGCAGCCTGCAATTCACGCCTGAACCCACGTGGCCCGAGCAGGGAAAAAGTGTGGCGGTGGTGCTGGCTGTGGTTTTCCACGGCATGGCCGCGGCGAATGATTTCCCGACATAAATCCGGATAGCGGGCCGCTTTTTCACCCACACAGAAAAAAGTGGCTTGTGCGGCATAGCGATCCAGAATATCCAGCACCTGTGGGGTGACGCCGGGATCGGGACCGTCGTCAATAGTCAGTGCGATTTCATTTCGGGCGGCAGCGGCGACCGGCAGGCAGGTCCAGTTCGGCCCCAGCCAGTTGCTGCGCGGCCACAGGCCGATAGCGGTAATCAGAAGATGATTGGCGACCACAGCACCCAGCGCCCAGCGCCATTGCCCCGGTGCGATCATGACAAGGAGCAATGCCAGCCCGTGCAGTGCGATGGATGCATGAACAAATAATGTCGGATGCCAGCCTGAATTATGCACGGGCAGGTGAAGCAAAAATCGCCGAATAAATCAACGCCAGGACGACGCCCGGTGCGACGGTCACACCCAGCGCCTGCAAGATGGATACGTTGGAAAACGCAAGCAGGCCAAAACCTGCGACAGTGGTCAGGTTGGCAAATAACATCGAGGCCAGCGTGCGCGGCAGGATGGGCGTGCGCGAGTCAGATCGATCAAAAAACAGGGCGTAATTGGAGCCCACCGCGACCACCAGCAACAATCCCACCAGATGCAAAATAATCATTTGTTGACCCAATAGACTGAGTCCTGCCGTGACGGTCATGACCGCCGCCGTCAGTGGCGCAATGATGCGCAGCACGCGCCGGGGTGAGCGAAAAACCACGAGCAGCAACGCGATAATGGCGGCCAGCCCACCGAGTGACAGCACAATGGCCTCATGCAGGTAGCCGGCATACAAGCGGTCCGATTCGGCTTTCATGTCCACGAACAGCACATTGGGCATTGCGTTCAAGGCAGCGCGAATATGCTCAGCATTGATGTCGCGCCCCTTGGGCGCGGTGAGCGGCAACAAGGCACGCCATTGCTGCTGTTGCTGGATGAGCAGAGCGTCGACTGCCATGGCCATTGAAGTCTGCTGCAGGTTGCCAGCTTGCAGCAAAGGCTGGTTGCGCGCAGCCTCGGCATCGGCCAGAAACGGCGCAAACAGTTGTGCCCGTACCGGCAAGCCTTGAACGGCTTGTGCAAGGTGCGTTTCCAATAGGGGGCGAGGGGGCAGGCTGGCTTGGCGGGCACGTTGCGTTGTGGTGCTGGGAAGATAGCGGCTGGGACTTTCGAATCCCGCGAGTTCGCCTTGCTCGACCTGTTTGTCCAGCAGCGCGGAAACCCGTTCGGAGGCGCGCAATACCGATTCCTGATCCGCGCCGGATACCACGACCAGGTAGCGCACATCCGGCGCACCCATGTCGGCACGCAAACGGGTATCGAGTTCCACATCCGCCTGCGACACCGGGCTGAGTGACGCAATTTTGTCATCCCACAAACTGGCGCGGTGATCAATCACGATGGCGCAGGCACCCAACACCAGTAGCACCGCAGGCCAGCGCAGCATCGTCGCACGTTGTACGACACGAGACAGGATGACGCCAATCGCCGATACATCGTGAATATGGAAGGTCGCGGGCAGCAGCGAGGGCAGCACGAAGCGCGTCACCGTTGCGGCAGTGATCAGCCCGACAATGGCATACAAGCCTAGCTGTGCCAAACCTGGAAACCCGGACAGCAGCAGCGAAGCAAAGCCGAATATTGACGTCAGCACGCCGAGACGAATGGTGGGCCAGAGGCGCTTGATCCAGTCCTGACGATCCGTGCTGTTCTGCTCCGATTGCACAAACAGGTAGATTGAATAATCCACGGCTTCACCGATCAGGGCGGTGCCAAATCCGAGGGTGATGCCGTGCACCGCGCCAAAACCCAGGCTGACTGCTGCGATCCCGGCCAGCACCCCGCTGACGACCGGCAACAACCCGAGCGCCAACGCGCTGAAGGAACGATAAACGAGTAACAGCAGGGTTGCGATGAGTATCAGGCTGGCGATGGATAGTCGGGTGACCTGGGTCTTGATGGTGTCGCGTGAGGTCACCGAAAACACGCCAGGGCCCGTCATCAGCAGGTGCGCGGAGGCAGTCGCGCCCGCAGCCTGGTCGAACGCCTGGCGAATCGCCGCCATGGCTTTTTGTTGGGCGTCGATGTCGCTTCCCGAGGCGCGCGTTTGCACCATCATCAAGGCGCCCATTTCGCCGGTCGGGTCGCGCGGCAGTATGGATTTGACGAGCAGACCGGCAGATGAGGTCAGCAGGTCAATACTGTCGCTCAAGGCGGCATGCAGACCCTCTACGCTGAAGCGTGAAGGCGTCACGGTCGGGCTCAGCAGGTACCGATTGTTGAACAGGAAAGCACGATCGCGTTCGTTGTTGACGGGCTCGCCGTTATTGACGCTGACAAAAGCACGGTCAGCGCGCAGACGCTGCGCGATTTGCCTGGAAAGCCTGGCGCGGGTGGAGGCATCGGCACCTTCGATACCCACCAGAATCAGGCGCGAGGCCAGGCCGTCGCGGAGTTGATCCATCAGCAGTTGCTGCGCAGGCGTGGGGCTGCGCGGCAAAAATGCCGATAAGTCGGTGGTGAAGTGGGTGCGGCTGATGATCCCGACACAGGCCAGCAGGAAAATCAGCCACAGCACGATGGCGGTGATGCCGCGGCGGCGCACGTGCCGCATCACGACGGTGTCAGCTTTTCGATGGTCATCACTGACCGGTCGCCATCCGCTTGTAAAATCTCAACACTACGCACCCTGTCCTTGACCCCCTCCATGCGGATGCGCGCAATGACGGCGCCGACCTTGGGATCGAGCGGAGTGAGCGTGAGCGTCCAGCGTTCCGCGTCGTTGCTCAGCGCCAGGTGATAGACGCGCTCGAGCGCCTTGCGGTCGCCGGCTAGCGTGGCACGCATGCTCTCAATTATATTGGCCACCTCCGGGTAGTCCTTGAGCTGCAGGATGTGTTTACGCCGGCCGCGTTCCAGGGTGAGGGTGTCGCCATCAAGCACCATGGTTTCTGTTTTCGGTTTCAGGGTGCGCTTTTCCAGACGGGCCGGTGCGATGAACAGCAGTTCACCGGAAGACTCGATCGGCTCGTCGAGGATGGAAATGAATTTTTTCTCGGTAAAGGTGGCCGCACCTTGCGGGTGCGTCGCCAGGTTGGTCATGAGCTGGGCGATGGAAAGCGGCGCAGCGTGGATGACCTGGCTGAAAACCAGCGCCAAGCCGGCAAGCAGGCACAATCGGGAACAGCTTTGCACAAATCGGCTCATGGGCGCGTTCTCTTCGGGCGCCAGAAATCGAAGAAATTGAACCAGTTGTAGGGGCTGGCGCGACAGTGGTGCGCCAGGCTCGCGGCATAAGTCGTGATTGCCTCGTGGATGGCGGCATCCCGCCCCTTGCGCTCGACGTCGCTGAAATCGGCCAACTTCTCGAAGTGGATGGCGTAGCGGTTGCCGCCCAGGTAGAGGCCACTCATGAACAGAACCGGTCGCTTGAGCATGGCGGCCAGGCGCATCGGGCCGACCGGAAATTCGGCATCCTCGCCGAGAAAGGGGACACTCACGGTCGGGTCGTCACCGAGGGTGCGGTCGCCCAGCACGCCGAGAACCATGCCCGCATCCAGACAGGACTGCACCCGCAACATCGAGTCGAGTTGCCCCAGCGGGATGATGTCCTGCACCGCCGCCGGGTTGATGGCGGCCAGCGAGGCATTGAGCTTGCGGGCGTTTTCTTCGTACATGACCATGGCCACCCTGAGGCCGGGCTGCCGGCGGCCGATGGCACGTACCGCCTCAAAGCTGCCCATGTGCGCCCCCATCAGGAAGGCGCCACGGCCGGCCGCCAGCACGTCCATGATCAGGTCCTCGCCGTGCACCTCCACCTGAAACAGATCGAAGCGCGCGTTGAGCAGAAAGACCCGGTCGTGGATAGTCGAGGCAAAGCTGTGGAAGTGCCGGAACAGGTCGCTGAACCGGGGTTCCCGTCCCAGCGCCCGGCGCAGGTAGACGCGCGATGCGGCCTTGGCGGCTGGCGCGGCCAGCAGAAAGTAGAGGCTGATGCCGGCCAGGACCAGACGTGCGGGGGCACGTCCCAGCCTCAGCGAGATCCAGGTCATCAACCGAAGCATGGCTATGTTGCTGCGCTCCGGGCGCCCTACCCACTCCGCTTGCGGCGAAACCGGATGCGTGCGTTCCGGCATCTTCATGGCGGGCTCGCCCGCGCGAACACCACGGCACCACTCGCCACACTGCGTTCGCCACCCATTTCAAGACAGCGAATCTCGAAACGGAAACCACCCGCCGGCACCGCGGCGTAATGCAGCGTGAGGGTCTCGCCGGGCCGGACCGGGCTGAGGAACTTCGCCGCTTTGATCTGCCCCGGCATCGTCTGCATGCCCAGCCGAACCGCCAGAGCGTGTAAGGCCGCGTCGAGCAGCACCACCCCGGGGAGAACCGGCCAGCCGGGGAAGTGCCCGGCATAGGCCGGGTGGTCGGCGGCGATCTGCAGGGGGATCGTGTGTTCGCTCATGCCGGCATTCCGGTCGCGGCCGGGTTTTGCAGGGTCGCCAGCAAATCCTGGGTGAGTTGGCTGGGTAGCTTGCCGGTGGCGTTACGCGGCAGGATATCGACGAACAGCAGGGGGCGCGGCAGGAAGACGGGGTCGATACGCTCGCGCAGCGCCTCGATCAGGGCAGCCGGGGTGAGGTCGGGGGCGACCACCAGGGCGGTGAGGCGGCCGACTGCTTCCGTGCTGTCCTCACGCGGCAGCAGAAAGACGCCATCCTGCACGCCCGGGATGGCGTTCAGCTGGTGGTTGAGATACGCCAGCGAGGTGCGTTTGCCGGCGATGTTCACCAGGTCGGCATGCCGGCCATGCAGCAGAAACGTGGTCGACGTCGCGTCGCCACCAGTGAGTTCGATGACATCGGCGAGTCGGGTCGGGCTGTCGATATGCCCGCCCTCGGCCCAGACCGTCGGCCCGTCCGTGCGCAGCCGAACGCCGGGCAGGGTTTGCCACTCGGCACCGGCAGTGGTGCGCCGCAACGCGAGCTGGCCGGTCTCGGTGCAGCCGTAGATCTCGTGGAGCGGCGCGCCGAAGCGGGTTTCAGCTTCGTCGGCGAGCGTCTGCGACAGCGGCGCGGTGGCCAAAAGCAGCTGGTCTACCGCCGGCAACATGGCCTCATCCGCGAGCAACGCGCGCAGGTGGTAGGGCGTGGTGACCAGCACGCGCGGTCGCGGCAGGTCCGCCAGGGCGGCGCAAATGTCCGCTGGGTAAAAGGGGTGGCCGGCGTGTAGCGCGGCACTGCTTTGCAGCGGCATCAGAACGGTGGATTCCAGGCCATACATATGCTGCGGCGGGACGGTGCCGAGAACGGCATGGCCCGCGCCAATGCCCAGACGCTCCGCCCCCGCCCGCACATTACGCACCAGGCTGCCCCAGCGCTTGGCATGAGGCGCCGGCACGCCGGAGGAGCCGGAGGTGAATACCTGGGCGATGACCTGTTCACTATCGATGTCAGGAACAACCCGCTTGGCCGCCAGTGGCGACATCAATTCGGGGTAGCGGAAAGTGGGCAGATCAACGCCGCCTCCCGCTTTATCGGCGATGCAGAAGACATCTGGCGCGATGCGCTGCATCTGCCGAACCATCTCTGGCGTGTGGGTGGACGGCAGCAGACTGACCCGGCCGCTGACGATGCAGGCCGCCAGGGCAACGGTGAAGTGGTAGCGGTCACCACACAGGTTGAGTACGTGTTGCCCCGACGGCAACTGACCGGCGATGTACTCGACCTCGCCCAGGAACTGCCCGACGCTGACTGGCGTGCTGCCGCGCCACGCCATGACGGCATCGAGGTGGCGATGAGCGATAAGCGGCAGGAATGGCAAGCCGGCGCCTAAGCTAACGGGTGTGCGATGAAGCATCTGGGAGCTCTGCCGAGGTTTTCCAGTAGGCGCGAACGCCATCCATGATGCTCTGTTTTTCCAGATGCGGCAGCGTGCGCAGGCGAACCAGATATTCGGCGACGAACATCAGCACGATCAGCGGAAAGGAAAGGAAGTTGGCGAAAATCGACCAGACCTCGATGCTGGAAAAGAAAAACAGAACGCTGGAAAGCACGCTGATCGCGACAAAAAACAGCATCCATGCCAGCGTGACATGGCGCGTATAACAGGCCACATCCGGCGCGAGGCTACCATGCACCGCTTCGGCAAATCGGCTGCACAGGGGTTGCCGACCGCGTGCCAGGGTGACGCCGAACACCGCCGCCAGCATGGCATAGGTGCCGGCGTGCTGCAGGAAGTACACCCAACTGAAATTGCGTTCCAGTTCGCCCCAGAAAGTCCACAACACGCCTGCCACGGCTGCACTTAGCAGCAACATGGCTGGCCTGGCAGGCGAACGCCAGGCCAGCCAGAGCAGGAGAGTGAAGGCGGGCGCCAGGGAAACAGCCACGCCCAGCGACGGCAAGGTGGTCGCGGCCGACGTGGCTGCGCTGTAATGCGCCAGAACGGAATACCCCACGCCCAGCGTAGCGAATCCAATCCAGCGCACAACCCGTCCCGAACGCGAACTCATTTTGTCCTGTTCGCCGCAATGTGCCGGGTCAGGTTGGCAAGGGAACTGAAGATGCGAACGTTGTCGGCATTATCTGAACGCAACTGAAAGCCGAAATGCTTGGAAACCACCAGCGCTACTTCCAGGATGTCGATGGAATCCAGTCCAAGCCCCTCGCCGTAAAGGGGAGCATCGGGCTGAATGTCATCCGGGTTGATATCGAGATTGAGGCCAGAAACGATGAGGCCGGCGACTTCTTTCTGCAATTCAGGATTGGCTTCAGGCATGAGATTCACAACAAGATGGCTGGGGCAACACCGAGGGTGTCGGGTCAGCGCCCATTATATTCGGTAAGCCGTCCGATCGAGTCTGCCGCCGCGGTTTAATGGCTTGTGGCACACTCAAGTGCTCGCTCAAGTACGCGTGAGTGCCTGGGTAGCGGCCCCGCCTTGACGACGCATGCAAAATCCTTCTGGAAATATCCCGGAAGACTTGTTATCATTCTTGGTTTTCCCGCAACAGAAAGCTTCTCAAAGAAGCCCTCTTCACATGCCTAGCGTCAAAGTCAAAGAAAATGAGCCGTTCGACGTCGCCCTGCGTCGTTTCAAGCGTTCCATCGAAAAAGTCGGCCTGCTGACCGAACTGCGCGCCCGCGAGTTCTACGAGAAGCCCACCGCCGAACGCAAGCGCAAACTGGCCGCAGCGGTCAAGCGTCAGAGCAAGCGCCTGCGCGGCCAGCAACTTCCTCCCAAGATGTATTGATTCTGCGCCAACGCAGAATACGCTTCACCCATGTCGCTCAAGGCCCGCATTACTGACGACATGAAAACAGCCATGCGGGCCAAGGACACGGCGCGCCTCGGTACGATTCGCCTGCTGCTGGCCGCCATCAAGCAGAAAGAAATCGACGAGCGCATCGACCTGGACGACGGTGCCGTTAGCAGCATCGTCGAAAAACTCATCAAGCAACGCAAGGATTCGATCAGCCAGTTCCAGGCTGCCGGTCGGGACGACCTGGTAAATACCGAACAGACCGAACTCGTTGTGCTGCAGGCCTATCTGCCCGAACAGCTTTCCGCCGCCGAGGTCGAGGCCGCGGTGGCCGCGGCGATCACCGAATCCGGTGCGGCGAGCGTCAAGGACATGGGCAAGGTCATGGGGCTCTTGAAACCCCGCCTCGCCGGCCGCGCCGACATGGGCCAGGTGTCCGCGTTGATCAAGGCCCGTCTCGCCAGCTAACCCACCCGGCAGCCCGCCCGGGTTTATGATGCGGTCATCATGATTCCGCGCGATTTCATCGACACCCTGCTCGCTCGCGTCGACATCGTCGACGTCATCGATCGTCGCGTGCCGCTGAAGAAAGCCGGGCAGAACTACCAGGCCTGCTGCCCCTTCCACAGCGAAAAAACGCCTTCCTTTACCGTCAGTCCCACCAAGCAGTTCTACCATTGCTTCGGCTGCGGCGCGCACGGCACGGCACTCGGCTTCCTCATGGAATACGAACATATGGGCTTTCCCGATGCCGTGGCGGCACTGGCCCAGGATGTCGGCCTGCCGGTGCCCGAATCCGGCGAACCCGAGCGCCCCAAGCCACCGCCCGCACTGTGGGACGCGCTCGAACAGGCGGCGCTGTTCTATAAAAAACAGCTCAAGCAGACGCCGCGCGCGATTGACTATCTGAAACGGCGCGGGCTGACCGGCGCCATCGCCGCTCGCTACGGTATCGGCTATGCGCCCGACGGCTCACCGCTCAAGCACGTTTTTGCCGATTACACGGCCGAAGCCCTCGCTGCTTCAGGCCTCGCCATCGATGGCGAGCACGGTCGCTATGACCGCTTCCGCGACCGCATCATGTTCCCCATCCGCAACATCAAAGGCCAGATCGTGGGCTTTGGCGGGCGAATTCTCGACCAGGGCGAGCCGAAATACCTCAATTCGCCAGAAACGCCGCTGTTCCACAAGGGCTCTGAACTTTACGGTCTGTTCGAGGCACGCGCTGCGATCAAGGCGGCCGGGCGTGCCATCGTGGTCGAAGGCTACATGGACGTGGTGGCACTGGCACAACACGGCGTGGAGTTTGCGGTCGCCGCGCTCGGCACCGCCACCACGCCGATCCACGCCCGCACGCTGTTGCGCCACACCGACCGACTAGTCTTCGCCTTCGATGGCGACAACGCCGGGCGCAAGGCCGCCTGGCGCGCACTAGAAAACTCGCTGGAGGCGCTGCAGGACGGCAAGGAAGTCAGTTTCCTGTTTCTGCCAGAAGGCGAAGATCCCGACAGCACCATCCGCACTCGCGGCCGCGATGCCTTTCTGCATCTGCTGGACACCGATACGCTGCCGTTGTCTGCCTTTCTGGTGCGCGAATTGACACGCAACCGCAAACTCGACAGTCAGGAAGGCCGGGCCGCCCTGATCAAGGAGGCCAAGCCGCTGCTGGCAAAAATCACCGCACCGCTGCTCGCCAGCCTGATCCAGCGGCATATTGCGGAACTTGCGCATCTCCAGCCCGATGAACTCAGCCATCTGGGGCTCAAACCCGCTATGGGACGACGCCCCTTTCCCCGCCCGCAGCGCCGCCCCGCGCCATCGCGCGTACGCAGTTTGGCACGCACTTTGCTAATGAATCCACAACGCGTCGCCGAGGTGGAAACCTGCTGGCTCGATGAAAACGACCCGCTGAGCCAGCTTGTGGGCGAGCTGATGGCCTGGTTGCGCGAGGTGGGCCCACTCAAGCCGCAGACCCTCAGCGAAACGGCCAAGGGCAGCGTGCTGGAAGCCTTGATCGATGAATTAATGACAGATTTGCTCGACAAAGACGAGTCCTGGGACTGGAATGCGGAGTTCGATGGCGCCGTCAAACAACTACGCGACGACTGGCGCAGGCGAAGGCAACAGGAACTGTCCACGCGCCCGCTGGCCAGTTTAAGCGCCAGCGAACGTCAGGAATTGACTGAACTGGCACGCTCCTAGCTTGTCATAAACGTCAAGACAAAGCGCCGGTTTGCGGTACAATTGTCGGTTTTCGAAAAGATTTTTTTCTGTCCGCGCTCAATGCGGGGGCGGACCTAAGCGGAGAATAACCTGTGGCTGTACGTGGAAGAAAACCAGGTGGTGGCGCCAAGAAGCCTGAAGCGCTGCTCCCCCTGAAGGCTTTGACGCCGGTTGAGGCGGAAGCACGCCGTACCCAGCTGAAAAATCTCATCATCCTCGGCAAGGAACGGGGATTCCTGACTTATGCCGAAATAAACGACCACCTGCCCGACGAGGTGCTGGACGCCGATCAGATCGAAGGCGTGATCAGCATGATCAACGACATGGGCATCCAGGTCTATGACGAAGCGCCGGATGCCGAAACCCTGCTGATGCAGGAAGCCACGCCCGCCGTCGCTGACGAAGACGTGGTCGCCGAAGCCGAACAGGCGCTGACGACGGTCGATTCCGAATTCGGGCGCACGACCGATCCGGTGCGCATGTACATGCGCGAAATGGGCTCGGTCGACCTGCTGACGCGCGAAGGCGAGATCGAGATCGCCAAGCGCATCGAGGAAGGTCTGCGCCACATGGTGCAGGCGGTCTCATCGTGCCCGCTCACCATCCAGCAAATCCTGGACATGGCGGCACAGGTCGAAAAAGACGAGATGCGCATCGACGAGCTGATCGACGGCTTTGTCGAGGTGGAAACCGAAGCTGCGGCTAAAGAAGAAGAAAAACCTACCACCGAAGACGATGCGGATGAGGAGGACGACGAGGAAGCCAGCGCTAAACTTGCGGCCGCCAATCTGGCACAGCTCAGGGCCGAAGCCCTCCAGCAGTTCGATTTCATCCGCAAGGCTTACAAAAAAGCACAGACTGCCCATGTTAAGTTCGGCCTCGGCAGCCCGCAGCACATGAAAGCCCAATCCGAAGTCACCGAACTCCTGATGGCGATCCGTTTCTCGGTGCGCCAGGTGGATAACCTGTGCGAGCAAATCCGTAATGCCGTAGAAGAGGTACGCTCGCACGAACGCAAGATCATGGAATTCTGCGTCACCCGTTCGGGCATGCCGCGCCCGCACTTCATCAAGGCCTTCCCCGGTAACGAAACCAACCTGGCCTGGCTGGACAAGGAAATCGCCGCCAAGAAGGCCTATTGCTCGACGCTCGCCAAAGTGCAATACGAAGTCAAGGCGCACCAGGAAGCGCTGATCGCGATGCAGGACCGCGTCGGCCTGCCGATCAAGAACCTGAAGGACGTCAACAAGCGGATGTCGACTGGTGAGGCCAAGGCGCGCCGCGCCAAGCGCGAGATGATCGAAGCCAACCTGCGTCTGGTCATCTCGATCGCCAAGAAGTACACCAACCGCGGCCTGCAGTTCCTCGACCTGATCCAGGAAGGCAACATCGGCCTGATGAAGGCGGTGGACAAGTTCGAATACCGCCGCGGCTACAAGTTCTCTACTTACGCCACCTGGTGGATCCGCCAGGCGATCACCCGCTCGATCGCCGACCAGGCACGCACCATCCGCATCCCGGTGCACATGATCGAGACGATCAACAAGATGAACCGGATCAGCCGCCAGATCCT
>CAJDWX010000043.1_pt1 | contig 16168 bp, 18 predicted proteins | sample 7391741 | NCBI WGS metagenome assembly CAJDWX01 (sample SAMEA7055741, study PRJEB34461) | soil metagenome | biome: terrestrial ecosystem; feature: Peninsula; material: soil | place: Antarctica | collected 2016
TTGCAGCAACGCGCCACGATGCAGCTGCTTCTCCAGCATGGTCATCATCACGGCATGCAAGGCCGCCACCGCCAGCAAGCCATAGGCGAGAAAAGACACCACCAGATGCGCACGCAAGGCCAGCGCCTGCGAATCGGGAATGGCGCGGGTTTCGGTAAAAAACGCCATAGCCAGCACCGATATTCCCGCCAAGCCGCTGACCCACGACTGCAGACGCGCCAGTGGCGCACCCTGGCTGGCCAGCCAGTAGGTCAGCGCGGTCAGCCATAGAATGGTCGACAGGGAGTTGCCGAATCCCAACCGGATATCACCCTGGCCCAGCGCCGAATTAAAGATCAGCGCGCCATGCGCCAGCAAGGCCAGCGGCATCAGCACGCGCACTGACGCGGCGGACGGTATATGTTGCAGGCGCCAGGCGATCCAGCCATACAGCGCGCTCACACATAAAGTAATCAGTAATAGCGGGGACATTCGTTAAAATGGAGTTTGGATTCAGCCAGCCTCATTATCCATGCCGCCCTCGGTGGCAACAAGGAAGCCATGTTAGAAAATCTTAGCGGACGCCTCGCCGGCGTCGTCAAATCCCTGCGTGGACAGGCGCGCATCACCGAAGCCAACGTGCAGGATACCTTGCGCCAGGTACGCCTTGCCCTGCTCGAAGCCGACGTTGCCCTGCCGGTGGTCAAGGACTTCATCGAAGCGGTCAAGGTTCGTGCGCTGGGCCAGGAGGTGCTCGCCAGCTTGTCACCAGGCCAGGCGCTGATCGGCATCGTGCACGAAGAACTCACCAAGCTGATGGGCGGCGAAAACGCCGACCTCAACCTGGCCGCCACCCCACCTGCGGTAATTTTAATGGCCGGCCTGCAGGGCTCGGGTAAGACCACCACCAGCGGAAAACTCGCGCTGCTACTGAAGAACCGCAAGAAAAAGGTCCTGCTCACCTCGGCCGACGTTTACCGCCCCGCCGCGATCGACCAGTTACGCCAGCTTGGCAAACAGCTCGACGTGGCCTTCTTCGAGGCGGGCGACGAGCGCGACCCGCTGAAAATTGCCCAGGCCGCACAGGATCATGCCCGCAAGCAATTCTTCGACGTACTAATCGTCGACACCGCCGGCCGCCTGGCCATCGATGAAGCGATGATGGCCGAGATCAAGGCATTGCACGCCACGGTCAACCCGGTCGAAACGCTGTTCGTGGTCGACGCGATGCAGGGGCAGGACGCCGTCAACGTCGCCAAGGTCTTCAACGAGACCCTGCCGCTTACTGGCATCGTGCTGACCAAGCTCGACGGCGACGCCCGCGGCGGCGCAGCACTATCGGTCCGACAGATCACCGGCAAACCACTCAAGTTCATCGGTGTCGGCGAGAAACCCACTGGGTTGGAAGCCTTCCATCCCGAGCGCATGGCGCAACGCATCCTTGGCATGGGCGACGTGCTCTCGCTGATCGAACAGGCGCAAGGCTCGGTCGATCTGGCTGAAGCCAAGAAACTCGCCGACAAGGTCAAGAAAGGCAAGGATTTCGACCTCGAAGACTTCAAGGCACAAATCCAGCAGATGCGCAAGATGGGCGGCCTGTCGGCGATGATGGACAAACTCCCCGGCGCCGGACAGATGGCCATGCCAACCGGCGCCGACGACAAGGCGATCAACCGAATCGAAGGCATCATCAACAGCATGACCCCACTGGAGCGCCGCAAGCCCGACATCCTCAAAGCCTCGCGCAAGCGCCGCATCGCCGCCGGCGCGGGCGTCCAGGTGCAGGAGGTCAACAAACTGCTGAAACAGTTCGAACAGGCCCAGAAGATGATGAAGATGATGGGCAAAGGTGGGCTGAGCAAGATGATGCGTGGGATGAAAGGTATGTTGCCGGGAATGCGGTAATCCCTTTCCCACTCCGTTTCCCGGTGGGTTGAATCATGGTCGTTATTCGTCTTTCGCGCGGCGGCGCCAAAAACCGTCCTTTCTACAACGTGGTGGTGGCCGATTCGCGCTGCCGTCGCGACGGTCGCTTCATCGAGCGCGTCGGTTTCTACAACCCGGCAGCTTCCGAAGGCGCCGAAGCGTTGCGCATGAACGCAGAACGTATTGGCTATTGGGTCAGCAACGGCGCGCAGATGTCCGACACCGTCGCCCGCCTGTTCAAGCAGAACAAGCCCGCTGCCGCTGCCTGAGTTGGCTGCCTGAGTTGGATCAGGACGGCGACTGGGTCGTGATGGGGCGCATCGCCGCCCCGTTCGGTATCAAGGGCTGGGTCAAGGTCCAGCCCTATAGCGAAGACCCGGGCACGCTGATGGATTTCGAATCCTGGCGCGTTGGGCACGACGAACAGCAGACGCATTACACCGTCGAAACCGTCCAGGATCATGGCAAAGCCCTGGTCGCCAAACTGGCCGGCATCGACGACCGCGACGCGGCGTATGCCCTGCGCGGGCAGGAAATCTCGGTGGCAAAGAGCGCATTGCCGGCACCGGGGGATAACGAGTTTTACTGGTCGGACCTGATCGGTCTGAAAGTCGTCAACCGCGAAGGCATCGAACTGGGCGCGGTCGACAGCCTGATGGAAAGCGGGGCAAACGATCTGCTGGTGGTCAAAGGCACGCGCGAGCATCTGATTCCGTTCGTCGCCGCCTTCGTCGGCAAGGTGGATCTGGCTGGCGGAACGATCGAGGTGGACTGGGGCGAAGATTACTGATGCGCTTCGATGCGGTCACGCTCTTTCCCGAGATGTTCGATGCCGTACTGGATTACGGCATCACCCGGCGGGCACTGGACCGTGGCTTGTATCGGTTTCGCGCATGGAATCCGCGCGACTTCACCGACGATCCGCATCGCACGGTGGACGACCGGCCCTACGGCGGCGGCCCCGGCATGCTGATGCTGGCCGAACCGCTGGACCGCGCGTTAAATGCCGTGCAGCAGGATCTGGCCGGCGAGAATTTGAAGCCCTGGGTAGTGCATTTTTCACCCCGGGGCCGCCCGCTAAGGCATCGACGGGTGATGGAATTGAAAGAGAATCCTGCACTGGTATTGCTGTGCGGGCGGTATGAAGGCATCGATGAGCGGTTGCTACAACGCCGCGTGGACGAGGAGATTTCGCTGGGCGATTTTGTACTGTCGGGCGGCGAACTCCCCGCACTGGCGCTGATGGACGCGCTGATCCGGCAACTGCCGGGCGCGCTGAATGACGCGGAATCGGCAACACAGGATTCGTTCACCAACGGCCTGCTTGATTGCCCCCACTACACCCGGCCGGAAGTCTGGCAGGACATGGCGGTGCCGGATGTGCTGAAAGGTGGCAACCACGCGGCGATTGCGAAGTGGCGGCACGAAGAAAGCATGCGGCTGACTGCCGCGCTGCGGCCCGATCTGCTGGATCGGTCGCAGCACAAACCGGATTGACCCAACTGCCTGGCGACAGGCTGTCGGAAAATGAGCGGCTCCTAGCGGGGCCAACGTGAAACGGCGTGACGTCCGCCCTGTGGTGTAAACAACCCAGGTCGCACCTCTCCCGCCAGATGCAAGGAAACATCATGAACATCATCGAACAACTCGAACAGGAAGAAATTGCTCGTCTCGATAAAACCCTCCCCGACTTTGCCCCCGGTGACACCGTCATCGTCCAGGTGAAAGTGAAGGAAGGTACCCGCGAGCGTCTGCAGCGTGCGCAAGATTTCTGCCGGCGAAGGCGTCGAGCGGACTTTTCAGACCCATTCACCGCTGGTCGCCCGTGTCGAAGTCAAGCGCCGCGGCGACGTTCGTCGTGCCAAGTTGTATTACCTGCGCGAGCGTTCCGGCAAATCCGCGCGCATCAAGGAAAAGCTGCCCGCCCGCAAGGTCAAAGGCGGCACACCCGCTGCGACTACCGAATAAGCAGTCGTTCGTACAGCAACAACAACGCCCGCATCATGCGGGCGTTGTTGTTTGAACCCGTCAGACTGGCCTGTTTCACGCCACCAGTCTGTTCGGCGGCCTCATCCGCATGACTGCCACACGCTTGGGCGGCATTCTGCCCAGCCTCTGCCGGCTATACTGGACGGCGAAGTCTGAAACTGCGCTGGTGGACAGTCGCGGCCACCTGGCAAGCCGAAGGAATCCCATGCATGCCCCATCAGACAAGGCAACCGAAGAATTTTGTGCCGGCTGCGTGTTCTATCCACCCAATCCGCCACCGCAGGCCTATTCCGCAGCGGAGTGGGCCACGCGCAAGACCAGCTGCAGCCTGGTTGATCTCGCTTCAACGCGCCCATCGCCCTGAGCAGGCCCACGCCAACTCCACACCACCACGGCAGCGCTGTTCCAGCAGACCGCCTCCCGGCTTAGAATGCCTCATGCCTGCGTATGACGCCATCCTCTCCGCCCCAATGTGCCGTCTCGGTGTCCGCTTCACCGGCGACACGCTGACACGTCTGGATTTTTTGCCGATCGAGACGCCCCGCTCCGTTCGGCTGGACGCCCGTGCCCGCCGACTGCGTGACGAACTCGATGCCTACTGGCTCAACCCTGCTCACGTCTTCACTCTGCCCCACACGCCGTTGGGCACGCCCTTTCAGTTACGCGTTTGGCATGCGCTACAGGCCCTCCCCCCCGGACAGCCGACTACCTACGGCGCATTGGCCAGGCAGCTAGGCACCGCTGCTCGTGCGGTGGGCCAGGCCTGCGGTTCCAACCCCTTGCCCATCCTCGTTCCCTGCCATCGCGTGGTGGCAGCCAATGGACTCGGAGGCTTCATGCACGCGTCGAGTGGCGCACCGCTCGACGTGAAAACCTGGTTACTGGCGCATGAGCGACGCCTTGATTGACCGGTTTTGCGATTATCTGTGGCTGGAAGACGGACTGGCCGATCTGACGCTGGCAGCCTATCGACGCGACCTCAAAACTTTTTCTGCCTGGCTGGAAAAGGAACGGGCACGCCGTCTGGATACGGTCGCCCCGGGCGACCTCGAAGCCTACCTGGCGTGGCGCTTCGCCCGCTGCAGCCACCCCAGCAGCGCGGCGCGCTACAGCTCGGCATTAAAACGCTTTTACCGTTACCTGCTGCGCGAAAACCTGATTACCCACGACCCCACCCTCAATCTGGATCGCCCCAAACTGCCGCGCACGCTGCCCAAGACGCTGACCGAAACGGACGTCGAACGCCTGCTCAGCGGTATCGATTCCGGTACGACCCTGGGGCTGCGTGACCGCGCGATGCTGGAAACGCTCTATGCCACCGGCTTGCGAGTGTCGGAACTGGTGGGGCTGAAAATGACCGCACTCAACCTGAACGACGGCGTGCTGCGCGTCACCGGCAAGGGCAACAAGGACCGGCTGGTGCCGCTAGGCGAGGAATCGGTGCAATGGCTGCGACGCTATATGACAGAAGCGCGCCCGCAATTGCTGGAAAAGCGTCTTTCCGATGCGGTGTTCGTTACGGCGCGCGGCGAAGGCATGACGCGTCAGGCATTCTGGTATCTCATCAAGCGCCGCGCCCTGGCTGCCGGAATCACCCGTCCGCTGTCGCCGCATACGCTGCGTCATGCCTTTGCCACCCACTTGCTGAACCATGGCGCCGACCTGCGGGTCGTGCAGATGCTGCTCGGACACAGCGACATTTCCACCACCCAGATCTACACCCATGTCGCGCGCGAACGGCTGAAGCAGCTCCATGCACAACACCATCCGCGCGGCTGAGCGTCACACACGCGCACTAGGCTTTGCCAGATAGAACCACTCCTGCCCAGGCTGCGCGTTGGGGTTGGGAAACACGATGTAGCCATCACGGTCCGCCGCCACCGGCATGCCATCGTGGCGCGAGCCGATGGCTTCCCCCGCCTGCACGCGATCGAAGCTGGTCCAAGTGCGAACGAATCGATCATCGGCATGCCCTCGATCGACGACCTGATACAGGCGAAGCGCCTCAGTGTCGGTGACGGCTTCCGGGTGAGGCGCAGCCGTCAACCCCAGATGCGCCAACGCATTGTGAATAGCGCGATAAGCCACCTCGGGCGCGGCAGGATCGTCGTGCTGCCCACACTCAAGGGTGAGGGCAATGCCGCCCTGTGCCCGCATGTATTCGGTGGTGCCCACGCCGTAATGCACGTCAGCCTCACGGGTCGACGCCCCGGCCGCCAGGCGGCGCGCAACACCCACGGCATAGGTATCGAGCCAGCCGTCGACGAATCGGTGCACGCCCAGCCGCAAGGCCAGCGCGGTTTCTTCCTGCGAACGTGCAAACGGTTCCAGCAAGCCCTGGTTGTCTTCCGGCCCCAGCATCGCGAAAGGTTCTCCTGCCGTGTGAAACGAATGCAGATCGAGCAGTGCATCATGCTGCGCAAGCAGCGGGCATAACCAGTTGGCGACGCGATCCTCAAACTCGATCGGTGCTTCAGTGGGCACGAGATTGCGGTTGAGGTTGCGGTCGCCCATGCGTTGATGGCGCGCATAGGCCAGCGGGTTGGTAACCGGCACGAACGTCACGCTACCGGCCACGATGCCGAGTCGGCTGGATTCGATCTCGGCGATCACGCGGCGAATCGCCTGCGTCCCGCAGGTTTCGTTGCCGTGCACCGCGCCCAGCACAATCAGACGGGCGCCCGATGCCAGGCCGCTGAACGACACGGATTGAAAATGCAGTGATTCAAGCGTACTCATGTATGCAAGGCCTTGAACAAAAGCGACACGCTCGACACCAGCAATAGTACGCCGACCAGGCGTGTCATTTGCATCGCGCTCAACCCGACATGCGCACGGCCACCCAGATAAAGCGCACCCAGCATGAGCGGCAGTGCCACAAAATAGGCCGTCCACACCTTCGCGCTCATCAGCAGCCCTGCTATCAGGAAGCTGACAATGCGGGATAGTCCGTCGGCGAAAAACAGCGCAGAAAATGTTGCACGCAGATCGCTTTTTTCGTGAATGCGGTGGGTCAGGTAAATCACATAGGGCGGCCCACCAGTACCGAACAACGCGCCGACCGTGCCACCCGTCAGGGCGGCCGGAACGGCCCAGCCACGCGAGATCAGCTTGTCGCCACGCAGGTTGAGAATGCTGCGCAGCGCAAACACGAACACGAATCCGGCCAGTACCATCAGCATGAGGCTGGGTGGTAAATTAACCAGGAGACTGGTGCCCAGCACCACACCGAGGATGCCGAACGGAATCAGCACACCGATCTCGTTCCATTTCACGCGCCCGAAATTGAAGCCACCCATCACCATCGAGGCAGTGAAATCCAGCAGCAGAAGCAAGGGCACCACAAACGTCAGGGGCAGGAACAAAGCCAGCAAAGGCACGGCAATCAGCCCCGACCCAAAACCGGTGATGCCACGGATGAAATACCCCACAAGCAGGATGACCGCCATGAGGGCGATCTGCTCGGTGCTCACAGGCGCGTGCCGCGCTCAATGGTGATGCCGAGTTCCTTGATGCCCGGCACGATAGCGAACTTGGTTACCGATACCTTCACCCATGGCGCGCCGAATTCGTCGCGGATAATGGCCGCCACATGTTCGGCCACCGACTCGACCAGCGTGATCGGCTGCGGCGCGTTATGCAGAAAATCTTTTACCCGCATGGCCACTGCACCGTAGTCGATGGTGTCGGCCACGTTATCGGTTCCGCCGGCCTTGCTGTCGGGCAGCCCGATTTCCAGATCGAGCCGTACCGGTTGTGGTACTTTGCGTTCCCACTCGTATATGCCGATAATCAGCTCGAGACGGAAGTCCCGCAAAAACAGAATATCCATAAGTCTTGACCATCCGCGGCGACGCTCGCCAACAAGCCCATCCAAAATCCGCCATTTTACTGACTTGTTTATGACCACGCTGTTGTTTGTTGCTGTTGCCTATCTGCTCGGCTCGCTGTCGTTTGCCGTGATCGTCAGCCGCGCCATGCGCCTGCCCGACCCGCGCAGTTTTGGATCGGGCAACCCCGGCGCCACCAACGTGCTGCGTACCGGACGCAAGGCCGCGGCCGCATTGACACTCCTGGGCGACGCACTCAAGGGCTGGGTGGCCGTGGAACTGGCGCGCATGCTGGCCCCACCATTCGGCCTGCTCGACGATATTGCCCTGCTGTGCGCGCTGGCCGTGTTCATCGGCCACCTGTTTCCGGTGTTTTTTCGATTCAAGGGTGGCAAGGGCGTGGCCACGGCATTCGGCGTATTGCTCGGCCTCAATCCCTGGCTCGGCCTGGCATGCATGGCGACCTGGCTCGTCACAGCCGGGGTATTCCGTATTTCCTCGCTGGCTGCGTTGTCCACCGCCGTACTGGCGCCGATCTATACGGGGTTGCTGGTGGGTTGGGGCAGAATGGCCATGACCGTACTGGCGATCGCCCTGCTACTGATCTATCGTCACAAAAGCAATCTCATCAAGCTGATATCCGGCGAGGAAGGGCGCATCAGCGCCCGCTCCTGATCTCGGCTCACCCGAATATGGCCTTTTTCGACAAAAGCATCGAGCACGCAAAAGACAGCCTCGCCGAGGTATCGCGCGAAGCGATCGACCGTGCGGGCGAACGGCTGTCCGGGGTGGTCAAGGACGGCGTGTCGCAGGCCGGAACCGAACTGAAGGATGTCATCTGGCGCGCCAGCCAGGAGATCGACGCCAAGCTCGACAAAATTTCCGACGAACTGCATGCACAACGGCAGTTCACTAAAGACGATGTGCGCGAATTGGTCGACTATGCCGGCGAACGGCTGGGTTCGCTGATGGATGACCGCATCGTCCACGCCAAGGCAGAGTTCTCATTGTTGGTGCAGGAAAAGGTCGAATACTTCAAACACGAAGTCGACAGCTTCTTCATCGAACGGCAACGCGATCTGGCCCGCGAACGCCGAAGGCTGTTCATCAACGTCGCCATCGCAATCCTCGCGTCGCTGTCGCTGGGCTTCGTGTCCTGGCTGTATCACGAATACCTCGGCGGCGGGCTCGACGTGTTCGCCCTCTTCCGCATCGCGTTCGCCTCGCTGGCTGGCGGCTACGCCGCTTACCTCGCGATCAAGCTGGTACGGCGCTGGCTATCGATGTCGGAGCACAAAAAGGACACGCTGTTCCTGGTCAGCCGCTACTGGGGCGTGCTGCGCCCGGAAAGTATTTTCGGCACCGTGGTGCTGGTTTGCCTGATGGCGGTGTTGATGGGGTTCCTGTTGTTTCCGGAGCAGATCGTCCACCTTACCGGCGGCGAAAAGTGGCTCAAGGCCGTGCGTGAGGCCTACCCGATGTTCCAGCAGTGAATCATTCGCGGGCTACACCGCCTCGAGTGTCGCCAGGTCCCAGCGTGGCTTGATCGCAAACGTCAGATCCGATGTCGAATTCGCTTGTGCTGCCAGCCGCTGCGCCCCGGCGTACGCGATCATCGCACCGTTGTCGGTACAGAATTCCAGCCGCGGATAGAACACGTCGATGCCGCGTGCGGCAGCCTCGCGTGTGAGCCGTTCGCGCAGGTGCGCATTGGCGCCCACACCGCCGGCAACCACCAGCCGCGTGGCGTCGCTGTGCGCACAGGCCGCCAGACTCTTGCGCACCAGCACGTCCACCGCCGCCGCCTGAAACGCCGCCGAGATGTCTGCCGCCTGTTCCAGTCCCTGCTTGCGCACGAGAGTCAGCACGGCGGTCTTCAAGCCGCTGAAGCTGAAATCGAAATCGCCCGAGTTGAGCATCGGGCGCGGCAGGGTGAAGCGACTGGCATCGCCCGTTGCTGCGAGTTTCGACAGCGCCGGTCCGCCCGGATAGCCCAGTCCCAGTAGCTGCGCGGTCTTGTCGAAGGCTTCGCCGGCCGCGTCGTCGAGCGTCTCGCCCAGCAAGGTATAGCGTCCAATGCCCGACACCAGCATCAATTGCGTATGCCCGCCCGAGACCAGCAAGGCGACGAACGGGAACTCAGGTGGCGTATCGGAAATCAACGGTGACAGCATGTGACCCTCCAGATGATGCACGCCGACCGCAGGGATATTCAGTGCATACGCCAGCGCACGCGCCATCCCTGCGCCCACCAGCAAGGCGCCGGCCAGCCCCGGGCCTTGCGTATAAGCAATCCCGTCGAGATCGGCCAGCGTGCACCCACTCTCGGCCAGCACCTGACGCGTCAAAGGCAGCACTCGCCGGATATGGTCGCGCGACGCTAGTTCGGGCACTACGCCGCCATAGTCGTTATGCATGGCGATCTGCGAATAGAGCGCGTGCGCCAGTAGTCCGCGCGCGCCGTCATACAGCGCGACACCGGTTTCATCGCAGGAGGATTCGACGCCAAGCACCAGCATAGTCATGAAAAAAGCCAGATCAGGGGCCTCGCATGATAACGCGGCTGATCCTCGATGGGATTCGGGTGTGGGAAATGCGGTGTGTCCCGGTAAAATGCACATGTTTTGCCAGTCTTTGCGGAAATGGCTTTCCGCAGGGCCGCCATCAACCAAGGAAAGCCCGATGCCGCACGACGCCCTGACGAACTCTCCCGCCGAACAGCACTGTGATGTCCTGGTGATCGGCGGCGGCCCTGCGGGCTCGACCGCCGCCACGCTGCTGGCGCAACAAGGTCATCGGGTCACCCTGCTGGAAAAAGCGCATCACCCCCGTTTCCATATCGGCGAATCCCTGTTGCCAGCCAATCTGCCGCTGTTCGAGAGACTGGGCGTGCTCGATCAGGTGGAGGCGATCGGCATGGAGAAGTGGGGGGCGGAATTTGTCTCGCCCTGGCACGATCACCAGCAGAGCTTCGAATTCGTCGAGGCGTGGGACAAATCCATGCCGCGTGCCTTCCAGGTGCGGCGATCCGAGTTCGACGAGATTCTGATTCGCAATGCCGCTGCCAAGGGCGCCACAGTCATTGAAGGCTGCCGCGTGCGCGACGTGGAATTCCTGTCGAACGACGCAGGCGTCCTCGTTCGGGCACAGCACGACGATGGTCGCAACGAAACCTGGCGGTGCCGGTTTCTCGTCGATGCCTCCGGCCGCGACACGTTCCTCGGTAACCGTTTCAAGGCCAAGCAGCGTAATCCCAAACACAACAGTGCAGCACTTTATGGTCACTTCAAGGGCGCCCAACGGAACGCAGGCAAGAGGGAAGGCCACATCACCATCTTCTGGTTCAATAACGGCTGGTTCTGGTTCATCCCCCTCGCTGACGGCACCACCAGTGTCGGCGCGGTAACCTGGCCGAGCTATCTGAAGACGCGCAAGAAACCGGTACGAGACTTTTTCTTCGACCTCATCGCCGAGTGTCCCGCGCTTACAGCGCGGCTTGCGGACGCCGAACTCGTTTCGGAAGTCGAGGCCACCGGCAACTTCTCCTATGCCTGCGACCGCAGCCACGGCACCAACTACCTGCTCCTGGGGGACGCCTACGCCTTCGTAGATCCCGTTTTTTCGTCCGGCGTCATGCTGGCAATGAACAGTGCCTTCGTCGGTGCCGATACAGTGGATACCTGTCTGCGCCAACCGCACAAGGCAGCGACGGCACTCAGGCATTTTGACCGCGTGATGAAGCACGGCTCGAAGGAATTTTCCTGGTTCATCTACCGCGTCACCAATCCCACCATGCGTAACCTCTTCATGGCGCCGAGCAATGTGTTCCGGGTCAAGGAAGCACTGCTGTCGGTGCTGGCCGGCGACATATTCGGCAAGACCCCCATCTGGCGTTCGTTGCGCGTATTCAAGACGATCTATTACGTGTCCTCGCTGGCCAACCTGAAACGCACGGTCATGGCATCGAAGCGCCGCAGGATGAACATTCAACCCATCGAAGAGTCAGACGAGGTCACGTGTCGATGACACCTGCGGAATCGATGCTGCGGCTGGAAATTTTGCCCGCATCGCAGTTTTTCCGACTGACCCACGACGAACACGCCGGGGTGCTGGGCGGTGCCTGTTTTTCCCATCCGGCCCTCGTGCGCGATGTCACGGATCTGCCTTTGCTGACTGTGGACATGTCGTTGCCACTAGGTGAAGAGTCTGTCTGCGAAATCTGGCATAGCCATGAACCGCTGCAACCCGGCCAGCGCGGACCCATCCGCTACCGTCAGGGCGACACCCTGCTGTTCGGCTGCGTGAGCCTGGACGACGCTGTCGGACACACATCCGAAAATGCACATCCGCCGTTGCAGGCGACCACAGAAGCCGCCTATCAGTCCATCTTCGAATTGCTCGACAGCCTCGGCTACCCGTCCATCCTGCGTGTCTGGAACTACTTTCCGGCGATCAACCGGGAAAGCCATGCGATGGAACGCTATCGCCAATTCAATATCGGCCGCCAGGAGGCCTTCCTTGCCAACGGCCGCGCGCTCACCGGCAATGTACCCGCTGCCTGCGCACTGGGGTCTGCCGGTGGCGACCTGCAGATTGCCTTCCTGGCGGCGCGCGCGAACGTGACCAGCATCGAGAATCCGCGCCAGATCAGCGCCTACGATTATCCCGGCGAATACGGACCGCGCAGCCCGACCTTCGCGCGCGCAGGGTTGGTCAAGCTGGATGGACGCGACATATTGTTCATCTCGGGCACGGCCAGCATCGTCGGCCATCAGACGCTGCACCATGGCGATGTAGCGGCGCAGACGCAAGAATGCCTGAACAACATCGCGGCCATCGTCGCCGAGGCCAACCATCGGGCGGCGGGAGGCGACTTCCGTCTCGATCAGCTTGCCTACAAGGTCTATGTCCGGCACGCTGAAGACTTGACTGCGGTGCGCCACGAAATCGCGCAATTCATAGGCGGCCCGGTGTCGATCCTTTTCCTGCAGGCCGATGTGTGCCGCACCGACCTGCTGGTCGAAATCGAGGCCTCGGGTGGCCATGCCATCGGTCCTGCTCGAATGGATGTCTGAACAGGAATCTGCCATGTCCCTCCACCGCCACCTTTCCCTACTCGTCCCGCTACTGCTTGCCAGCCTGTCCACCGGACAGGTGCGCGCCGATGACAAGCCCCTGTGGGAGCTTGGCATCGGCATGAGCGCCCTGTCCTTTCCGGATTATCGTGGATCAGATGAGTCCAGCCTGTACGCTATTCCCTTTCCCTACGTGATCTATCGCGGCACCTTCCTGAAAGCCGACCGCAACGGCGTTCGCGGCACCTTCTTCGACAGCGACCGCATCGAGCTCAACGTCAGTGTCGGGGCCTCGCTACCGGTCAACAGCGACGATAGCCGCGCCCGGCAAGGCATGCCGGATCTGCATCCAACGGTGGAAATCGGCCCCTCGCTGGACCTCACGCTGTGGCGAGCCGATGACCGGCGTTACACGCTCGACCTGCGCCTGCCCGTCCGCGCCGCCGTCACCGTCAAAAGCGGAATGAACGATGTCGGCTGGGTGTTTTCGCCGCGCCTCAACCTCGACATCCTTGATGTCGGCGGGCTTGCCGGCTGGAATCTGGGACTACTCGCGGGCCCCATAGTCGGCTCGGAGCGCAACCATGAATATTTCTATTCGGTAGCACCACAGTACGCCACTGCCGACCGCCCGGCCTACGATGCCAAGGGTGGCTACGCCGGCAGTCAATTCCTGATGTCGTTGTCGAAGCGCTATCCGAAATACTGGCTGGGCGCATTTGCACGCTGGGACAGCCTCGCAGGTGCTGCCTTCGCCGACAGCCCGCTGGTCAAACGCGACCATTACTTTGCCGCCGGTGTCGGCGTCGCCTGGCTTCTCGGCGAATCGTCCACCCGCGTCGAGGCGTTCGAGTGAACGAAGACCTGACTTCGTCACCCAGTCTGCTGCGACGTGGGCTGCATCGACTCTATGAATATTTCGCGCTGTGGTTCGGGCTAGGGCTGCTCGGCACGATTTCGCTAACCTGGTCGCTGCTCGCCATACCGCTCTATTACGTTTTGCCGAAGCGCTGGGCGGATCCGGTCGGGCGTAGAGCCGCCACCCTCAGCACACGTATCTACATCGGTGCGCTCGGCCTGATTGGAGCGTGCCGCTTCGACATCACCGCGCTTGACACCTTGCGCACCGAGGGCCCGCTGATCATCGCCCCCAACCATCCCAGCCTGCTCGATGCCCTGATGGTCATTTCGCGCCTGCCCAACATGGCCTGCGTCATGAAAGCCGACATTGTCGACAACGTCTTCCTCGGGGCCGGCGCCCGCCTCGCCGGTTACATCCGCAACGACGCACAGTTGAGTATGATCAGACAGGCCGTGATCGAACTGAAAAACGGCAGTCATCTCCTGCTCTTTCCCGAAGGCACCCGTACTACCCGCTGGCCGATCAACGCCTGCAAGGGGACCACCGCGCTCATCGCCCGCCAAGCTCGGGTGCCGATCCAGACCGTGTTCATCGAGACCGATTCGCCTTACCTCAGCAAAAGCTGGCCGCTGTTCCGCCGCCCGACGATGCCGATCACCTATCGCATCCGGCTCGGCCGCCGCTTCGAGCCGCCGGAAAAGGCTGGCGCCTTTACCGAGGAACTGGAGCGCTACTTCATTGAAGCGCTACGCAATGCGCCGCGCTTCCTGCCGCTCGACGCACCGCAGGCCGAAGCTCCCGCTCCGACTCAGCGCATCTGATGGCACCTGACATAAACGTTTCCGCCAGTCACTTGGTCCTGATTCCCAGCTACAACCCGGGGCCGCGGGTCTACGAAACAGTGCGCGCGGCCCGCGCCCAGTGGGCGCCAGTGTGGGTAGTGGTGGACGGCAGTACCGACGGCACCGCCGCCGGCCTCGAAGACATGGCGGCATCGGATCCCCGCCTCAAGGTGGTGGTGCTGCCCGAAAACAGTGGCAAGGGCGCCGCTGTGTTGCATGGCCTGGACCTCGCGTCCCAACAGGGCTACACCCACGCCTTGACCATGGACTCCGACGGTCAGCATCCGGCCGAACTCATCCCGACCTTCATGGCTGCTTCGCAACAGTCACCCGAAGCGATGGTGCTCGGCCTGCCGGTATTTGATGCCAGCGCGCCGGCCTTACGGGTACAGGGTCGCAAGATTTCGAACAGTTGGGCCAATCTGGAAACCCTGTGGGCAGGTATCGGCGATTCGCTTTACGGTTTTCGCGTCTACCCCATCGAGCCCTTGCGCCAGATGATGCGCGGCCAGCGCTGGATGCGTCGTTTCGACTTCGATCCCGAAGCCGTGGTGCGCCTGTGCTGGCGCGGCGTGCGCCCGATCAACCTGCCCGCGCCGGTGAAATATCTGCGCGCCGACGAAGGTGGCGTTTCCCACTTCAACTACCTGCGCGACAACACCCTGCTTACCTGGATGCACCTCCGGCTGATGCTGGGGTTTGTGTTGCGACTCCCTCTTCTACTCCTGCGCAAGTTGCGCACAAACCGGTCAAACTCATCATGAAAAATATTCCCAATTCACCCGAGCAAGCGGTGCACGCCCCGCATCCGCCTCTCGCAGACTATTACGCCAGCGAACAGGAGCGACGCGGGTTCGTCGGCAAGCTGTTCGACCGCACCGCTTCCGACTACGACCGCATCGACCGTTTGTTGGCCCTGGGCAGCGGCCCCTGGTACCGCAACCAGGCGCTGCAGCGGGCCGGACTGAAGCCGGGCATGCGCATCGTCGACGTCGGCGTCGGTACCGGCCTGGTGGCGCGTGAAGCGGTAAAACTGGTAGGCGATCCCACCTTGGTGGTGGGCGTCGACCCAAGTGCGGGCATGATGGCCTGTGCTGATCTGCCGGGGGTCCAACTCATCGAGGGGCGGGCGGAAGCGATCCCGTTTCCCGATGCCAGTTTCGACTTCCTCAGCATGGGCTACGCGCTGCGCCATATCGGCGATCTGTCGGCCGCTTTCAGCGAATTCCATCGCGTCCTCAAGCCCGGCGGCCGCCTGTGCCTGCTCGAAATCACCAAACCGGAACGCGCCTGGAGTCAGGCACTGCTCAAGGGCTATATGCGCGGCATCGTGCCCGTGCTGGCGCGCCTGATCGGCAGCAGCGCCGAATCCGCCAAACTATGGCGCTATTACTGGGACACCATCGAGGCCTGCGTGCCGCCGAGCGGGGTGATCGATACGTTGGAGAACGCAGGGTTTAGTGGGGTGAAACGACATATTGAAACCCGTGCACTGTCGATCCTGGGCGAGTATCAGGCGGTCAAGCCGGGCTGATTCGTTTTCATTTGCTTCGCGCCGTCCACACTGATGAAGCAGGCGAGTGCATCTCAATGCCGTCGCGCAACGGCAATCCCCATCTTCGGCAGCCACCGCTGCAGCCCTGGCGCCGTAATCACCGTGCTGAA
>CAJDWX010000051.1_pt1 | contig 15888 bp, 18 predicted proteins | sample 7391741 | NCBI WGS metagenome assembly CAJDWX01 (sample SAMEA7055741, study PRJEB34461) | soil metagenome | biome: terrestrial ecosystem; feature: Peninsula; material: soil | place: Antarctica | collected 2016
TGATCCCGCGCAAGGGCGCCACCGGCCGCATCGCCGCAGTCGAAATCCTGCTCAACTCACCACTGATTGCCGATCTGATCTTCAAGGGCCACGTCCACGAGATCAAGGAAATCATGGCGAAGTCGCGCGAACTCGGGATGCAGACCTTCGACCAGGCACTGTTCGACCTCTACGAGGCGGGCATGATTACCTACGAGGATGCGCTGAGAAACGCCGACAGCCTCAACGACCTGCGCTTGCAGATCAAGCTGCACGGCCAGGAAGCCAAGGGCCGCGACATGATGGCCGGACTGGACCACCTGGACATCGTCTAACCGTATCTATTCGGCGTTGATCACCACCCGCATCTCCAACCCCTCATTGCCGGGCAGCGCCTTGATCGCTTCGGCTGCGGCGTTCAAGGCGGCTTCCTCGCCGTCATATCCAACCGTCAGATAATTATCGTCCGGCATTGGTGCGTCGAGCGACAGCGGGATGATCGACGCCTGACCGCTGCCATGTTCGGCAAAGTCGGCCGCAAGATAGTAGCTGCGGGACACCTCGGCGCCATTGTTGAGAATGCCAGTGAGACGTAGTGACGCGGTAAGCATGGATAGCGCTTTCAGGAGGGTGCCGATGCTGACGGCTTGTTTGGCCGCATTGTGCCCGCAACGATCTTGTACTGCAGGAAGCGGGTTTCGATCGGGCCATTGAACAGCGGAATGCGGCGGCTGGCTTTCAGACCCATCAACTTGGGCAGCAGCGGATCGCCGGAAATGATCCACACCTCCCAGCCGCTGAAATTCTGCTTTAACCAGTCGCCCAGCAGCGGATACCACACGGCCAGGTCCTCGGCCTCGCCCAGACGCTCGCCGTAGGGCGGATTGGTGACAATAGTGCCGATCGGTGCGGGCGGCTTGAGATCCAGCGCATCGGATACTGTCAGTTCGATTGCATCGGCATAACCGGCGGCGGCGAGATTGTTGCGCGCCTTGTCGAGCACCCAGCGATCCTGGTCGGCCCCGAAAATCGGCAGCTTCGTCAGTGGTTTTTCCTGCGCCTGCGCCTCGTTCTTGATGCGCTGCCACAAGGCCGCATCGAAATCACGGTAGTGCTCGAAGGCAAATTGGCGGTTGCGCCCCGGCGCGCGGTTCAGCGCCATGTCGGCCGCCTCCAGCAGGATAGTACCGGCGCCACACATCGGATCGAACAGTGGCGTGCCCGGCTCCCAGCCGGACAGCATCAGCAACCCGGCGGCGAGGTTTTCCTTGAGCGATGCCGCGCTCGCTTCGGTCTTGAAGCCTCGCTTGAACAGCGGCTCGCCCGAGGTGTCGAGATAGAAGGTCACCGCATCCGGCGTGAAAAACGCATACACCGGCACATCGGGCGCGTCGGTATCGACGTTCGGTCGCTCACGGGTTTCTTCACGGAAACGGTCGCAGATCGCGTCCTTGATCTTGAGCGTGATGAAGTTGAGACTTTTCAGCGGCGCGTTCTGCGCACCCACTTTCACGGCAATGGTCTTGTTGACGTCGAACCAGTCGGGCCAAGGCAAGTCGAGCGCTTGCGATAGCGGGTGTAGCCCACCTTGCGCAGGATGCGCGTCGCAATACGCGAGGTAAGGTTGACACGCATTTCTGCGGTGGCATCGGCCATGAACAGCACGCCGGCAGGCACCTGGCGCACCACCTGCGCGCCGGCCGCCGCGAGTTCCGCCTCGAGCAAACCTTCCAGCCCACGCGGGCAGGTGGCGAAATGGCTGGCAGGCGGCAGCGCTTCGCGCTCGGGACGAACGGGATGCGGGGATTTTGTGCGACGAGGTTCGGGTTTCAAACGGGGCTTTCAGAAATATTTTTATCCGCGTTCTTCGCGGATAACGGTTTAAAACGGCTTCAACACCACCAGCAGCACGACAACCAGCAGTATGATCACCGGGATTTCGTTGAACCAGCGGAACCATTTGTGCGACTTGCTATTCTGCCGGGCTTCGAATGCGCGCAGCAAACCCTTACAGACATAGTGATAAACGACCAGACCGACAACCAACGCGAGCTTCGCCCACATCCAGTTCATGCTGAACGGAAAAAATACCGGTTGCGAGGGTCAGCCACATGATAGGGGTGACGAACCGGTACAATTTGCGCGCCATCAGCAACAGACGGTCGTAGGCGACTTCGTGGGTTTCCATCGCAAGATTGACGAAGATGCGCGGCAGGTAGAACAGTCCGGCGAACCAGCTGACCACCATGACGATATGAAACGATTTCAGCCACAACATGGATAGACGCGCCTTCGTAAAAAAATGGACACCAAGTCCGCTGACCCTGATTTTACTGGGTTTGGTCGCCTGGCTGTGGTTTCGTCCGCCGGCCGATGTCAGCGACGAAAACCATGTCATTCCGCCCTGGCAGGTCACGCTGACCGACGACAGCGTGTTGACCAGCGACGCGCTCAAGGGAAAGGTCGTGCTGGTAAATTTCTGGGCGACGTGGTGTCCTTACTGCCGCAAGGAAATGCCGGCGATCGACGCCTTCTGGCAGGATTATCGTAGCCGTGGATTCGATGTCATATTGATCAGCGTCGACGACCCTGCGGACAAAATCGACGCCTGGCTGAAGGACAAGGGTTACACGTTCAGCGCTGCGCCGACCAGCGCCTCGGTGGGTGCGGCTTTCGGTAGCGTAACGACCGTGCCGACTTCGTTCATCCTCGATGCCGATGGCCACATCCGCCACAAGATTGTCGGGCAAGTGTATTACGGCCGGCTGGAGAAACTGGTCGCGCCGCTGCTAGGCACAGCTACAAATTCCGGGAACCCATGATGGAAACACCCGACAGCCTTGCGGCTTGGACACAAGAACGTCTGAACGAACTCGAAGCCAAGCTCGCATTCGCCGAAGACCTGATCGACACGCTGAACCAGACGGTGATTCGCCAACAGAGCCAGATCGATTCGATGCAGCAGCAACTCCGTCTGCTGCATCAGCGACTGCAGGAAGCCCTGCCAGACGAAACGCGCACCCCGCGCGACGAACTCCCGCCGCACTACTGAACGGCGATTTTCATCACCACCTTGCGGATCATGCCTGCACTGACCAGCGGCGCATGCGCATCGTCCGGAAAGAACAGGCAGAATGACCCAGGCGGCGTCGCGATCCAGGTGGCCGGGGCATCGTTGAAGAAGCGGATGTCACGCACGGTATCGTAATCCGTTGCCGGATCGACACATTCGGCTAATGGCTTCCAGCCCATTTCATCGACCCCTCCGAGTATCAGCTGGATATCGATGTAACGACGATGGCATTCGAGCTTCGCCTCGGCCCGGGTACGTCCCTCGCATGCCTCTACGATGGCGAACAACTGCTCACCCTGTAGCGTGTGCATGCCGGTTGGTAGCGACATCAAATCCGTACCACGCAGGAACGAAAAGGCGCGCTCAAACAGCGGATGCAAAGCGTAATAGCGCGTGGCGTGGTCAAGAGTATCGAGAATCATGACAATAATGGGCTGCGTAATAGTGTGCGCGCGTATCCGCCCGTTCAGGCGGCCTGCCGGGGCTCTTCCTTGGCACGATACATCGCCTCATCCGCCAGGTGCATCAGGCTCTCGAGCGTTGGCGTGGCACCGCTGCATGACACCGCGCCGACACTAAGACCCAGCTTCGTCGCCGTATCCGATCCCGGCAACACGATATGGATCGTGGCACGCAAGCGATGCACAAGGGCATCCAGAGCGGGGCTCTTCGGGGTATCCGGCAACAACACGACAAATTCGTCCCCTCCCACACGCGCGATCAAATCGGATTCGCGGCAGCATGTACGGAGTTTGTCTGCAACCTCCTTCAATACGGCATCACCGGCTGCATGGCCATGGGTATCGTTGATCCCCTTGAAATCGTCGATATCAATATTGAGCATGCTGAGGGGTCGCCCACTGCGTTTGGCCAGGGAAAAAATGTCCTGGGCGCGCAGGTTGAACTGGTAGCGATTGGCCAGACCAGTGAGGGGGTCGTGCAGCGCCATGCTGCGGATACGCTGGTGCGCCAACAACGAGTACGCAACGAGCGCACCCGCCGCGATGGACAGCAACAGGATCAACGCATGCGCAACCATCCCGTATCCGGCCCGCGGATGTGAACTATGTACCGCCAATTGCCAACTACCGCCGGGAATGATGACCTCCATCAACACCGTGCCGGGCTCGTCAAATAGCGCGGCATCACCGAGAAACACGTCGCCCTGCGCCCCCTTTCCATCCTCGCCACGCAAGGCGAAGCGCAGGTCATTGCGCGATCCGCCCGGTTGGATGCCCGAACGCTCGAAAATTGACTGTGGCTTGATCGCCACCGAAACCAGGCCCCAATAACGCGGCGAACCATCAAGCTGGGTAAACACAATCGGGATGCGGTTGACAATGCCGACACCCCCCTGCACCAGTTGCAGCGGACCCGCAATGACCGGGCGCTGTTCATGCATCAGACGCAACACCGCATCGCGCTGGGCCGGCATATCCATGTAGCTCAGTCCAAGCGCCTTCTCGTTATCCGCGCGCGGATAGATATAGCGGATCACGTTATCGGGCGCTATCGCCATGCTGCTAATCGCCGGTTGCAGACGGATCAGTGAAGCCGCAACCCGCGCCAGTTCATCCTCGGAAAAACTTGGCCGGGACAGTACAAAAGCGGACAACCCCAAACCCAGCGAGAGCGTGGCGTTTAACTCCGATTCCAGGCGTGCCCGTACGGTGGCGGCTTCGCCTTGCAATACCGAACGCTCGGCTTGCAGGCGCCGGTCATGGTCCAGCCAGACGAATGACTCCAACAACAGCAAAACGATACACGCTGCCAGCCCACCCGCCATAAAAGGCAGGTAGCGCACGAGTGCGCTTGTCCTGGGGTAGGGGCGTTGCACGTGCAGAATTAGCGGCTGATCGGCTTGTAACGGATGCGCTTCGGCTTGGCGCCTTCCTCACCCAGGCGCTTCTTCTTGTCGGCCTCGTATTCCTGGTAGTTGCCGGGAAAGGTCGTTCGATGGTTCGTCGAGCAGCAGCACGTTGCCGCCGGTGATCAGCGTCTTCGCCAGATGCAGGCGCCCGCGCTCACCACCGGAAAGATTGCCGACGCGCTTCTGCTGGTCGCCACCCTTGAAGTTGAAGCGACCGAGGTAGGCACGCGATGGCGTTTCGTAACGTCCCACGGTGAGGATGTCGCGACCTTCGGCGACTTCGTCGAACACCGTCTTGTCGGCGCTCAAGGCATCGCGGCTCTGGTCTACGTAGGCGAGTTTGACGGTCTGACCGATCTCGACCTCGCCGGAATCGGGCTTTTCCTCGCCGGTGATCATCCGGAATAAGGTCGACTTGCCGGCGCCGTTGGGACCGATGATGCCGACGATGGCGCCCGGCGGCACGCTGAACGACAAGTCGTCGATCAGGAGGCGGTCGCCGAAGGACTTGGTTACGTTGTGAAAGTCGATGACCTTGTCGCCGAGGCGCTCGCCGACCGGAATGAAGATTTCCTGCGTCTCGTTGCGCTTCTGGTATTCGGCCGAGTTGAGTTCCTCGAAGCGCGCCAGACGCGCCTTCGATTTGGCCTGGCGCGCCTTGGGATTCTGTCGCACCCATTCGAGTTCCTGCCTTATCGTCTTGATGCGCCCGAGTTCCTGCTTGGATTCGGTCTCCAGCCGGGCTTCCTTCTGCTCCAGCCAGCTGGTGTAGTTGCCTTTCCACGGGATACCGTGGCCGCGGTCGAGTTCGAGGATCCACTCGGCAGCGTTGTCGAGGAAATAGCGGTCGTGCGTCACCGCCACCACGGTGCCGGGATAACGGACGAGAAACTGTTCGAGCCAGTCGACCGATTCGGCGTCGAGGTGGTTGGTTGGCTCGTCGAGCAACAGCATGTCGGGGTTGGACAGTAGCAGCTGGCACAGCGCGACGCGGCGCTTTTCGCCGCCGGACAGGGTGCCGATCATTGCGTCCCATGGCGGCAGGCGTAGTGCATCGGCCGCGATTTCCATTTGCGTGTCGATGTCGGCGCCGGCAGTCGCCAGGATCGCCTCGAGCTTCGCCTGTTCCTCGGCCAGTTGGTCGAAATCGGCATCGGGCTCGGCGTAGGCGGCGTAAATTTCGTCCAGCCGCGTCTTCGCGGACACAATCTCGCCCAGTCCCGCCTCGACCGCCTGGCGCACGCTATGCGTCGGGTCGAGTTGCGGCTCCTGCTGCAGGTAGCCGATGCGGATGCCCGGCATCGGGATCGCTTCGCCCTCGATGTCGGTGTCCACCCCCGCCATGATGCGGATCAGCGAGGACTTGCCCGAGCCGTTCAGGCCGAGCAGCCCGATCTTGGCGCCGGGGAAAAAGCTGAGGGAAATATCCTTGAGTATCTGCCGCTTGGGTGGAACGATCTTGCCAACGCGGTTGAGGGAGTAAACGTATTGCGCCATGAATTCAAAAATCCGGAAAATTTATTGGGGGGTATCGCCGGAACAGGCGTCGAACGCGTATTCGCGATCCGGGCGCACCGTCAGTCGCAGCCCGGATCAAGTCAATTCCTTGTCGAGCAGGGCTTTCAGCTTGGTGAAATCGAGTTCACCCAGCTTCTGTTCGAGGATGCGGCCGTTCTTGTCGATGATGAAACTGGTGGGCGTGAGCTGGACGTTGCCAAACGCGCGGGCGTGTTCGCCATTGACGTCGAGCGCCACCGGAAACGGTAACTGGCGTGTCTTCACAAAATTGGTGACGTAGTTCGGCGGGTCGTAGCTCATCGCCACCGCGATGACTTCGAAGCCGCGACCCTTGTATTGGTTATAGGTTTCGACCAGATCGGGCATTTCCTTGATGCAGCCGGGGCAGGATGTCGCCCAGAAATTGACCAGCACGATCTTGCCTTGCAGTTCGTTGAGCGTAATGGGCTTGCCTTCCAGCGTGGTGAAAGTGGACGCAGGCGCGGTGGGCTTGTCGATCATGGCATAGGCCAGCGCGCCCGCAATAGCGAGCACGGCCACGGCGATGAGGAGAGGTTTGGCGAGTTTCATACGGAGTCCATGGGGTTAAACGTTCTGGTACGACCGCGCCAGCGTCACATAGTGCTGCGCGGAGTAGGCGAAATAGGCAATTTCCTCGTCGGTCAGCGCGCGCACCAGCTTGGCGGGGCGGCCGAGATAGAGATGGCCGGATTCGAGCACCTTGCCTTCCGGCACCAGCGAGCCCGCGCCCAGCAGCACGTGCCGCTGGATTACCGCGCGGTCGAGAATGATCGAACCCATGCCGATCAGGCATTCATCCTCGATCGTGCAGGCGTGCAGGATCACCGTGTGGCCCACCGTCACGCGTGCGCCGATCAGCAGCGGACCGCCCGCCGGATTCGCCGGCGTCTTGTGCGACACGTGCAGCACGCTGTTGTCCTGGATATTGCTCGTCTCGCCGATGGCAATCGAGTTGACGTCCCCGCGGATCACCGCACCCGGCCACACCGACGCATCGGAACCGAGGCTGACCTCGCCGATGACCGTGGCGCGTGGGTGCACCCAGGCACCCGGCGCAAGTTGCGGATGAACGTCCCGGTAGGGAGTGATGGAGTCTAAAGCCATGATTATCAAGGGGTTGAAATGCAGCAGAACCGGGACCAATTATAATCGCTGTACGTTGCTGCTTCGCCTTCGTATTCCCCGCGTCCCCCTTTTGAAAGCGTATCCATGAATCCCCTGCTCGACTTTTCCGGTCTGCCCCGTTTCGCCGAATTCAAACCCGAATTCGTCACCCCTGCCATCGACCAGCTGCTGGCCGACGCCCGCGCGACCGTGGCGCGTTCGGAAGCTGCTGAGACTCCGGCCGAATGGGACGCCTTTGTCGCGCCGCTCGACGACGCCAACGAGAAGCTGGGCCGCGCCTGGGGCCAGGTGTCGCACCTGCATTCGGTGATGGACTCACCCGAACTGCGTGAGGTCTACAACGCCAATCTGCAGAAGATCACCGTCTATTACGCCGAACTGGGACAAAACGAGGCGCTGTTCGCCAAGTTCAAGGCGCTCAAGGCCAGTCCGGGCTACGCTGCGCTGTCGGCGCCGCGCAAGAAGATCGTCGAGAACGAGTTGCGCGATTTCCGCCTCGGCGGCGCAGAACTGCCCGCCGACAAGAAGGCGCGCTTCATGCAGGTGCAGGAGGAACTGGCGAAGCTGTCGGCCAAGTTCGAGGAGAATATTCTCGATGCAACCAATGATTTTTCGCTCATCGTCGACAATATCAAGCCGCTGGTCGGCCTACCCGATGATGTGCTGGAAATGATGAAGGCCGCTGCTGAATCCGATGGCAAGACCGGCTGGAAGATCACCCTGCACATGCCGTCCTATCTGCCGGTGATGCAATACGCCGACACCCGCGAAACCCGTGAAACGGTGTACCGCGCCTACGTCACCCGCGCCTCCGAATTTCCCCCGGCCACGGCATCCGGGGACAAGGGCGAAGCAAAGTGGGACAACACCCCGCTGATCGCCGACATTCTCAGGCTGCGTCGCGAAGCGGCAGAATTGCTCGGATTCAAGAGCTATGCGGAGGAGTCGCTGGCGGCCAAAATGGCTGACACCCCGGCCGAAGTACTCAAATTCCTCGACGAGCTCGGTGTGCGTGCACGCCCCTACGCCGAAAAGGATTTTCTTGAATTGAAGGCGTTTTCGCGCGACGTCGGTGTCGATGATCTGCAATCCTGGGACACGACCTATGTATCTGAAAGACTGCGCGTCGCCCGCTACAGCTTCTCCGATCAGGAAGTGAAGCAATATTTCCCCGAGCCGCGCGTGCTGGTTGGCCTGTTCAAGCTGGTTGAAACGCTCTACGGTCTGCATATCCACGAGGACAGCGCGCCGGTGTGGCACCCGGACGTGAAGTTTTACACGCTCAGCGACCAATCAGGCCAGCGCATCGGCCAGTTCTACCTCGATCTCTATGCGCGTACCTCCAAACGCGGCGGGGCATGGATGGACGATGTCATCACCCGCCGCAAAAAAGGCGACGACATCCAGACACCGGTGGCCTATCTCAACTGCAATTTTTCACCGCCGGTGGGCGGCAAGCCCGCACTGTTCACCCACGACGAGGTGATCACCCTGTTCCACGAGACCGGCCACGGCCTGCACCATCTACTGACGCAGATCGAGGAACTCGGTGTCTCCGGCATCAATGGCGTCGAGTGGGACGCGGTCGAACTGCCGAGCCAGTTCATGGAAAACTTCTGTTGGGAATGGGACGTGCTCAAGAACATGACCGCCCACATCGACAGCGGCGAGCCGCTGCCGCGTGCACTGTTCGACAAGATGCTCGCCGCGAAGAATTTCCAGTCCGGGCTGCAGACCATGCGGCAGATCGAATTCGCCAGCTTCGACATGCATCTGCACCACGATTTCGACCCCAACGGTAGCCGCACCGCGCTGGACTTGATCAATGAGATCCGCCAACAGGTCGCAGTCATCATGCCGCCGGACTATAACCGCTTCCCCAACAACTTCTCGCACATCTTCGCCGGCGGCTACGCAGCCGGCTACTACAGCTACAAATGGGCCGAGGTGCTGTCGGCGGATGCCTACGCACTATTCGAGGACGAGGCCGAGGGCTACGGCGGCGTGCTCAATCCCGAGGTCGGCCACCGCTTCTGGAGCGAGATCCTCGCCCAGGGCGGCGCCCGCCCCGCGCTCGAATCATTCAAGGCCTTCCGCGGTCGCGAACCCACTATCGACGCGCTGCTGCGGCATAACGGCATGGCATGAGCGTGACCGCTCTCGATGCCATCGAGAGCGGCAGGGGTAAAGCCTGGTCCCGTTTTGTCCGTTAAGTCGTTTGATTAGGTCTTAAGGGAGCACGGCATGAAAGCAGGGACCATCTTGATGGCGATCTGTCTGGCGGCGGTTAGCCTGTCAGCAGGCGCCGCCCATCTGTATCAATGGAAGGATGTACAGGGCCGCACGGTATATAGCGACCAGCCGCCCCCACCCAACATCAAAAACGCCCAGCAAAAAGCCTTCAAGGGCAACGTCATCGAAATCGGCGAATCCTACGACGCCCGAACGGCACGCGAGAAATTCCCGGTTACGCTGTACGCCAGCGCCTGCGGCATTCCCTGCGACCAGGCACGCCAACTGCTCACACAGCGCGGTGTCCCGTTCAGTGGTAAAGATCCGCAAGCCAGTCCCGAAGCCCAGGCCGAACTGAAAAAACTCACCGGCCGCCTGAGCGTGCCGATACTCGTCATCGGCAGCGACCGGATCGACGGTTTCGAAGCTGGACAGTGGCAGGCTGCACTCGATCGTGCGGGCTATCCCAAATCGTCCCCGGGCAGCAGGCCGGAGACCGCCGCCGCACCGGCGCCTGCATCACCGCCCACATCTCAGCCCTCACCCGCCGCGCCCCATCCCTAAACCCTTGCTGTCAGGGCCTGCCGCCGGCAAACGGCTGCCCTAAAGGATGCCGATCCACTATGGGCTGAAGCCCATGTGGAATCGTATGCGCTACACTCGGCGGCATGAAGATCGCCGCCTGGAACGTCAACTCCCTCAAGGTCCGTCTGCCCCAGTTTCTGGACTTTCTCGCCACCCGTGAGCCGGATGCGGTGTGTCTGCAGGAAACCAAGCTCACCGACGATAATTTCCCGGTGACCGAACTCGCCACGGCGGGTTATCGCGTCGTCTTCGCCGGCCAAAAAACGTATAACGGCGTCGCCATCGTCAGTCGCGCCGAGCCGGTCGACGTACAGATCGGCATCCCCGGATTCGAGGACGAACAGAAGCGCGTGATCGCCGCTACGGTCGATGGCGTCCGCCTGGTGTGCGTATATTGCCCCAATGGTCAAAGCCTCGATTCCGACAAATATCCCTACAAGCTCGCCTGGTACGACGCGTTGATCCTCTGGCTGAAGGACGAACTGACGCGTCACCCCAAACTGGCCGTGCTCGGCGATTACAACATTGCCCCGGATGATCGCGACGTGCACGACCCCGAAATCTGGAAAGACGGCATTCTGGTATCGGAACCCGAGCGCGCACGTTTCCGCGCCCTGCTGGAACTGGGCCTCAAGGACAGCTTCCGCCTGTTCGACCAGCCCGAAAAAATCTTCAGCTGGTGGGATTACCGCATGATGGGCTTCCGCCGCAACCACGGCCTGCGCATCGACCACATCCTGCTCTCCACGCCCCTCGCCGCCGCCTGCACCTCAAGCACAATCGACCGCGACATGCGCAAACTGGAGCGGCCGTCGGATCACGCACCGGCACTGGCTGAAATCAGCCTGAACACGTAAGCATCGAACCATCGATACGCGCAGCAAGGGCCATGACACCTGCGAATGTATTCAGGGCCTGAACATTCGGCGTCACGAATCCGAATCAAAGCGAAGCCGGCAATAGGTCTCGCGGGTCAGCGTCACGGCCAGTACGGCGCCCAAGGCGCTGATCGCCAACCACAGAAAGGCGGCGTGGTACGCCGCCGCATCGTAGATACGCGCGCCTCCGATCATGGTGTCCTGCCAGTTGCGGTCAAGGGTCCAGCCCATGGCGCTTTGCTGGATGGCGGCGAAACCGAGCACCGCCATATTGACGACACCACCGGCGGTGCCGGCTGCGCCGGGATGGTTGACCTCGCGCGCAAAGGCGAAACCGATGATGAGGCTACCGGCCGACAGGCCGATAGCGGCGAACAATCCATAGAGCGCCGTGACCGGGAGCCTGTCGATGACGAGAAAGCTGACCCAGCACAAGGCGTGAACAAGCGTGGCGCCGAGATAGGGTAGCTTGCGCCGCCCCATGCGATCGGACAGTGCGCCCAGCAGCGGGCCGCCGATGGCGAAACCGAGCAGCATGATCATCGTAAAGACCGCGGCATGGCTGCGCTCCAGGCCATGGACATGAACCAGATAAGGCACCCCCCACAGGCCCGCGAAGGTGAGCACTGGCGACGCGACCAGGCCGCCGGCAAAAAACAGCAGCCAGGTGTCGCGCTCGGATAGCACCAGTTTCAGGCTCCGCTGCGGCGACATGGCACGGTTGAGCGCGTCCGGATGCGCGTGGCTGGCATAGCCGCGTTCGCAGGGGTCATCGCGCACCCACAGCCAGACCGCGGCGGCAAGTAGCAGGGTGGCGCCCGCACTGATCAGCATGGCCATGCGCCAGCCGATGCCGGTTACCGCTTCGGAAAGCGGCACGCCGGCCAGAATGCCTCCCAGATTGCCGATCAACAGGGCGACACCGGTCACCGTGGCGAAACGGTTGGCGGGAAACCAGTGACCGGCAAGCTTCATGCAAGCAACGAATGCCACAGCGACGGAAGCGCCGACCAGCGCCCGGCCGAGCGTGGCGATCCACAAGCTGTCCGCCAGGGCAAACAGAATGATCCCAATCGCCGCAGCCACGGCCGCCGCCGTTCCCACGCGCCGCGGCCCCACGGCGTCGACGAGCAGACCGCTGGGAATCTGCATGGCAGCATACGTATAGAAGTAGATGGCGGAGAGACTGCCGAGCAGCGTCGCAGCAATGCTGAAGTCGTGCATCAGTTCGTCGACCATAACCGCCGGCGCGACGCGCTGGAAAAAGCCGATGGAATAGAGACCTGCGAGCAGGCCCCACGTCAACCAGGCGAGCCAAGCCGGCGGCAGGCGCGGTGAACGGCCGGATACGCGCGAGTTAGACATTGTCCGACCCGCCAGAAAACAGGAAAGTCATGTTCGATTCAGCCAGATGAACGTGGGTGCCGGATTTCAATCATGCGCTCGGCGTGCTGATTACCCTGCCTGAGCGAAGGCCGGCACCGCCCACGCCCACTCGCCGGCCGCATCAGTATTGCACCACCGCCGGATCGAGGCTGCGCCACAGATACCAGGTGGCGACGGTGCGCCACGGAGCGTGGAGTTCGCCGTGCTGACGCAGGATTGCCGGCGTGGGACGCGTGCCGTCCAGGTAATGCAGTGCAACGGCCTTCTGCAGGCCGATGTCGTCGACCGGCCAGACGTCGGGGCGGCGCAGGCTGAAGATCAGGAACATCTCGGCGGTCCAGCGGCCGATGCCGCGGACATTGGTCAGCTCGGTTATGACCGCTTCGTCGTCCATCTTTGTCCAGAGCGCCGGCTCGACGCGGCCATCGACGAAGTGCCCGGCGAGATCGCGCAGGTACTCGGCCTTGCGGCGCGACAGTCCGCATGCCGCAAGATCGTCCAATTCGAGCACGGCGACATGGTCGGGCGTTATATGTCCAGCGAATCCGGCAAAGCGCGCCCAGATACTGTCGGCGGCTTTGACCGATATCTGCTGGCCGACGATGGCGCGCGCCAGCGTCTGAAATGGATCGCCGCGATCAGCCAGGATGGCATCCGGATAGCGCACGATCAACGCGGCCATGACCGGGTCAGCGGCACCAAGCTCGGCGCAGGCCTGATTCCAATAGGCCGGTTGTGTCCGGGTTTTCACAACAAAATAATGTCGTACTGCTCCTGCGGATAGGACGTCTCGACCTGCATCGACACCGGCTTGCCGATGAAGTCGATCAGTTCGGTGAGGCTACCGGATTCTTCGTCGAGGAACAGGTCGATCACGCTCTGCGAGGCGACTATGCGATATTCGCGCGCGCCGAACTGACGAGCCTCGCGCAGAATTTCGCGCAGCACGTCGTAGCACACGGTCTGCGCGGTCTTGATTTCACCACGGCCGGCGCAGGTGGGGCAGGTTTCACACAGGACATGCGCCAGCGATTCACGCGTCCGTTTGCGCGTCATCTCGACCAGGCCGAGCAGGGAGAATCCGCTGACAGTGGTCCGGGTGGGATCGCGCGCCAGGATTTTCTTCAACTCGGTGAGCACCGCCTCCTGGTGTTCGACATTGTCCATGTCGATGAAGTCGATGATGATGATGCCGCCGAGGTTGCGCAGGCGAAGTTGGCGTGCGATGGCCTGTGCGGCTTCAAGATTGGTCTTGAAGATGGTGTCGTCAAAGTTGCGCGCGCCGACGAAGCCACCGGTGTTGACGTCGACTGTGGTCAGCGCCTCGGTCTGGTCGATGATTGCATAGCCGCCCGATTTCAGATCGACACGTCGCCCCAGTGCCTTGGCGATTTCGTCATCGATGGCGTGCAGGTCGAATAGCGGCCGGTCGGCGCTGTAGTGCTGCAGCTTGTCGTGCACCGCATGCGTATAGTTCTGTGCGAATTCCACCATGCGCTGATAGGTTTCGCGCGAGTCGATCAGGATGCGGGTGGTGTTGCGATTGACGAAGTCGCGCAGCACGCGCAGCGACAGGTCGAGATCCTGGTACAGCAGGCAGGGTGCCTCGCAATTGCCGCGCGCCTGGATGCTGCTCCACAACAGCCGCAGATAGTCGATGTCTGCCTGGATCTCGATGTCTTCCGCGGTTTCGGCCATGGTGCGTACGATGAAGCCGCCGGTGGCGTCTTCCGGCATCAACTGTTGGAGCTTCTGGCGCAACTGCTCGCGTTCCTCCTCGCCCTCGATCTTCTGCGAGATGCCGATGTGGGTTTCCTGCGGCAGGTACACCAGGTAACGGCCGGCAAAGCTGATTTGGGTGGATAGCCGCGCGCCCTTGCTGCCGAGCGGGTCCTTGATCACCTGCACCATCAGGCTCTGTCCTTCGTGCAGAATCTGCTCGATCGGACGTTCCGGCTCACCGTTGTGACGCGCTTCCCAGATGTCGGCCACATGCAGGAAGGCAGCACGCTGCAGGCCGATGTCGATGAAGGCCGACTGCATGCCTGGCAGCACCCGCACCACCCGACCCAGGTAGATGTTGCTCACCAGGCCGCGACACTGGGCGCGTTCGATGTGCAGTTCCTGTACCGCGCCCAGGTGCAGCACAGCGACGCGGATTTCCTGCGGTGTGACGTTGACGAGGATTTCTTCGCTCATGACAGATACTTATCCATTTCTAAATCGAAACTGACGCGAACACCCGATGGCCTCCCTGGCAGAGAGATGCATCCGGGGTAACCGCGCTTCAGCTTTGATTTAGGAAAGGTGTCAGACGGTGAGACCGAAGGCCCTCAATAGGATGGCTGTGTCATATAACGGCAAACCCATGATGCCGCTGTAGCTGCCATCGATATGCTCGATGAACGCGCCGGCGCGTCCCTGGATGCCATACGCACCCGCCTTGCCGAGGTATTCGCCAGTTTCCAGGTAGCGAGCGATGACCGCCGGATTGAGTTCGGCCAATCTGACACGGCTGGAAGACAGACGCACTTCCATCCGACCTTCGTGCTGCACCGCCACAGCGGTGTGCACCTGATGCGTGCATCCGGACAAGCGCATCAGCATGGCTTCGGCCCCGATGCGATCGGTCGGTTTGCCCAGAATGACGCCGTCGAGCTCGACCACCGTGTCCGCGCCCAGCACGGGAAAACGCAGGAGATGGCGCGCATCCACCGCGCGCCAGCCGCAGGCGGCCTTGGCGACCGCCATACGCTGCGCGAAGTCCGCCGCTGTCTCGTCTGCACCTGGAACCTCGACGACGTCCATGCGGCCCGCCACCACGCGCAACGCCAGCACATCGAAGCCTACCCCGATCTGTTTCAGAAGCTCGCGTCGCCGTGGCGACTGGGAAGCCAGGTAGATCCGCTTGTCGACCAGCATGTTCTTGTTATCTCCTCAATCCCGATGATAGGGGTGTCCCTTGATGATGCATACTGCACGGTAGAGCTGCTCGGCCAGCACGACCCGCGCCAGCGCATGCGGCAAGGTCAGCTTCGACAGCCCCAGCAGTTTGCCGGCACGCGCTTTCACGCTGGCGTCGAGGCCATCCGCCCCGCCGATAACGAACGCCGGCGACACCCCCTCCGCCATCCAGTTCTGCAACCAGGCCGCGAGTTCACGTGTGGTCGCCTGGGTGCCGCGCTCGTCGAGCACCACCGGCACGCAACCGGCAGGCAGGG
>CAJDWX010000023.1_pt1 | contig 15874 bp, 15 predicted proteins | sample 7391741 | NCBI WGS metagenome assembly CAJDWX01 (sample SAMEA7055741, study PRJEB34461) | soil metagenome | biome: terrestrial ecosystem; feature: Peninsula; material: soil | place: Antarctica | collected 2016
CTGGTTGACAACACCGCCGATGGCGAACTGGTGCGCCGCATCAAGGGCATCCGCAAGAAGTTCGCGCGCGAGATCGGTTTTCTGCCACCGGCCGTCCACATTCGTGACAACCTCGAGATCAATCCGAACAGCTATCGCATCACGCTCAAGGGCGTGGAAATCGGCAGCGGCGAAGTGCGTACCGGCTCCTTCCTCGCCATCGATCCCGGTACGGTCGCCACGGCGCTGCCGGGTGTCGCCACGCAGGATCCGGCTTTCGGCCTGCCGGCCGTGTGGATCGAGTCGGATCTGCGCGAGCAGGCGCAGGCCATGGGCTATACCGTGGTCGATCCGGGTACCGTGGTCGCCACACACCTGAACCATCTGGTGACGCTGCATGCCGCCGAGTTGCTGGGACGCCAGGAAACCCAGGCGCTGCTCGATCATCTGGGCAAGAGCGCGCCCAAGCTGGTAGAAGATCTGGTTCCGAAGATGCTGACGCTGTCCGTCGTACAGAAGGTGCTGCAGAACCTGTTGACGGAAGGTGTGGCCATTCGCGACATGCGGACCATCATTGACACGCTGCTGGAACATGCCACCCGCGTGCAGGACCCGCACGAACTCACCTCGCTGGTGCGGGTGGCACTCGGCCGCTCGATCGTGCAACAGATTTACGGTTCGTCCAGCGAACTGCCGGTCATTGCGCTCGATCAGAGCCTGGAACGTCTGCTGCTGCAGACGCTGCAGGCCGGCAACGATTCCGCCGGCATGGAACCGGGGCTGGCCGACACCCTTTTGGAGCGGACCCAAGCTTCGACGCAGCGTCAGGAGGCACTCGGCCACCCCGCCGTATTGCTGACGCCAGCCGTGCTGCGCCCGCTACTCGCACGATTCCTGCGGCGCACGGTGCCGCAACTTAAAGTGCTTTCACACGCCGAAGTGCCTGAAGGCAAACAGATCAAAGTGACTTCCCTTGTAGGAGGAGCAGCATGAACGTCAAACGTATCGTCGCCAGAACATCCCGTGAAGCCATGCGCCAGTTGCGCGAGGCGCTCGGGCCCGATGCGGTCATTCTCTCCAATCGCGCAGTCGAAGGCGGCGTGGAAGTACTGGCCCTGCCGGCGGAGGACATCGCAGCGATGGCCCCACCTGTGGTGGAAGAGCTCGCGCCACCTCCCGCGCCACGTCGGCAGATACGTGAAATGCAACCTGAGCCGGAGCCGGAAGTCACGATCAGGCGCCGTCTGATCGAACGAGTTGCCGTTCCCAGCGAGGACAGTGCTCAGTTGGCGCAAAGTGTGATCAGTGAAATCAAGACGATGCAGAACCGCCTGGAAAGCCAGTTGGCGGACCTGGCCTGGCGCGACCTGCCGGGTCGCGATCCAGCCGGCGCTTCGGTGATGCGCGACATGCTGACGGCCGGCTTTTCCGCCACTCTGGCGCGCGAGATGCTGGAATCTTTGCCCAAGGGTGACGCCGAACAGGCACAGATCTGGATGCGCAATACGCTGATGAATCGCCTGAATGTGATGCAGAGCGAGACCAGCATGCTCGATGGCGGCGGCGTGTTCGCGCTGATGGGGCCCACCGGAGCCGGCAAGACCACCACCACCGCCAAGCTGGCGGCGCGTTTCGTGGTGCGCCATGGCGCCGACAAGTTGGCACTGCTGACCACCGACAGCTACCGGATCGGTGGCCACGAGCAACTGCGCATTTATGGCAAGATCCTGGGCGTGACCGTGCATGCGGTGCGCGATGCGGCCGACCTGCGGTTGGCACTGTCCGAACTACGCAACAAGCACACGGTTCTGATCGATACCGTCGGCATGAGTCAGCGCGACCAGGCCGTCTCCGAACAGGTGGAGATGCTGTTCCAGGCCGGCAAGCAGATCAAGCGCCTGCTGTTGCTGAACGCCACCAGCCACGGCGATACCCTGAACGAAGTGGTGCAGGCGTATCAGGCACACGGCCTGGATGGCTGCATCCTGTCGAAGATCGACGAGGCAGCCAGCCTCGGCCCGGCGCTCGATTGTGCGATCCGTCACGAACTCAACGTGCACTACCTGGCGACCGGTCAGCGCGTGCCCGAAGACCTGCATCTGGCCAATCGCCAGTACCTGATTCACCGCGCTTTCAAGGCCCGCACACTATCCTCGCCCTGGCAGCTGGACGACAGCGAGCTGGCTTTCGCCATGAGCGGCATTCAATCCATTCAACGTGAAAGCGCGGTGGCCCTTGGATAAATTCGTCAGCGACCAGGCCGCTGGACTGCGCCGTTTGCTGGGGCAGACCGGGTTTCAGGTCATCACCGTGATGTCGGGACAGCAGGGGGCGGGCAAGACTGCGGCAACCGCCAATCTCGCCGTCGCCCTGACGCGTTCCGGGCGCGATGTCCTTATCGTCGATCAAGATCAGCATGGACGCGGCGCGTGCGCCGCACTGGGGCTGACGCCGCGCCATGATGTGGCGGACGTGCTGGCTGGGCATTGCACGTTGGATGCCTTGATCCTCACCGGCCCTGACAATGTGCAGGTGCTGCCGTTAGGCGGCGGTTTCAATCGCCTGGGAAAATTGTCCGAGCGCGACCAGGAATGGCTGGCACAGAGTTTCAATCGCCTGCAGTGTGGCGTCGACGTGGTGCTGGTCGACATGGAAGAGGCGACCGACCCGGATGCCCTGCCGCTGGGCCTGGCCGCCTCCGAGATCATGGTGGTGCTGCCGCCCGGCAATGCCGCGATCACCCAGTCTTACACGCTGGTGAAGCGGCTGGCACAGAATTTCGGCAAGCGTCAGTTCAGGCTGCTGCTCAACCGTATCGAATCACCCGAACAGGCGCAGGCTGTCGCACGCAATTTTTCCCGTACAGCCGAGCAGTATCTGGGGGTATCGGTCGATTATCTGGGCTATATCCCACTCGACGAGCGCCTCACGCGTGCCGGTCATTTACGCACGTCGGTGGTGGACGCATTTCCTGTCGCGCAGTCGACCTCGCAGTTCCGCAAGCTGGCCGAAGGCCTGTTGCGCTGGCCGCAGCCCGCCAGCCTCGGCAGCGTCGGTGGATTCATGCAACGCGTGATCCAGAGCGGCCGCCTGGTGGAAGCCTGCAGAAGGGGATAAGTAGCCATGTACACCGCAACCGGTAAAAGCGAAAAGGGCGAGAAGAACGATTTGCTGACGCAATACATGCCCATGGTGAAGCGCCTGGCGCATCACATGATGGGACGGCTGCCGCCCAGCGTGGAAGAGGACGACCTGGTGCAGGCCGGCATGATCGGCCTGCTCGATGCGATCAGCCGCTACGACGAGGCGCAGAGCGCGCAATTCGAGGCCTACGCCATCCAGCGCATCCGTGGTTCGATGATCGACGAGCTGCGCCAGTCCGACTGGATGCCGCGCAGCGCGCGTCAGTCGATGCGCAAGATCGAACAGGCAATCAACGCGCTACAGCACAAACTCGGACGACAACCCAGCGAAACTGAAATTTCGGAGGCCATGCAAATTCCGCTGGCTGAATACCAGTCCAAGCTTGGTGACGCGCGCGGCCACCAGCTCCTGTATTTCGAGGACTTCGGCGAGTCGGGCGAGGACGATTCGTTTCTCGACAAGCAGTCGGCAGACGAGTCCAGCATGCCGCTGCCACAACTGCTCGACGCCAACCTGCGCGCCTGCATCATCGCGGGTATCGAAAACCTGCCCGAGCGTGAGAAGCTGCTGATGTCGCTGTATTACGAGCAGGAACTCAACCTGCGCGAAATCAGTGAAATATTTGGCGTCAGCGAATCCCGCATCTGCCAGCTGCACGGCCAGGCTATCGCGCGACTGCGCGTCAAGCTCAAGGAAGACGCATGGATCGTGGCAGCCTGATCGCACTCGGGCTGGCAGTGGCCGCCATACTCGGTGGCCAGGCGATGGAAGGCGGCCATATCGGCCTGTTCGTCCAGCCGACCGCGTTTGTCATCGTGATGGGCGGTACCCTGGCTGCCGTGCTGCTGCATTATCCCCTGCCGGTTTTCATGCAGGGCGTGCGCATGGCGCGATGGGTATTCCGCCCGCCTGAGTCAGAAGCCGGCACCCTGATTCGTCGTGTCGTCCAATGGGCCCACACAGCTCGTCAGGACGGCGTGCTGGCTTTGGAAAAGCACGTCAACATGACGCATGATCCGTTCCAGAAATCCAGCCTGCAGTTGCTGATCGACGGTGCCGATGCGGACAAACTGCGCGATACCCTCGATGTCCAGATCGTCAATTTTGAAACGGCTGAACGTCAGGCCGCCCGTGTATGGGAAGCGGCGGGCGGCTATGCACCCACGCTCGGCATCCTGGGTGCGGTCATGGGCCTGATCCATGTGATGGAAAATCTGTCCGATCCCGGCAAGCTGGGCACCGGCATTGCAGTCGCCTTCGTCGCCACCATCTATGGCGTAGGCCTGGCCAACCTGGTATTCCTGCCGATCGCCAACAGAATCAAGTTCACCATTGCACGCCGGGTGAGTGAGCGCGAGATCATCTGCGACGGTCTCATGGGTATCGCGCAAGGCGATAATCCACGCATCATTGAGGCGCGCCTGAAGGGTTATCTCTGATGCGCCGCCGCCGCCGTATTGCCTACGATCACGACAATCATGATCGCTGGCTGATTTCGTATGCGGACTTCATCACCTTGCTGTTCGCTTTTTTTGTGGTCATGTACGCCATTTCAGCCGTCAACGAGAATAAATACCGCATTCTGGCCAACTCGCTTGGCAGCGCCTTCGGCAAGACGGGCGCGACCGAGATCGAGATCCCGGTGCCGCAGTTGCCTGCTGCGGCCACCCTGCCTCCGGAAGTCAAGCAGCGCACCCTGAAACAGCAACAGGCAATCGAAGAACAGGCACACATGACTGAAGTGGCGAGCAGCCTGCTCGACGTGATGGCGCCGCTGGTGAAGGAAGGCAAGGTGCGGGTCACGCAGAGCCGTCGCGGCGTCAGCATCGAGATCAATGCGAATGTTCTGTTTGCGCCCGGCAGTGCCGATCTCGAACCGCAGTCGCTGACAGTGCTAAGGGCCGTGGCGGATAAATTGAAGAACGAGCCGTTCAATCTGGAAATCACAGGTCATACTGACAACATTCCGATCAGCAATTCCTCTTTTGCATCCAACTGGGAATTGTCGGCGGTTCGCGCGACCAGCGTGGTGCGCTTGCTGGCCGACAGCGGCATCGCGCCGGCCCGGCTGTCCGCCATCGGGCGCGAGGCCAGCCAACCGATCGCGTCTAACGACACGGCAGAGGGACGCGCCCGTAACCGGCGGGTCGAGTTGATGATTCTGTCGGGCATACCGGACACGGTCGAGGAGATTCCCGTACACGCCAGTTCGCTCCGACCTTGAAAATGGGTGAATAGGCCCGATACTTCCAGTTCCGTTGACCGGATTGAGAAGATTTGACCATGCCCAATGACCCGCTTGAAGGCGAAGTGCTCCCTGATAATCGCCAGTTGCCCGCAGCACCGGTGCTGCCGGCCGAGCTCTATCTGCTGCCGCTAAACGAAAAGCCGTTTTTCCCGGCGCAAACCCTGCCCTTGCTGATGAACGAGGCGCCTTGGCTATCGACGGTCGAGGCCATCGGCGAGAGCCCGCATCATATGGTGGGGCTGGTGGTGGTCAGACCCGACAACAGCGACGATGTGGCAAGGGCCGATTTCCACAACGTAGGCACCGTCGTGCGCATTCATCATCCGGTTCGCTCCGACGGGAAAATGCAGTTCATCGCCGAGGGCTCGCGTCGCTTCCGCATCGTTGAATGGCTGTCCGAGACACCGCCGTACAAGGTTCGGGTCGACTATCCGAACGAGACCGGCAAACCGGAATCGGAAGAAATCCGTGCCTATTCCATCGCCATCATCAACATGATCAAGGAACTGCTGCCGCTCAATCCGCTGTATTCGGAAGAGCTGAAGTTCTTTCTCAACCGTTTCGGTCCTAACGAGCCGTCGCAACTGACTGATTTTGCAGCCAGTCTCACCACCGCGTCGAAGCAGGAACTGCAGGAGGTGCTGGAAGCCTTCGGTTTGAAGAAGCGAATGGAAAAAGTGCTGGTTCTGCTCAAAAAGGAACTCGACGTCGCACGCCTGCAGTCGCACATTCGCGAAAAGGTCGACGAGAAGATGACCGAGCAGCAGCGTGAATTCTTCCTGCGTCAGCAGCTGAAGGCGATCCAGAAGGAACTCGGCCTCGCCAAGGACGACAAGACCTCCGAACTCGATACCTTCAACGAGCGCCTCGTCAAGCTAACGCTGCCGGAACCGACGAAAAAACGCATCGACGAGGAAATGCACAAGCTGTCGTTGCTGGAAACCGGCTCACCCGAATATACCGTCACCCGAAACTATCTCGACTGGCTGACCGTTTTGCCGTGGGGCGTATACACCCAGGACAAGATCGATCTCGAGCACGCGCGTAGCATTCTCGACCGCGACCACGACGGGCTGGAAGACGTCAAGGACCGCATCATCGAATTTCTCGCCGTCGGTGCGATGAAAGGCGAGATGGCGGGCTCGATCCTGCTTCTGATCGGGCCGCCCGGCGTCGGCAAGACCTCGATAGGCAAGTCGGTGGCTGAGGCGCTGGGACGCAAGTTCTACCGCTTCTCGGTCGGTGGCATGCGCGATGAGGCCGAGATCAAAGGCCATCGCCGTACCTACATCGGCGCCATGCCGGGCAAGTTCGTGCAGGCGCTGAAAGAGGTTGAGTCGGCCAACCCGGTCATCATGCTGGATGAAATCGATAAAATCGGCGCCAGCTTCCAGGGTGATCCCGCATCCGCCTTGCTGGAAGTGCTCGATCCCGAGCAGAACGCGGATTTTCTCGATCACTATCTCGACGTTCGCTTCGATCTGTCGAAGGCGCTGTTCATCTGTACCGCCAACGATTTCTCGATTCCTTCGGCGCTGCTCGACCGCATGGAAGTCATCCGCCTGTCTGGCTACATCACCGAGGAAAAAGTCACCATCGCCAAACACCACCTGTGGCCAAGGGTGCTGGATCGAGCCGGGCTGAAAAAGAACCAACTCGTGATCAGCGAAAGTGCAGTGCGCCACGTGATCGAAGGCTATGCGCGCGAATCCGGGGTGCGCAACCTGGAAAAACAGCTGGGCCGGGTCGCACGCAAGGCCGTGGTGAAAATCCTCGGCGGCGCAGCCACGCCGATAAAAATCGGCGTCAAGGAAGTCGAAGCTTATCTCGACAAACCGGTCTTTACACGTGAAAAACCAATGAGCGGCGTCGGTGTGGTCACCGGTCTCGCGTGGACCTCGATGGGCGGCGCGACGCTACCGGTCGAGGCCTCGCGTATCCATACCCTCAATCGTGGCTTCAAACTCACCGGCAAGCTCGGCGAGGTGATGAAGGAGTCCGCCGAGATCGCCTACAGCTACATTGCCTCGCATCTCAAGTCCTACGGTGCGGACCGGACTTTTTTCGACACCAGTTTCGTCCATTTGCACGTGCCTGAGGGCGCCACGCCCAAAGATGGTCCCAGTGCTGGCGTCACCATGGCGACCGCGCTGCTGTCGCTGGCGAAAAACATCAAAATCAACCGTCCGCTGGCGATGACCGGCGAGCTGACGCTGACTGGCCAGGTTCTACCGGTAGGTGGCATCCGCGAGAAAGTCATCGCCGCGCGCCGTATCGGCATTTCGGAACTGATCCTGCCCGATGCCAACCGGCGCGATTTCGACAAGCTGCCCGATCACATCCGTGCCGGGTTGACGGTACATTATGCCAAGCGCTATCGGGACGTGGCAGCGGTAGTGTTCGGCGCGCCATAATTCTGGGGCAGGGTGCCCGCGTCGGGTAAAATGCCGCCCATGCCCGACGCCGCACTCCTTGATCCTGTTTCCGAAGCTGCTCCGCCCGCGCCGGTCATCAAGGTGCGCGGCGAGCTGCTGACCGAACTGCCGCAGGATCTCTATATTCCACCGGATGCACTTGAAATATTCCTCGAAGCCTTTGAGGGACCGCTTGACCTGCTGCTCTACCTGATCCGCCGCCAGAACCTCGATGTTCTCGATATTCCGATGGCGGCGCTGACCAAACAGTACATGGCTTATGTCGAGGCAGCGCGCGTCACCCGGCTGGAGCTTGCAGCGGAATATCTGTTGATGGCAGCGATGCTGATCGACATCAAGTCGCGCATGCTGTTGCCGCGCCGCGAGCAGGCCGAGGACGCGAACGAGGGCGACGACCCGCGCGCCGAACTGGTGCGGCGCCTGCTGGAATACGAGCAGATGAAGCTTGCCGGCCAGCAGCTTAATGCGCTGCCGCAGGCCGGACGTGACTTCGACACCGTCAGCGTGTTCCTGCCGGCGGCGGCCAGGCTTTTGCCGAGCTTGCATCCGGAGGAACTTGCCGCCGCCTGGCTGGCGATCCTGTCGCGCGCGAAGAACCGCACGCACCATCGCATCGGCCGCCAGGAACTGTCGATCCGCGAACATATGAGCCGTATTCTGAAACACCTGACCCCAGGCGAATTCATGGAATTCAAGGACTTGTTCCCGAATGCTTCGACTGTACCTGAACTGGTGGTCACCTTTCTTGCGGTGCTGGAACTGACCAAGGAAACCCTGCTCGATATCACCCAGGCCGAGCCGTTTGCCCTCATTTACGTAAAGCTTCATGAATCTGCAACCGAATGACAACCCCGATGATCTGAAGGTCGTGCTGGAAGCGGCCTTGCTGGCCGCGGTTGAGCCGCTGACGCTCGCCGACCTCAAGCGCATGTTCGAGCAGGATTTGAGCAACGACGTGCTGCGCAACCTGCTGGAAGAACTGCGGGCGCAGTGGCACGGTCGCGGAGTCGAACTGATCCAGGTGGCCGACGGCTGGCGCTTCCAGACGCACGCCGAGATGCAGCCTTGGTTGTCGCGGCTGAAGAACGAGAAACCGCCGCGTTACTCGCGTGCGGTGCTGGAAACGCTCGCCATCGTTGCCTACCGCCAACCGGTGACGCGCGGCGATATCGAGGATATCCGTGGCGTGTCGGTCAATCCCAATATCATCAAGACACTGGAAGAGCGCGGCTGGATCGAGGCCATTGGCCACCGCGACGTGCTGGGGCGCCCGGCGCTGTTCGGCACCACCGGCCATTTCCTCAGCGACCTCGGACTGCGCTCCTTGTCGGAATTGCCGCCGCTGGAAGAGCTCGGGAATCTCGTTACACCCGATGAAACGACACTGATTCCTGAATTACGCGAGGAAATGCAGGACAATGACGTTTCCCAGACGTTTGGCGCGATCGTCGAAATCGCCCACGTCAGCACTGCGCCGGAAAGCGCAGTCACCGAGATACCCTGAATATGGCCCGCCCCGCATCTCCCATCCGCCGTTCACCTACCGCCCCCATGGGGCGTGCAGCGAGCCGCCTGCAGCAGGCTATCGCGCCGGAAGCGGCCAGCGAACGTCTGCAGAAAGCGCTGGCCTCGGCCGGTCTCGGCTCGCGCCGCGAGATGGAGGAGTGGATCGCCGAGGGACGGGTGCAGGTCAACGGCGAAACCGCCACGATCGGCAGCAAGGTCAGCTCTCGCGACATCGTCAAGGTCAGCGGGCGCCGCGTCTACCTGCGCTTTGAAGACAAGCGCACGCGTATCCTGATCTATCACAAATCGGAAGGCGAGATCGTTACCCGCGACGATCCCAAGGGCCGTGCCACCGTGTTCGACGTACTGCCCAAGCTGCGCGGCGCCAAGTGGATTGCAATCGGCCGGCTCGACTTCAACACCGACGGCCTGATGATTTTCACCACCTCCGGCGAACTGGCCAATAATCTGATGCATCCGCGCTTCGAGGTCGAACGCGAATACGCGGTGCGGGTGCTCGGTGAATTGACCGAGGACATGATCGCGCAGCTGCTGGCTGGAGTGGAACTCGACGACGGCCCTGCACAGTTGCAAAGCTGTTTTGCCGCGGGCGGTGAGGGCGCCAACCGCTGGTATCGCGTGGTGATCAAGGAAGGTCGCAAGCGCGAGGTGCGGCGGCTGTTCGAGCACTTCAGCCTGACCGTGTCACGACTCACCCGCATTCGCTTCGGTCCGATCGTGCTGCCGCCGCAACTGCGCCGCGGGCAGAAGACGGAACTCGACGACGATCTGGTCGCACAGGTGCTGGAATGGGCCGGCATGACCCCCAGCCCGCGGCGGCACACGCGCGGGGTACCGGACAAGCACACCCGCAAGCCGCGCGCACGTTAAGGCGGCAGACGTTCAGCCCCTGTACCGCATCCTTCCGTTCTTCACGGCCTTTCCCCGCCGTTCATCGAGTCGACGCGTAGCCACTGTGAAATCGGACTGCCGTCGCTTTTAACGCGACCTGCCCTCAGCGACCCGTGTAGGGCGAAGGCGCCTGCAATTTTTCGCGGCGTTCCTGACATGCGAGGCAGCGCTTGGCGGTCGGATACGCATCGAGCCGTTTGTAGCGGATAGCGGATCCGCAGTCGATGCAGACGCCGTACTCCCCGGCTGCGAGGCGCTGCTCCGCTGCGGCGATGTCGCGCACCTCTCCCACATCGCGGATGATCTCGGCTTCGGTGATGTCGCGCAGCAGGGAGGCGGCCGCCGCATCGCCGGAATCCCCCGCCCCGCCTAGAAGATCGGCATAGTTCTCTTTTTTGGAACGCGCGAGCACCTGCCGGATTTCATCGAGCAAGAGGCTTTTGCGCGCGTCGATCCGCTGTGTGAAGTGCGTGATCTGTTTTTGAGTAAGGGAATTTTCAGGGTTGGTCATGGCGTCATGCTCAGCAGGGTTGAGGAACAGGAATCGAATTGTGCCAATGCACATCATCGATCTTCCACGATATATATCAAGCCCCACGCCTGAACCGGATCCGGGCAAGGCGCGTGACCTGGGTGGCGCTACCTTGCGCCATTCGGTCTGGTCTGGTTTTCATGCTGCGGTGACGCGGTGACGCTGGTGATGGAAGACACCATAGGCGGGCGTGTCGGCCGCAACGCGAGCAGGCGGCAGGATTACTTCTCGCTCATTTTCTTGATTACGCTCGCCGCCCATTCGCGGCCACCCAGCCCGAACGCCAGGGCAAAGGCCAGGCCGAGCGCGCCGAAACCGATCTGGAATGCCGCCGTGAGCAGGCTGGTGCCGATCTGTAGTTGCTCGAGCGCTACGAACACCACGAAGATGATGACGGCGTATTCCGACAAGGTGCTGATGGTAAGTGCGCCCTGCACGCCGATGTTGTTGAGGTAGGCGAACACCATGCGGTTGATGAAGCGTGCCACCAGCACGCCGAACACCAGTACCAGAATGGCGACGATGATGTTGGGGATGTAGAGGACGATCTTGTTGAACAGATCGGCCACGATATGCAGTCCGAGGCTGTTGGCCACGGTTACGATGACAATGAGAATGACGACCCAGTAGGCCAGCTTGGCCAGCAGATGCGACAGGCTGAGTTCGAGATTGCCCTGCTTGAGAAAGGCTTCTATGCCGGTTTTCTCGGCCAGGCTGTCGAAATGCAGCACATCGAGGAGCTTGGTGACGCCGGTTCGGACCAGATTGGCGAAAAGCCAGCCGATGAACAGAAGCAGCAGGGCCGCCAGCAACTGCGGCACAAACCCAGCCAGTTGCGTCCAGAAAGACGTCAGGGACGAAACGAACACATCGAGTTGCTGCTGCATGACTCACTCCTCCATTACGGCGTAAAGGCCGCATTATAACGAACGCCATAAGCCAGTCTTTCGGGTCCGTGACGCTGTCGAGGCAGTATGCATTATCTGTTCCGCCTTCAATTTTATGCATACACGTTAAAAAACCAAGCGGAGGCGTCCGGCCAACGTTTCGCTAACCCGACCGTGCTGAGTTTCTGCCGCTGGCGCTGCTTGATTTCGGGCTGGATCAGCCGGACGACGCGTTACGGCGGGACTGCGAGAAAGTCATCCACAATGACGATCCCTGCATTTTCTGGGCGGTGAAGTTGGGAGGGTTGCCAACCCCAGGCCGGGGCGTTCGTTCTTCAAACTTCCGATTATTGTCTATATTAATTGCTGATTGACGAGTGGTTCCAAACAGAACAAAGCGCGGTGCCAGTCCGACCGGACGGTGCTATTACCGCTGATCGCGACTGGTGTCATTCTTGTCTTGAATGGGGGAAACCTGTTTGAAGTTCAGCAGAATCAAGACGCCGCACCCAGTCCAGTCTGCCGGACAGTTCTGCAGGGTTCTGCCTGGCAGGAACGGAACGGCTCCACCGGCCATACGAGTGGCTCTATCCTCATAGGAAACATCATGACTGAAGGTCCTGAGCTGGTATTTTCTGGTGCGCAGGATCCGCGTTTCTGGCGGGATGGCGCCATCAGCACCACGGCTGTCATGTTGATCGTGTTGGTTGTGCTGACGATAGACAGCCTTGATGTAATCCGTGCGGGCGGGGCCAATGTGCCCGCCTATACCGTGATCAACCAGCAGATCGGCTATCAACTCGATGCCGACGGCCATACCTGGGTGCCGACGATCGGCGATGAGCAGTTGCTGTTCGGCCACAAGTACGAAGCTGCCGAGGCGGAAAAAGCCATGGACAAGGCCAAACTGGTCATCCAGAGCCGTAATTGCATCAACTGCCACACATTTTTCGGCAACGGCGCCTACTACGGACCCGACCTCACCAAGTCCTGGCTCGACCCGGTGTGGGAGAAGACGTGGATGCCCATGACGCAGAGCAAGACGCGCGAGGATGCCATGGTCAAATTTCTCATGCACCCGGACCGCTACCCGACCTGGGGCCGCCAGATGCCCAATCTCGGCCTCGACGAGGAGGAAGCCAGGGATGTGGTCGCCTACCTGAAATGGATGTCATCGATCCAGACCAACGGGTTTCCGGCCGGTTTCGGCCATATGCACGTGCAACGCTAGCCCGCCACACCGGGGAACCCTATGTACAAGTCGCAAAAGCTTGCACTGAAGTACTTCACCGCCTCCCTGGTCGTGTTCGGCCTGCTGGTTGCTGCCGGCTTGCTGGCGGCAATCTATTACGTGAAGTTCGGCTTCCTGCTCGGGGTGCTGGACTTCAACGTCGCCAAGATGTTGCATATCAACGCGCTGATCATCTCGCTGCTGATGGGGTTCCTCGGCGCCATCTACTGGTTCCTGCCCGATGAACTCGGCCATGAAACCGTCGGCATCGGTCTGGCAACCTTGATGTTCTATGTGCTCTGTGCCGCCGTGGCGGTGGTGGTTCTGGTGTACATCTTCGTCCAGCACGGCGGCAGCAACGAGACCGCCATGTGGTTCATCAACCAGGGCCGCAAATATGTCGAGGCGCCACGCTGGGCAACCATCGGCATTCTTGCCGTGTTGTGCACGCTGGCCTACAACATCGTCGCCACAGCGTTGCGCGCGCGCAAGATTACCGGCGTGACGGGGGTGCTGATCGCCGCCATGGTGCCGCTGACACTGGTCTATCTGCTCGCGTTTCCTGCAATCACCAACATGTCGGTCGATCTGTACTGGTGGTGGTGGCTGGTGCACATGTGGGTGGAAGCCACCTGGGAAATCATCATCGGCTGCATCATGGCGCTGGCGCTGATGAAACTGCTGGATACGCCGCGCCGCATCGTCGAGATCTGGTTGTATCTGGAAGTGGCGCTGGTTCTGGGCACCGGTATTCTCGGCCTGGGGCATCATTATTTCTGGATCGGCACGCCGTCGTACTGGCTGAGCATCGGCGGCGTCTTCTCTGCGTTCGAGCCGCTGCCTCTGCTCGGCATGGTGGTGCATGCCATTTACGACGCCGGCAAACATCAGATGAAGACCAGCAACAAACCGGCCCTCTACTGGTTGCTGGCCGAAGCCTTCGGCAACTTTATCGGAGGCGGCATCTGGGGTTTCATGATGACGCTGCCGCAGATCAACCTGTTCTCGCACGGCACGCAATGGACGGTTTCACACGGGCATTTCGCGTTTTACGGTGCGTATGTCACCGGCATCCTGGCGGCAATCTACATAGCCATCCAGCATTCCCGTCAACTCGGAGAAATTACCGGAAATGCATGGAAGTGGGCGTTTGCCTTGCTCAATATCGGCATGGTCGGGATGGTCGGCGCCTTGCTGGTTTCCGGCATGGCGCAGTCGTTCTATGAACGTGCGGTGGGGGGCTCGACGCTCGAGGCATTCATGGCCGGACAGGCCAATCCCTGGTTTGTACAGGGCATGTACGCGCGACTCGGCTTCGGCATCCTGTTTGCAGTCGGCTTCATCATATTAGTCTATGACCTTGTCCGGATTGCCCGTTCGGGCAGTCCTCTGACCGAAAGGCGGGCAGCATCATGACCGCGCAGGACTTCTTGTCGACCGCGATCCTGCTCGGTGTGTTCGTCGCCTGCGCGGGATGTTATGGATTGCTGTATGCGCTGGGTCGGCTCCGGCCCAGTCGTGGGTTCATGTCGCTGGCAGTCGGCGCCTACCTGCTGCAAGGCATCGTGACCGCCGTTCTGGTCACGCATACCTCGCTGGCAACGGTCTGGAAATTGTTTCTGATCGCAAGTTTTCTGATCTATGCGGGTATCCCACCAATCACCTGGCGCCATCTGGAGCGCACCCACGAATCCTTCGGACCCGAATCATGATCCCCGGCATTCTGAATACCCTTATCGGACTTGCACTGGTTTATTTTTCGGTGCTGCACCTGGCATTGATTGAAGGTCGTGTATGGCATCTCGTGATCGCCGGCGGGGTCATCGTGATGCTGGCTCTGTGGTCGCGCCGTCACGATGCGATGCAGTGGTTCTCGACCACGATCATCGTGCTGGGCGGTCTTTTGCTCTTGTTCGGGATATTGCAATGGACGACCGCCATCGCGCACCTTATCAATTTCTGGTTCATATTCTTCGACGGAATCCTGATCGCTGTCCTGTCTCTTTGGGCCGCCTTGTACAGACCGGATGCCAGTCGAATGAAACCCGAAAAGCGAGCCGAGTCATTGCGCGAGCAACATCGCCCGGCCAATGTACATTAGAGTCACACGGCAAGCTTGCGGGAAAAAGAGTCTACAAAGCACGTAGAGCAAATGGATGAAAAATGGATGAAGTCGGTGTGATGACGATGTCATCGTTGATTGAATAGAGGAGTCCACATGTCAGATCAACTCGATCAGTTGTGCATCAATACGCTACGTTTTCTTTCGGTAGATATGGTGCAGCACGCCAATAGCGGTCATCCGGGCCTGCCGCTCGGTGCCGCGCCGATGGCCTACGTGCTGTGGACTCGCCAACTCAAGCACCACCCGGCCAATCCGCACTGGGCAGACCGTGACCGCTTCGTGCTGTCGCCCGGACACGGCTCGGCGCTCCTCTACAGCCTGCTCCATGTAACCGGTTACGATCTGTCGCTGGACGACCTCCGACAATTCCGGCAATGGGGCGGTAAGGCCCCGGGTCATCCCGAACGCGGCCACACGCCTGGCGTCGAAGTGACCACCGGCCCGCTCGGACAAGGGCTGGCGAACGCGGTCGGCATGGCAATCGGCGAAGCGCATCTGGCCGCACGCTATAACCGCGATGGCCACGCGGTGATCGATCACCACACTTGGGCGATCGTCAGCGACGGTGACCTGATGGAAGGAATAGCCTCCGAGGCTGCGTCGCTCGCCGGGCATCTGCAACTCGGCAAGCTGATCTGCCTGTACGACGACAACAGCGTCACGCTGTCGGCCAGTACCGACATCACATTTTCGGAGGATCGCGCCAAACGCTTCGAAGCCTATGGCTGGCAGATACTCCACGTGGCCGATGGCAACGACGTCACTGCGATTAGCGCGGCGCTCGACGCCGCCAGAGCCGACACCACACGGCCATCGCTGATTCTGGTGTGTACCCATATCGGCTTTGGCTCGCCCGAGCAGGACAGCTACAAGGC
>CAJDWX010000024.1_pt1 | contig 15516 bp, 10 predicted proteins | sample 7391741 | NCBI WGS metagenome assembly CAJDWX01 (sample SAMEA7055741, study PRJEB34461) | soil metagenome | biome: terrestrial ecosystem; feature: Peninsula; material: soil | place: Antarctica | collected 2016
GATTCAGCCGATCGCCATGGACGAAGGTCTGCGTTTTGCCATCCGCGAAGGCGGCCGCACCGTTGGTGCCGGCGTCGTTGCCAAGATCGAAGAGTAAGCCGGTTTAACCGGAAAGGTGGGGTCGGGTCAGTCGTATGCCTGTCCCGGCCTTGAGTAATACAGGCCAATAGCTCAATTGGTAGAGCGTCGGTCTCCAAAACCGAAGGTTGGGGGTTCGAGACCCTCTTGGCCTGCCACAGGATAAGCCGCAAGGCGCACAGCATTCATGGCTGACAAAATCAAGCTGCTGGTAGCGATATTGCTGGTCATCGCAGGGGTGGCCGGCTTTTATTTTTTTGCGGATGCGCCAACCGTAGTGCGCGTCCTGTCGGTGATCGGCGGCCTGGTGCTGGCCGGCGTGGTAGCGGGGCTGTCGGCCCCGGGCAAGCAGTTCTACCGTTTTGCGATTGACTCGCGCGATGAGGCCAAGAAAGTTGTCTGGCCAACGCGCAAGGAGACCGTTCAGATGACGGGCGTGGTCATGGCTTTCGTGGTCGTGATGGCGCTGTTCCTGTGGTTTGTGGACGGAATTTTGTTGTGGTTGGTCAAGTTGGCCATGGGACAGGGGAGTTGAGTATGCGATGGTACGTGGTTCATGCCTACTCCGGCTTCGAGAAAAGCGTTGCGCGCAACCTGGTTGAGCGCATCGAGCGCGCCGGCATGAAGGATCGCTTCGGCGAAATTCTGGTGCCGGTGGAAGAAGTGGTGGAAATGAAGGCGGGGCAGAAAAAGACTGCCGAACGCAAGTTCTTTCCCGGCTATGTCCTGGTGCAGATGGAGATGGACGACGATACCTGGCACCTGGTGAAGAGCACGCCCAAGGTCACCGGATTCGTCGGCGGCACGGCAACCAAGCCGGCGGCCATCTCCGAGAAGGAAGTGCAGGCCATTCTCGACCAGATGCGCGAGGGGGTGGAAAAGCCGAGGCCCAAGGTGTTGTTCGAAGTGGGCGAGTCGGTGCGTGTTATTGATGGTCCATTCACCGATTTCAACGGCAATGTGGAAGAGGTGAACTACGACAAGAGCAAATTGCGCGTGTCGGTAATGATTTTTGGCCGGGCGACACCCGTCGAGTTGGGTTTCGGTCAGGTCGAAAAAGGCTAGTCCGGACAGGTATCCGGCTGGTCAGGGCCGCTTTCTGGCAACAAGCCGGCAAGCGGCATCCGGTTTTCCCGGAGAGGAGCGCGAGTAGGGCAACCCAAAGCGCGTTGGTACTCATTTATCAGGAGCCATCATGGCAAAAAAGATTGTCGGCTATATCAAGCTACAAGTGCCGGCGGGTAAAGCGAATCCGTCGCCCCCCATCGGTCCCGCGCTCGGCCAGCGCGGCCTGAACATCATGGAATTCTGCAAGGCGTTCAACGCCAAGACCCAGGGCATGGAGCCCGGTCTGCCAATTCCGGTCGTGATCACCGCCTTCGCAGACAAGAGCTTCACCTTCGTGATGAAGACGCCGCCTGCGACGGTCTTGATCAAGAAGGCGATCAAGCTCGACAAGGGCAGCGCCAAGCCTAATCTGGACAAGGTCGGAACGATCACCCGCGCCCAGTTGGAAGAAATTGCCAAGACCAAGGAACCCGACCTGACTGCGGCCGATATGGATGCAGCAGTGCGCACCATTGCCGGCACGGCCCGTTCCATGGGCATCCTCGTGGAGGGAGTCTGAGATGGCTAACGTATCCAAGCGCCTGCGTGCGCTCAAAGAAAAAATCGACCGCAACCGCAATTACCCGGTAGTGGACGCCCTGCAGTTGGTCAAGGAAAGCGCGACGGCCAAGTTCAACGAATCGATCGATATTGCCGTGAACCTCGGCATCGACGCGCGTAAATCCGACCAGATGGTGCGCGGCGCCGTGGTGTTGCCCAAGGGTATCGGCAAGACCGTCCGCGTAGCGGTGTTCGCCCAGGGCGACAATGTACAAAAGGCGCGCGATGCCGGCGCCGATATCGTCGGTTTCGACGATCTGGCGGCTGAAATCAAGGCAGGCAAGATGGATTTTGACGTCGTCATTGCCACGCCCGATGCAATGCGCGTGGTCGGTCAGCTGGGGCAGATCCTTGGTCCGCGTGGCCTGATGCCAAACCCGAAAGTCGGCACGGTGTCTCCGGACGTGGTGGGTGCAGTGAAAAACGCCAAGGCCGGCCAGGTTCAATACCGCACCGACAAGGGTGGCATCGTGCATTGCACCATCGGTCGCGCCTCGTTCAGCGTCGAGGATCTGAAGGAAAACCTGGCGGCTCTGCTGGACGCGCTGCAACGCGCCAAACCGGCCAGTTCGAAAGGGATCTACTTCAAGCGTCTGTCGGTGTCGAGCACCATGGGCGTGGGCGTGCGTGTCGATCAGGCCAGCGTCAGCGCATAAATTGTTTTGAGGGCACGCCGGAAGGCATGCCCGAATCTGAACTTTGGGCCGCCAGCCAGATGTTTGGCTGACGGGTTGTCAAAGACCGTAGGCATCCGCAAGGATTTAATCGCCGGTGGCTGTAAATGGGTGATGAGTTTCATCCTCTGTTTGCAGGCATCGGACCCTACGCAGATGGCGTTCCCCAGCAGGATTTTCCTGTCAAGGTCGCCAGCCGGGGTGCCCCGTGGGCACAAGCGGACGGTACCCCGTAACTGAGAAGGAGGTAAGACCTTGAGTCTGAATCTTGAAGAAAAGAAAGCCGTCGTTGCCGAAGTGACCGCGCAGGTTGCGGCCGCCCAGACGGTTGTCGTTGCCGAATACCGTGGCATCACGGTGGAGCATATGACCCGGTTGCGTGCGCAGGCGCGCAAGGAAGGGGTCTATCTGCGCGTGTTGAAGAACACGCTGGTACGCCGCGCGATTGCGGATACACCGTTTGCAGGCATTGCCGACCAACTGGTCGGACCGCTTGCCTACGGTATTTCCACTGATCCGGTGGCTGCCGCCAAAGTGATGCACGAGTTTGCCAAGACCAACGACAAGTTCGTCGTCAAGGCTGGTGCCATGCCCAATTTCATCATGTCCGCCAAGGACGTGGGGAATCTGGCAAGTATGCCCAGCCGCGAAGAACTGTTGTCCAAGCTCTTGGGCACTATGCAGGCCCCGATCGCGCAATTCGTTCGTACCCTCAACGAAGTGCCGACCAAGTTCGTCCGCGGGTTGGCTGCTGTGCGTGACAAGCAGGCTGCCTGAGCAGACTGCCGACACCCGTATATAAACGATATTAATTTTCAATCTGAAGCATAATTGACAGGAGTAACACAAATGGCTGTTGCAAAAGCTGACATTCTGGACGCCATCGCCGGCATGACCGTGCTTGAGCTGTCCGAGCTCATCAAGGAAATGGAAGAGAAATTCGGCGTTTCCGCCGCTGCCGCTGCGGTTGCCGCGGCCGCCCCCGCTGCGGGTGCCGCTGCCGTTGCCGAGGAACAGACCGAGTTCACCGTGATGGTGACCTCCGCTGGCGAGAAGAAAGTGGAAGTCATCAAGGTAGTGCGCGCCGCTACCGGTCTGGGCCTGAAGGAAGCCAAGGACTTGGTTGACGGCGCTCCCAAGGCTGTCAAGGAAGGCATATCCAAGGCCGATGCCGACGCGCTGAAGAAGCAGTTGGAAGACGCTGGCGCAGGCGTCGAAGTCAAATAAACGCTCCCCCGGGCGGCGCGTGCAAGCGCGCCGCCATTTCCGGAGACGCATTTATTTCGCCACATTCCCATTATTGTGGTGTGTTGCGGGGAAACCCGCGGCAGACGCAAGCAGCAAATACCCGGAACCCGGAATCGGCTTCCGGGTCATTTGCTTTTTGCGTGTGCCCTACAAAGCGCCAGTGCGTAACCCGCGCGCTCGCCCGCCCCTGATCGTCAAGGAGACCCCATGGCTTACACCTTTACCGAGAAAAAACGTCTGCGCAAGAGCTTTGCCAGCCGGACCAACACCCTTCCGGTGCCGTTTCTTCTGGCGACGCAGCTTGAATCCTATCGCGCTTTCTTGCAGGAAGGCCGTTCGCGCGACGAGCGCCGGAACGAAGGCCTGCAGGCCGCATTCACCTCGATTTTCCCGATTGAAAGTCACTCCAAGAACGCGCGACTGGAATATGTCAGCTATATGCTCGGCGAGCCGGTGTTCGACATCAAGGAATGCCAGCAGCGCGGTCTGACCTTTTGTGCACCGCTGCGCGCCAAGGTGCGTCTGGTCATCATGGACAAGGAAGCGTCCAAGCCGACGATCAAGGAAGTCAAGGAGCAGGAAGTCTACATGGGCGAAATCCCGCTGATGACGCCGACCGGCTCGTTCGTGATCAACGGTACCGAACGCGTGATCGTGTCTCAGTTGCACCGTTCGCCCGGCGTGTTCTTCGAACATGACCGCGGCAAGACTCATAGCTCGGGCAAGCTGCTGTTCTCGGCGCGCGTGATTCCCTACCGCGGCTCGTGGCTGGATTTTGAGTTCGACGCCAAGGACATTCTGTTTTTCCGCGTCGACCGCCGCCGCAAGATGCCGGTCACCGTCCTGCTGAAAGCGCTTGGTTACACGCCGGAAAGCATCCTTGATGCCTTCTTCAGCAAAGATACCTTCTATATCAACACGCAGGGTATACAGTTCGAACTGGTGCCGGAGCGGCTGCGCGGCGAACTGGCGCGGTTCGACATCTGCGGCAAGGACGATCACGTGATCGTCGCCAAGGACAAGCGCATTACTGCCAAGCACATCCGCGAGCTCGATGCCGCCGGCGTCAAGAAATGGGCGGTGCCGGCCGAGTTCGTAGTGGGCCGTATGTTGTCACACGACGTGGTCGACAAGAGTACCGGTGAGCTGGTGGCGCGTGCCAACGATGAAATCACCGAGGAACTGCTGACCCAGCTGGCCGCGGCCAAGGTCGACAAGTTCAACACGCTCTACACCAACGATCTCGATCATGGCGCCTTCATTTCGCAGACGCTGCGCACTGACGACACCGCCGACGAATACGCCGCCAAGGTCGCGATCTACCGCATGATGCGTCCGGGCGAGCCGCCTACGGAAGACGCGGTGAATGCGCTGTTTGGCAATCTGTTCTTCAGTGAAGAGCGCTACGACCTGTCGGCCGTGGGCCGCATGAAGTTCAATCGCCGCATTGGTCGCGACGAACTGACCGGTACCGGCACGCTGTCGACCGAAGACATCGTCTCCGTGATCAAGATTCTGGTCGAGTTGCGCAACGGTCGCGGCGAGATCGACGACATCGACCACCTCGGCAACCGCCGCGTGCGTTCGGTCGGCGAGTTGGCGGAGAATCAGTTTCGCGCCGGCCTGGTGCGGGTCGAACGCGCGGTACGCGAGCGTCTCTCGCAGGCGGAGTCCGACAACCTGATGCCGCACGACCTGATCAATGCCAAGCCGGTATCGGCCGCGATCAAGGAGTTTTTCGGTTCGTCGCAGCTGTCGCAGTTCATGGACCAGACCAACCCGCTGTCCGAGATTACCCACAAGCGCCGTGTCTCGGCGCTCGGCCCGGGTGGCCTGACGCGTGAGCGCGCTGGCTTCGAGGTGCGCGACGTGCACCCGACTCACTATGGCCGCGTCTGCCCGATCGAGACGCCGGAAGGCCCGAACATCGGCCTGATCAACTCACTGGCCCTGTTTGCCCGCACCAACGGGTATGGCTTCATCGAGACACCCTATCGCAAGGTCATCAACAACAAGGTGACGGACGAGATCGAATACCTGTCGGCGATCGAGGAAAGCAAATACGTCATCGCACAGGCCAACGCCGAACTCGATGCCAAGAGCAAGTTCAAGGACGATCTGGTGTCCTGCCGCTACAAGAACGAATTCACGCTGTCGACCCCCGACCGCATCGAATTCATGGACGTGGCGCCGGCACAGATCGTGTCGGTGGCGGCCTCGCTGATCCCGTTCCTCGAGCACGACGACGCCAACCGCGCGCTGATGGGCTCCAACATGCAGCGCCAGGCTGTGCCCTGCCTGCGCCCCGAGAAACCCTTTGTCGGCACCGGCATCGAGCGCACCGCTGCAGTCGACTCCGGCACCGTGGTGACGGCACATCGCGGCGGCCTCGTCGACTACATCGATGCCAGCCGGATCGTGATCCGGGTGCATGACGAGGAGGCACGCGCCGGCGAAGTCGGCGTGGATATCTATTCGCTGATCAAGTACACCCGTTCCAACCAGAACACCAACATCAACCAGCGTCCGCTGGTGAAGGTGGGCGACGTCATCGCACGCGGCGACGTCATCGCTGACGGCGCTTCGACCGACATGGGCGAACTGGCACTGGGCCAGAACATGCTGGTCGCCTTCATGCCGTGGAACGGCTACAACTTCGAAGACTCGATCCTGATCAACGAGAAGGTCGTCGCCGAAGATCGCTACACCTCGATCCACATCGAGGAACTGTCGGTGGTGGCGCGCGACACCAAGCTCGGGCCGGAAGAAATCACCCGTGATATCTCCAATCTGGCCGAACGCCAGCTGGGCCGCCTGGACGAATCCGGCATCATCGCCATCGGCGCCGAAGTCGAGGCCGGCGACGTGCTGGTCGGCAAGGTAACGCCCAAGGGTGAAACCCAGCTGACGCCGGAAGAGAAACTGCTACGCGCTATTTTTGGCGAAAAGGCCAGCGACGTGAAGGACACTTCGCTGAAAGTGCCGTCTGGCATGTCGGGCGTGGTCATCGACGTGCAGGTGTTCACCCGTGAAGGCATCGAAAGGGATACGCGTGCGCAGTCGATCATCGATACCCAGCTTGCCGAATACAAGAAGGACCTGACCGACCGCGTGCGGATCGTGGAAGACGACACCTTCGCGCGTCTGGAAAGGCTCCTGCATCTGAAAGTGGCCAACGGCGGACCGAAAAAACTCGCCAAGGGCAGCAAGGTCACCAAGGACTATCTGGAATCGGTCAACCGCCACGACTGGTTCGACATCCGTCTGGCAGATGACGACGCCAGCCGCCAGGTCGAGTCGCTGAGGGACAGCCTGACGCAGAAGCGCATCGAGTTCGATGCGATGTTCGAAGAGAAGAAGAAGAAGCTGACCGCCGGCGACGAACTGCCGCCTGGTGTGCAGAAGATGGTCAAGGTTTATCTGGCGGTCAAGCGTCGCCTGCAACCCGGCGACAAAATGGCCGGCCGCCATGGCAACAAGGGCGTGGTGTCGAAGATCGTGCCGGTCGAGGACATGCCGTTCATGGCGGATGGGCGTCCGGTCGACGTCGTGCTGAATCCGCTCGGTGTGCCGTCGCGTATGAACGTCGGTCAGATCCTGGAAACACATCTCGGCTGGGCGTCCAAGGGCCTGGGCGAGAAGATTGGTCAGATGCTGGCGGCGCAGACGAAGACGCTGGTGAAGGACCTGCGCCACTTCTTCAAGGAGATCTACAACCAGTCCGGCAAGTCGGAAGACATCGATAGTTTCACCGACGAGGAAGTGATCGAACTGGGCCGCAATCTGCAGAAAGGTGTTCCGTTCGCCTCGCCCGTGTTCGACGGTGCCTCGGAAGAGGAAATCCGCCGCATGTTGACGCTGGCCGGTCTACCCGAAGGCGGCCAGGTCACCCTGTACGATGGTTGCACCGGTGAAGCCTTTGACCGCCAGATAACGGTGGGCTACAAGCACGTGCTGAAGTTGCATCACCTGGTCGACGACAAGATGCATGCCCGTTCCACCGGCCCGTACTCGCTGGTTACCCAGCAGCCGCTGGGCGGCAAGGCGCAGTTCGGCGGACAACGCTTCGGCGAAATGGAAGTGTGGGCACTGGAAGCCTATGGCGCGTCCTATGTGCTGCAGGAAATGTTGACCGTGAAATCGGATGATGTGAACGGCCGCACCAAGGTGTACGAGAACATCGTCAAGGGCGACCACAAGATCGAAGCCGGCATGCCGGAATCCTTCAACGTGCTGGTGAAGGAAATTCGTTCGCTGGGCATCGACATCGATCTGGAACGTTATTAATTTAGGGGTGAGGACACAGCCATGAAAGCACTGTTAGATCTATTCAAGCAGGCCACCCACGAGGAAGAGTTCGACGCCATCAAGATTGGCCTGGCGTCGCCGGATAAAATCCGCTCTTGGTCGTTCGGCGAAGTGAAAAAGCCGGAGACCATCAACTACCGTACCTTCAAACCGGAGCGCGACGGCCTGTTCTGCGCCAAGATTTTCGGCCCGGTCAAGGACTACGAGTGTTTGTGCGGCAAGTACAAACGCCTGAAGCACCGTGGTGTCATCTGCGAAAAGTGCGGCGTCGAGGTCACGCTGTCGAAGGTGCGCCGTGAGCGCATGGGCCACATCGAACTGGCGTCGCCCGTCGCCCACATATGGTTCCTGAAGTCGCTGCCGTCGCGTCTGGGCATGGTGCTCGACATGACGCTGCGTGATATCGAGCGCGTGCTCTACTTTGAAGGCTTCATGGTGGTCGAGCCTGGCATGACGCCGCTCAATCGCGGCCAGCTGCTGACTGAGGAAGACTACCTCTCCAAGCTGGAAGAATACGGCGACGAATTCAAGGCGCTGATGGGTGCCGAAGCTGTGCGTGAACTGCTGCGCTCGCTCGACCTGCACACCGAAGTCGAAACACTGCATTCCGAAATCGGCAAGACCGGTTCCGACACCAAGCTGAAGAAGCTGTCAAAGCGCCTGAAAATTCTCGAGGGTTTCCAGAAATCCGGCATCAAGCCCGAGTGGATGATCCTAGAAGTACTGCCGGTGCTGCCGCCCGAATTGCGTCCGCTGGTACCGCTGGATGGCGGCCGTTTCGCCACCTCGGATCTGAATGACCTGTATCGCCGCGTCATCAACCGCAACAACCGGCTCAAGCGGCTTTTGGAGCTGAAGGCGCCGGAAATCATCGTGCGCAACGAAAAGCGCATGCTGCAGGAAGCAGTCGATTCGCTGCTCGACAACGGTCGCCGTGGCAAGGCGATGACCGGTGCCAACAAGCGTCCGCTGAAGTCGCTGGCCGACATGATCAAGGGCAAGAGCGGACGCTTCCGCCAGAACCTGCTGGGCAAGCGCGTCGACTACTCGGGCCGTTCGGTCATTGTGGTGGGCCCAACGCTGAAGCTGCACCAGTGCGGCCTGCCGAAAAAGATGGCGCTGGAACTGTTCAAGCCCTTCATTTTCAACCGCCTCGAAGTGCTGGGGCTGGCGACCACGATCAAGGCCGCCAAGAAGATGGTGGAAGACGAAGAGCCGATCGTGTGGGATCTGCTGGAAGAAGTTATTCGCCAGCACCCGGTGATGCTGAACCGTGCGCCGACGCTGCATCGTCTGGGCATCCAGGCATTCGAGCCGGTGCTGATCGAAGGCAAGGCGATCCAGCTGCATCCGCTGGTGTGCGCTGCGTTCAACGCCGACTTTGACGGTGACCAGATGGCCGTTCACGTGCCGCTGTCGCTGGAAGCGCAGGCCGAGGCGCGTACGCTGATGCTGGCATCGAACAACGTGTTGTCGCCTGCCAACGGCGAACCCATCATCGTGCCGTCGCAGGATATCGTGCTGGGCCTGTATTACATGACGCGCGAAATGGTCAACGCCAAGGGCGAAGGCATGATGTTCGCCGACGTCACCGAGGCGCGTCGCGCCTACGACAACCGTGAGGCTGCGTTGCACGCTCGCGTCACGGTACGGATCAAGGAGGTGACACTGGACGCCGAGAACAATCGCGTCGAGGCCGTCAAGCGGGTGGAAACCACACTGGGCCGTGCGCTGTTGTCCGAGATACTGCCGCCAGGACTGCCGTTCAGCTTCATCGACAAGGCACTGAAGAAGAAGGAAATCTCCAGACTCATCAACGCCAGCTTCCGCCGCTGCGGCCTGCGCGAGACGGTGATCTTCGCCGACAAGCTGATGTACACCGGCTTCACTTTCGCTACCCGCGCGGGGATGTCGATCGCCATCAAGGACATGCTGATTCCGAAGGAGAAAGGGCAGATCCTGGGTGCGGCCGAAGCCGAGGTCAAAGAGATCGAGTCACAGTACACCTCGGGACTGGTGACCCAGGGCGAGCGCTACAACAAGGTGGTCGATATCTGGGGCCGGGCTGGCGACGCCGTCGCCAAGGCCATGATGACGCAGCTCGGAAGCGAGAAAGTCACCGACCGCACCGGCAAGGAGGTCACGCAGGAGTCGTTCAACTCGATCTACATGATGGCCGACTCCGGCGCCCGCGGTTCCGCAGCACAGATTCGCCAGTTGGCCGGCATGCGCGGCCTGATGGCGAAGCCGGACGGCTCCATCATCGAAACCCCGATCACGGCGAACTTCCGCGAAGGCCTGAACATGCTTCAGTACTTCATCTCGACCCACGGCGCCCGTAAAGGCCTGGCCGATACTGCGCTGAAGACCGCGAACTCGGGTTACCTGACCCGTCGTCTGGTCGACGTCACGCAGGATCTGGTGGTGGTCGAGGACGATTGCGGCACCCGCAACGGCCTGGTGGTGAAGGCTCTGGTCGAGGGCGGCGAAGTGGTCGAGCCGTTGCGCGAGCGGGTTCTTGGTCGCGTGGCCGCTTCCGACATCATCCATCCCGAAACCCAGGAAACCGTGTTTGAAGCCGGTACCCTGCTGGTGGAAGACGTGGTCGATACCGTCGAATCGCTGGGTATCGACGAAGTCAAGGTGCGCACTCCGCTGACCTGCGAAACCCGCTTTGGCCTGTGCGCCAAGTGCTACGGTCGCGATCTGGGCCGCGGCTATCTGGTTAACACCGGTGAGGCTGTTGGCGTGATTGCCGCGCAGTCGATCGGTGAACCGGGTACCCAGCTCACCATGCGGACTTTCCACATCGGTGGGGCAGCATCACGTGCCGCTGCCACCAGCCAGTTGGAAGCGAAGTCCAATGGCACGGTGCAGTACACCGCCACCATGCGCTACGTGACCAACGCACGCAAGGAGTTGATAGCGATTTCCCGTAGCGGCGAAATCGTCATTGCCGATGACAGTGGCCGCGAACGTGAACGCCAAAAAGTACCGTACGGTGCCACGTTGCTGGTAACCGATGGCGCCAAAATCAAGGCTGGCGCCGTACTGGCTACCTGGGATCCGCACACCCGCCCCATCATCACCGAATATGCCGGCCATATCCGCTTCGAGAACATCGAGGAAGGCGTCACCGTGGCCAAGCAGCTCGACGACGTCACCGGCCTGTCAACGCTGGTGGTGATCGATCCCAAGCGCAAGGCCAGCAGCGCCGGCAAGGGTCTGCGTCCGCAGGTCAAGCTGCTGGACGAGACGGGCAACGAGATCAAGATGGGGGGAACCGACACCCTGGTCAACATCACCTTCCAGATCGGGTCCATCATCACGGTGAAGAACGGCCAGGATGTGGCGGTGGGCGACGTGCTCGCACGTATTCCGCAGGAATCCTCGAAAACGCGTGACATCACCGGCGGCCTGCCGCGGGTGGCCGAACTGTTCGAGGCGCGTTCGCCGAAGGATGCTGGCGTCCTGGCCGAAGTGACGGGTACCGTCTCTTTTGGCAAGGACACCAAGGGCAAGCAGCGTCTGGTTATCACCGATATGGACGGTGTGCCGCACGAGTACCTGATCACGAAAGAGAAGCACGTGACCGCGCACGACGGCCAGATTGTCCAAAAAGGCGAAGTGATCGTCGACGGGCCGGTCGATCCGCACGACATCCTCAAGTTACGGGGCGTGGAAGCGCTGGCACGCTACATCACTGACGAAGTGCAGGACGTCTACCGTCTGCAGGGTGTGAAGATCAACGACAAGCACATCGAGGTCATCGTTCGCCAGATGCTGCGCCGCGTCACCGTCGCGGATCCGGGTTCCACCACGCTCATTCCGGGCGAGCAGATCGAGCGTTCGGAAGTGCTGCAGCTCAACGACGAGATGGTGGCGGCCGGCAAGGAGCCGGCGACCTACGATCCGATCCTGCTCGGCATTACCAAGGCGTCGCTGTCGACCGATTCCTTCATCTCGGCGGCTTCCTTCCAGGAAACCACGCGCGTGTTGACCGAAGCCGCCATTATGGGCAAGCGGGACGAGCTACGCGGCCTGAAGGAAAACGTGATTGTCGGACGCCTGATACCGGCAGGCACCGGTTTGGCCTACCACAACACCCGTCGCCGTCAGGCGGCTGGGGAGGATCTGGGTGCCGCTCATCTGATCGAAGGCGGGGAAGCCAAAGCCGACGAGAATCAGGAAGTGGCTTGACAGGGGAGGGGGTCTCCCCTAGAATCACGCGTCTTTTTCCGGCCATTGCGTGCGCCGGGAAACGCAGGACTGTAGCCCGGGACGGCGCCGCGTTCGAAAGATGCGGCTGGCGCCGTCCCGCTTGTTTGAGAAACGATACGCTTACCTTAATTTTTCGGAATTTTTGACATGCCAACGATTAACCAGCTGATCCGCAAGCCGCGCCAGGCACCGGTGGAACAAAGCAGTGTTCCGGCCCTGAAGGCCTGCCCGCAACGCCGTGGCGTGTGCACCCGCGTGTACACCACGACGCCCAAGAAACCGAACTCCGCCTTACGTAAGGTCTGTAAGGTCAAGCTTACGAGCGGCTTCGAGGTCATCAGCTACATCGGCGGTGAAGGCCACAACCTGCAGGAGCACTCGGTGGTGCTGGTGCGTGGCGGCCGGGTCAAGGACTTGCCTGGCGTGCGGTATCACACCGTGCGCGGCAGCCTGGATACGGCTGGCGTGAAGGATCGTAAGCAGTCGCGCTCGAAGTACGGCACCAAACGCCCCAAAAAGGCGTAATTGAGTCCGACGTCCCAAGAAGGCCTGATTGAATTCGGCGTTCGAAAAAAGCTTAACTAGATAGAGAGACTGGAAAATGCCCCGTCGTCGCGAAGTCCCCAAACGTGAAATCCTGCCTGACCCGAAATTTGGCAATCAGGAAGTTTCGAAATTCATGAACGTCGTTATGTCGAGCGGCAAGAAGTCGGTCGCCGAACGCATCGTTTATGGCGCGTTCGAGCAGATCACGAGCAAGTCCGGCAAGGATCCGGTGGAAGTGTTCAGCGCCGCGCTGAACAATGCGCGTCCGCTGGTCGAGGTCAAGAGCCGCCGTGTCGGCGGCGCTAACTACCAGGTACCGGTCGAGGTGCGTTCGAGTCGTCGCACCGCGCTGGCCATGCGCTGGTTGAAGGATGCAGCGCGCAAGCGTGGTGAGAAATCGATGGATGCCCGTCTGGCGGGCGAACTGCTGGATGCGGCGGAAGGCCGCGGCGGCGCAGTTAAGAAGCGTGAGGAAGTGCACCGTATGGCTGAAGCCAACAAAGCCTTCTCGCATTTCCGTTTCTAAGCTCAACTCATCGATTGACAGGTAACTAACGTGGCACGCAATACTCCTATCGAACGCTATCGCAATATCGGCATTTCCGCGCATATCGATGCCGGCAAGACGACCACCACCGAGCGCGTCCTTTTCTACACCGGTGTGAGTCACAAGCTTGGTGAAGTGCACGACGGCGCGGCCACGACAGACTGGATGGAGCAGGAGCAGGAGCGTGGCATCACCATTACCTCTTCCGCGGTAACCTGTTTCTGGAAGGGCATGGACATGTCCATGCCGGAACATCGTATCAATATCATCGATACGCCGGGACACGTTGATTTCACCATCGAGGTCGAGCGTTCGATGCGGGTTCTCGATGGCGCGTGCATGGTGTATTGCGCAGTGGGTGGCGTCCAGCCGCAGTCGGAAACGGTATGGCGTCAGGCCAACAAGTATGGTGTGCCGCGACTGGCGTTCGTGAACAAGATGGATCGCTCCGGCGCCAATTTCTTCAAGGTCGTCGAGCAAATGCGCACGCGTCTCAAGGCCAACCCGGTGCCGGTGGTGATCCCGATTGGTGCAGAAGAGGGTTTTGTCGGTGTGGTCGATCTTCTGGAAATGAAGGCGATCAATTGGGACGAGCAGTCGCAAGGCATGAAATTCGACTACGCGGAAGTCCCGGCTGAGCTGGCCGAGCTGGCCGCGAAATGGCGCTCGAACATGGTCGAGGTGGCCGCCGAAGCTTCCGAGGACTTGATGAACAAGTACCTCGAAGAAGGCGAGTTGAGTAAGGAAGAGATTGTGTTGGGGCTGCGTTTGCGCACGCTGGCCTGTGAAATTCAGCCGATGCTGTGCGGTTCCGCGTTCAAGAACAAGGGTGTGCAGCGTATGCTCGATGCGGTCATCCAGTATTTGCCGTCACCGATCGATATTCCGCCGGTTGTCGGCTTGGACGACGACGATAAAGAAGTGGTGCGTTACGCGAAAGACGATGAAAAGTTTTCAGCGCTGGCATTCAAGCTCATGAGCGACCCATTCGTCGGCCAGTTGACTTTCATCCGCGTTTATTCGGGAACGTTGACGGCAGGTTCGACCGTTCTGAACTCGATCAAGGGGAAGAAGGAGCGCATCGGCCGCATCCTGCAGATGCGTGCCAATGATCGCGAAGAGATCAAGGAACTTCATGCCGGCGACATCGCGGCGGTGGTGGGTCTGAAGGACGTGACCACGGGCGATACGCTGTGCGACCTGTCGGCTCCGATCATCCTCGAGCGCATGATATTCCCCGAGCCCGTCATTCACGTCGCGGTCGAGCCGAAGACGAAGGTTGACCAGGAAAAAATGGGCATCGCACTCAACCGTCTGGCCGCCGAGGATCCGTCGTTCCGGGTTCGCACCGACGAAGAGTCCGGCCAGACCATTATCTCCGGCATGGGTGAGTTGCACCTCGACATCCTGGTGGACCGGATGCGGCGTGAATTCGGCGTTGAAGCCAATGTCGGCGCGCCGCAAGTGGCCTACCGCGAAGCGATCAGAAAAGAGATCGAGCAGGAAGGCAAGCATGCCAAGCAGTCGGGTGGTAAAGGCCAGTATGGCCACGTCTGGATCAAGATGGGTCCGAACGAACAGGGCAAGGGTTTCGAGTTCATCGACGCGATCAAGGGTGGCACGGTGCCGCGTGAATATATTCCCGCGGTCGAAAAAGGCCTGATCGAGGCGATGAATAACGGCGTGCTCGCAGGCTATCCCGTGGTCGACGTCAAGGTCACTCTGTTCGATGGTTCGTACCACGATGTCGACTCGTCCGAATTGGCATTCAAGCTGGCGGCTATTCTGGCATTCAAGGACGGCATGCGGAAAGCCAGCCCGGCGCTGCTGGAGCCGATGATGGCAGTCGAGGTCGAAACGCCGGAAGACTATATGGGTGATGTCATGGGTGACCTGAACCGTCGCCGCGGCATTATCCAGGGCATGGATGATGTGGCGGGTGTCAAGGCGATCAAGGCCGAGGTTCCGCTGGCTGAAATGTTCGGCTATGCGACCGATCTGCGCTCGATGTCGCAGGGGCGTGCGACCTATACGATGGAGTTCAAGCACTACACCGAAGCGCCGAAGAGCGTCGCGGAAGCGGTGATCGCCAAGAAGTAATCGGGCCGAAACAATTTTGATTTTATAGGGTACTTGAAATGGCTAAGGAAAAATTCGAGCGGACCAAGCCGCACGTAAACGTTGGCACCATTGGACACGTTGACCACGGCAAGACCACTTTGACCG
>CAJDWX010000087.1_pt1 | contig 15421 bp, 15 predicted proteins | sample 7391741 | NCBI WGS metagenome assembly CAJDWX01 (sample SAMEA7055741, study PRJEB34461) | soil metagenome | biome: terrestrial ecosystem; feature: Peninsula; material: soil | place: Antarctica | collected 2016
GATCGGCGACAACGACGAACTACTCACGCGTAGCCGTTGCGTCATGCGCGGCTACTGGCAGGACGAAGCGGCCACGCGCGCCATGATCGACGACGCGGGCTGGTTGCATAGTGGCGACAAGGTTAGCGTCGATGCCAATGGCCATTACACGGTCATCGGACGCATCAAGGACATCATCGTGCTGAACAACGGCGAGAAGGTACCGCCGACCGATATGGAATCCGCCATCCTGCTCGATCCGCTGTTCGATCAGGTGATGGTCGTCGGCGAAGGCAAGCCCTATCTGGCCGCGCTGACCGTGCTCAACGAGGAACACTGGCAGGAATTTGCCGCCCATCTCAATATCGATCCCGGCCATCCTGGTGCATTGCGCGATCCCAAGGTGATGAAGGCGCTGACGCGCCGTGTGGCGCATCATCTCAAGCATTTTCCGGGGTATGCCCAGATTCGCCGACTGCATCCCGAGCTCAAGCCATGGACGCTGGAAAACGGCCTCCTGACCCCCACCCTCAAAATAAAACGCAACCAGGTGCTCGACCATTACCGTGCGGCGGTCGAAGCCATGTATGCCGATTTCGCACGTTGACTACATAAAACCGATCAGGGAGAGACAGCATGGCTTCATTTTCTCGTAAACATCGTAAACAATTGATGCTTGGCCTGGTACTGGCAGGATTCGCCGATCTGAGTCAGGCCGCCGGCTTTGCGCTGGTCGAACAGAGCGCCAGTGGCCTGGGCAATGCCTATGCCGGTCAGGCCGCCAGCGCACAGGATGCCAGCACAATATTTTTCAATCCGGCAGGGATGACGCTGCTGCCTGATCGGCAGCTTGTGCTGTCCGGTCACCTCATCAAGCCACAGTTCAAGTTCAGTGGAACGGTCAGTCCTGCGCTCGGCGGCGGAGACGGCGGCGATGCCGGTGACCTCACGCTCGTGCCCAATGCCTACTTCGCCTTTCGGCTGACGCCGGATGTGCATGTCGGAATCGGGGTGAATGCACCGTTTGGCCTGAAAACCGAATATGACAGCACCTGGATGGGGCGTACACAGGCGATCAAGTCCGAGGTCAAGACAATCAACCTCAATCCGTCGATTGCGTGGAAGGCGAGCGAGTCGCTCTCGCTGGGCGCGGGATTGAGTATCCAGTATGCGGAGGCGACGCTGACCAACTTCGTTGGCGCGCCCGGCACGCTGGAAGTCAAAGGCGACGATTACGGCTGGGGGTTTAATCTGGGCCTACTGTGGCAGCCGAGCAAGGCTACTCGGATCGGCCTCGCTTATCGCTCAGAAGTCGATCACACCCTGAAAGGGGATGCCGCGTTCAGCGCGGCGACAGTATTGAACGGCGGGGTATCAGCCGATCTCACCCTACCAGATTCGGCTTCCCTGAGCGTGTTCCACAAACTGAATCCAAAGTGGGACCTGCTAGCTGACGTCACCTGGACCGGCTGGAGCGATTTCGAGGAATTGCGCATCGTGCGTGACAATGGCTCGACACTCGGATCAACAACTGAAAACTGGGACGACAGCTACCGTTATTCACTGGGTGCCAATTACCATCTCAACGACAGAGTGACCTTGCGCAGCGGCGTGGCGTACGACCAGGCGCCCGTGTCCAATACCTATCGCACCGCGCGCATTCCAGACGGCGACCGCACCTGGATCGCGTTCGGCGGACAGTATCGCGTGTCCGATCGGAGCACATTCGACTTCGGCTACGCCCATCTCTTCATTCGGGATGTACGCATCAACAAGACGGAAAGCGGTGTGACGCTCAGCGGAACCTACAAAGGTTCCGTCGATATCCTGTCGGCGCAGCTTACCCATAATTTCTGAGCGTCCGGACGAGGCCAGGTGTCCGCCTGGTCGCCGCGCGGGTCGCCATAATCCCGCCCACTTCGTTTCCCTCGTCGTGCTTGAGCTGGCCATGTGGATACGCGATCCTGGCGAGAGGCAAATAATCTGCGTTCCGACATCAGCTGGCGATCTGGCGGCGTTTCAAGCTTGCCGGGATCGAAATGCTCGTCCCCAGCAGGTCGTACATCTGGCTCACACGTCGCCAGCCGAGAATAATCCTTGAATTTCATGGGCTTTGTCCGTACATTACTAGGTTCATTTATCTTTTTTGAACGCTAAACTATGCAATTAGGCTTGTTGAATTTACCCTGGTGGGGTTATGTGCTGGTGGCCCTTGGCCTGACGCACATCACCATCGCCGCCGTCACCATTTTCCTGCATCGTTCGCAGGCGCACCGCGCCGTCGACCTGCACCCGGTTGTCAGCCATTTCTTTCGTTTCTGGCTGTGGCTCACCTCCGGCATGGTGACCAAGGAATGGGTCGCAATTCACCGCAAGCATCACGCCAAATGCGAAACTCCCGAAGACCCGCACAGCCCGCAGACACGCGGCCTCAGGAAAGTCTTCTGGGAAGGCTCCGAGCTCTATCGCGCCGAGGCCAAGGTCATCGCGACGCTGGAGAAATACGGTCACGGCACGCCCGATGACTGGCTGGAGCGCAACGTCTACAGCCGCCACTCGGCCGCCGGAGTCTGGCTGATGATGGCGATCAATCTCGCACTCTTCGGCCCGCTCGGCTTGACTATCTGGGCCGTACAGATGGCCTGGATCCCGATCAGCGCTGCCGGCATCATCAATGGCATCGGCCATTACTGGGGCTACCGCAATTTCGCCAGCGAGGATGCCAGCACCAATATCGTGCCGTGGGGCATCCTCATCGGCGGCGAGGAACTGCACAATAACCACCACGCCTATGGCACCTCGGCGCGACTGTCGAACAAGTGGTACGAGTTCGACATTGGCTGGCTCTACATCAAGCTGATGTCCTACGTCGGTTTGGCCACCATCCGCAAGGTGGCACCCACCGTGAAATGGCTGCCCGCCAAGCCGCTGTGCGACCTGGATACCCTGCAGGCCATCATCACCCACCGCTACGACGTGATGACACGTTTCATGAAGAGCGTGCGCGCGGACAGCAAGGCCGAGATCGTCAGGCTGAAGGCAGGGGCGAACCTGCCACAGAACTGGAATTTCAACAGCTTCCGCCGCTGGCTGAACAAGGAACCGGCCGACCTGGCTGCATCCGACAAGGCCGAACTCGATACGCTGCTGGACAAGAGCGAGCGCCTGCAAACGGTCTATCGGATGCGCCAGGAACTCGCCGCCATCTGGGGGCGTTCCACCGCCAGTCGCGAGCAGTTGCTCGACCAGTTACAGGCATGGTGCAAACGCGCTGAAGAAAGCGGGATCCGGTCACTACAGGATTTCTCGGTGCGCCTGCGCAGTTATGCCTGAGCGCTTGCGGGTGGGTGCATTGCATTCGTTTGCATGAGGATGGCCAGAAACAAACCATCGCAAAGCCTCTAATAAAAAACCCGCCAACCGGCGGGTTTTTTATTACCTGCAACCGGTTTGTTTCAGCATTGATGACACCGGTTGGCCGTTGCGGCGTCGCGGGTCTGCCCGCCTGCTAAGATGGCGCCATGCCCATGACAGATCACACTTGGCAGCGCACGAAAATCGTTTGCACATTGGGACCGGCCACCGATCCGCCGGACGTGTTGCGGCGAATGATTGCGGCAGGGATGGACGTCGCCCGCGTCAACCTGTCACACGGCGACCACGTCGACAATGCTCGCCGCATGCGGCAGGTGCGCGAACTGGCCGGCCAGATGGAGCGGCCGCTCGCGATTCTGGCCGACCTGCCGGGCCCCAAGTTTCGGGTCGGTTCCTTGCAGGACGGCGCGTACGAACTGGTTGACGGATCGCAGGTATCACTGACGGAAACGCCACACGATTCCAATACGCTTCCGGTGCGCCATCCCGAGTTACTGGATTCGCTTCGTCCTGGAGAAACCGTGTTTCTTGCGGACGGCTCGATCGAGCTTCGGGTGATAGCCGTATCCGTTGGCCGTGTTGATTGCGAAGTCGTGATTGGCGGCACGCTACGCTCGGGTTCGGGAATCAATGTGCCCGACTCTCACCTGTCCGTACTTGTCCCCACCCCGGCCGATCGCAGGCATCTGGCCTTTGCCGTGGCTGAAGGCGTCGACTGGATCGGTGTTTCGTTCGTCCAGACCGCTGACGATCTGGCGCGGGTACGCGCGTTGCTCCCGGGCGATTGTCAGCCGCTCTTGATGGCGAAAATAGAGACGCGCCATGCGCTGGCTGACCTCGATTCGATCATCACGTCCGCCGATGCGGTGATGGTCGCGCGCGGCGATCTGGGCGTAGAGACCGATCTTGCGGAGATTCCACTGGTGCAAAAGCGGATTATCGCCGCTGCGAATGCCAGCGCCCGTCCAGTCGTCACGGCGACCCAGATGCTCGAATCGATGGTCGAGCACGAACATCCGACGCGGGCCGAGGTGACCGATATCGCCAATGCCGTACTCGATGGAACCGACGCGGTCATGCTGTCGGCAGAGAGTGCCGTGGGTAAAAATCCGGTCGCCGCGGTGCACATGCTGCGGCGCGTGCTCACGGCGACCGAAGCCGAATATGCAGCGTCGATGGCGCAGGGCCGCCTGGCCCAAAGCGGAGCGGTATCGGACGACGAGGCAGTCGGCTTCGCCGCATGCCAGCTCGCGCAACAATTGAATGCGCGTGCGATCATCATCCACGCACGCAGCCTCGCGTCCGTCGCAGCGATTGCGCGATTCAGACCGCAGGCAGCGGTCATCGCACTCACGGATTCGGAAAACCTATACCGAAGCCTCGCGCTGGTATGGGGCGTGTCGCCCCTGTATGACTTATCCGGACTTGAGCTGCCGGTACGTATCGCCGGAGCGGCGCAGTGGCTATATGCGCACGCGCTCGCGCGACCCGGCGACCCGGCGGTCGTGTTGTCGGATTCGACGGGTGACGGGGATGTGGTCGATACGCTCAGAATGGTGCGCTTGCCGGCGTAGCGCGTGCCGGCAAGGCGGTTTTGACTTCAAGAAACGCTGAATGACTATTTCAGCTTGGTTTCCTTGTACAGTACATGCTTGCGAGCCTTGGGATCGAATTTGTTGATCTCCATCTTCTCGGGCATGGTCTTCTTGTTCTTGGTGGTGGTGTAGAAGTGGCCGGTGCCCGCAGTGGACTCCAGCTTGATTTTTTCGCGTCCGCCTTTAGCCATGACGATTCTCCTTAAACGGCTTCGCCGCGGGCGCGCAGGTCAACCAGAATGGCGTCGATGCCATTCTTGTCAATGGTGCGCAGGGCTGCCGTGGACAAACGCAGACGGATCCAGCGGTTCTCGCTCTCGACCCAGAACCGGCGGTACTGCAGGTTGGGCAGAAAACGACGCTTGGTTTTATTGTTGGCGTGGGAAACGTTGTTTCCGACCATGGGCTTCTTGCCCGTAACGACACATACGCGAGCCATGACGCTGCTCCAGAATTGAGGGTTTAACCGGTGGGGCTAACAATATGGGTTAACCCGAGAACCGCGATTTATATCACAGCTCGCAAGTGCGACGCAAGTTCGGCTCAGCCATCAAAGATGGCCCGATTCCATGAAGGACAGGGAGGACGCACCCGCCACGATGAAATGGTCGAGTACGCGTATGTCCACCAGGGACAGCGCATCCGCCAGCTTCCGGGTGAGGCTGCGGTCGGCGGAACTGGGTTCGGCCACGCCGCTGGGATGGTTGTGCGCCAGGATCAGCGCCGCTGCATTGTGCGAGAGCGCACGCTTGACGATCTCGCGCGGATAGACGCTGGTTTGCGTCAACGTGCCGCGAAACAGCTCTTCCACCGCGAGTACGCGGTTTTGCGCGTCGAGAAACACGCAGCAGAACACTTCGTATTCCTTGTTGCGCAGGATCAGTCGCAGGTAGTCGCGCACGGCAGTGGGAGAGGTGAGGGCGTCGCCGGCCTGCATGTCTTCGGCCAGGGTACGCCGCGCCATTTCCATGACTGCCTGCAGCAGCGCGTATTTGGCATCGCCGACGCCGGGCGCCGCGCATGCGGTTTTTTTATCGGCGCGGCACAGGCCGCCCAGCCCGCCGAAGCGTTCAATCAGTTCACGACCGAGGTCGACCGCGCTTTTGCCGACCACACCCGTGCGCAGGAAAACCGCGACCAATTCGGCATCGGTCAGGGCAGCAGCGCCCTGTTTCAACAGCTTTTCGCGCGGACGCGTGTCCTCCGGCCAGTCCCGAATCGCCATGACCCTTTCCCCTCCCGTAGAATGTGCCATTTTCATGGAAAACGGGCAGGGAATCGAGACCGTGTCGCTGGCAGACAAAAAAATCATTCTGGGGGTGACCGGCGGCATCGCCGCCTACAAGGCGTCTGAGCTGTGCCGTCTGCTGGTCAAGGCGGGTGCCAACGTGCGGGTGGCGATGACCGCTGCCGCTCAGCAATTTGTCACGCCGTTGACCTTCCAGGCGCTGTCCGGCCAGCCAGTGCTGGCTTCGCTGTGGGACGCCGCCGATGGCGACGGCATGGCGCACATCCATCTGTCACGCGACGCCGACCTCATCCTGGTGGCGCCGGCCTCGGCCAATTTCCTGGCAAAACTCGCGCAGGGCCGTGCCGACGATCTCTTGACGACGCTGTGTCTGGCGCGTACCTGCAAGCTGGCGGTGGCGCCGGCGATGAACCGCGAAATGTGGGCAGCGGCGGCGACCCAGCGCAATCTTCAACAATTGCGTAGCGATGACGTATGGGTATTGGGTCCGGCGGCAGGCGAACAAGCGTGCGGCGAAACCGGTCCCGGACGCATGCTGGAGCCGGCCGATCTCCTGGCGTCCCTGCCGGGCCTGCTGGGCCAGGGCGTACTGGCGGGCAAGCGGATTCTGGTCACGGCCGGCCCCACGTTCGAGCCGATCGATCCGGTACGCGGGCTGACCAACCTAAGCTCGGGCAAGATGGGCTACGCGGTCGCGCAGGCCGCGGCCGAAGCGGGTGCCGAGGTCTGCCTCATATCGGGGCCAACCTGTCTCGCCACGCCGGCAGGCGTGCGCCGAATCGACGTCCACAGTGCAGCCGAGATGCACGAGGCCGTTCTGCATGCGTTGCCGAGCGACGTATTCATTGCGGTGGCGGCGGTGGCCGATTACCGCGTGGATGCCGCGGCGACACAGAAAATCAAGAAAAGCACCGCGGGGCTCACGCTGCATCTGATTCCCAATCCCGACATCCTGGCTGAAGTGGCCGCCATGCCCGATGCGCCGTTCTGCGTCGGGTTCGCCGCCGAGACCGAGCATCTGACCGAGCATGCCGAAGCCAAGCGCCTGAAAAAGAAGCTGCCGCTACTGGTTGGCAACCTGGCGCAGGACACGCTCGGCCAGGACAGCGCCGAGTTGGTACTGTTCGACGACCACGGACAGCATCCGCTGCCGCGGGCCGACAAACTCATCCAGGCGCGACATCTGATCCGCCACCTTGCAACCCTGCTCCCCTGACGAAATCCCGACGAAAATGAAGATGGATGTGAAGATTCTCGACGCTCGCCTGCGCGATCAGTTGCCGCATTACGCTACACCGGGCTCAGCCGGACTCGATCTGCGCGCCTGCATCGACGGTCCGATCATCCTGGCGCCCGGCGAAACCCGGCTGATTCCGACCGGTATGGCGATCCATCTGGCCGATCCGGGCTATGCCGCGCTGATTCTTCCGCGCTCCGGTCTGGGCCACAAGCACGGCATCGTACTGGGCAATCTGGTAGGCCTGATCGATTCCGACTATCAAGGCCAGCTCATGGTCTCCGCCTGGAATCGCGGGCAGCAGGCGTTCGAGCTGGCGCCGATGGAACGGCTGGCTCAGCTCGTCATCGTTCCGGTCGTGCAGGCCGAATTCAACGTGGTGGATGCGTTTTCGGACAGCGAACGCGGCGAGAAAGGGTTTGGCAGCACGGGTCAGCAGTAGTGTCGGTAATTTTTACACAGAGATGAAAAACGCGCCCGGCAGTCTGGCCTGCCGGGCGCGTGCATGTCAGGGCATGGTATTTGCTGCGTAAATGCCACGTCGACGGATCGCCCGAAGCCTGGGACCCGTCTTTGCGGAGAATAAATACTAAGAGGTTGGAGAGCCGGCTGGCGCAGTCATGCACCATCCTGATCCTGGCTGCAGCGCTGGTGCTGCTGGCAGGACTTGTCACATCCGCGATTTTTCTGACGCGGCCCCAGGCGCAGCCGGCGCTGGAAGAACTGGGCAAACCGGTGATGGCGACGCAGATCGAGTTTTTGGCCGATGCCATGAAGCGCAGTGCGGCACAAATTGCCGCGCATCCGCAGACGCTGGCGTGTTTTGCCAGCGCGTCGCCGGACGTGTGCCAGGCGCAGGCCATCAACCTGCAAGCGCTGAACCAGGACGCAACCGTGCTGTTCGTCACAGCGGGGCAGCGTCAGCTGCTGCCCGGTTTTCTGCCGGGCGATACCCGTAAACTGCTGACTACGGCCAGGAGCGGTAGCGGGGCGACCGCCACTGCTACCTTCAACCTCTCCCTCTCGCATCCGGTGACGGGGGCCGACGGCAAGCGCCTCGGTTATGTCATCGTCGAACAGAGCGTGCCGCAGCTGCAGGCGCTGTTCGATACCTTGCCGTTGCCGGATGACGCTGCTTATGCCGAATTGCAGCAAAACGGCGGCGACGATTCGACCATGGTGCTGATGCGGCGCGGCAATCAGGCGATCAAGCGGAACGTCCGCCCCACTTTGATTGCGCTGGCCGGTACACCCTGGCAGATTGCCATATGGCGTCCGGTCACACCGATCGTTGAGAGCATCGCGCCCTATCTGCTGGGCTGGCTGGTGGCCAGTCTGATCATCGCCATCCTGGTGGCGGCCACGACCCTGGCGGTGCGCAACCGGGTGACCGACAATCTGCGCATGTTGGTGAAATTCACCAACGATCTGCGCCAGCAGCGTTTGCGTGCCGATTATCCAGTCAGCCTGACGGAATTCCAGATGCCGCTTGAAACCATGCTGAAGCTTGGCAAAGTCATGCTCGGGCGGCAGAAGGAAGTGTCGTCGCAGGCACGCATCGATCATTTGTCACAGGTCAACAACCGGCGCAGCTTCGACGAAAAGCAAAAGGAACTGTTCGCCACGCTGAAGGATGGCTGGGCCCATAGCCTGCTGATTCTCGACATCGATAACTTCAAGCAGGTCAACGATACCTTCGGCCACGAGGCGGGCGACCAGCTCATCATCAAGTTCGGTAACGCGTTGAAAGCCTGTCTGCGCAACAGCGATTTCATCGCCCGTCTGGGTGGCGACGAATTCTGCGTGGTGTTCCCCTACACGCCGCTCGATCGTGCACAGGAGCTGGCCGAGCGCCTGCGCGCCTGCATGCCGGAAAGCGTCGAACTCATTCCCGGTGTGACACAAAAATTGTCGTGGAGCGGCGGCATGTCCGAGTTCAGCCGTGACGACCGCGAGGAAAACGAGGCGCTGGCACGCGCCGATGCCGCATTGCTGGAAGCCAAGCGCGGTGGCCGCAATGCCACGCGGATCAGGGCCGTCGCCTGAACGCGACCGCCAGCAGGACGATTCCCAGTATTCCCCATAGCGCCAGGATCGGCGCATTGCCCCAGCGCACGTACGGCGTGCTGCCGGCATAGCCCTGGATTTCGCCGGCGAGGCTACCAGCGGTGAAAAGCGGCAGGCTGGCCAGCACGTGGCCTTTCGCGTCGATGATCGCCGTGAGGCCGGTATTGGTCGCGCGCAGCATCATGCGTCCGGTTTCCAATGCGCGCATCTGCGACATCTGCGCGTGCTGCCAGGGCGCCAGCGAATTGCCGAACCAGGCCAGGTTGCTGACGTTGACCAGCACGCTCGCTTCCGGCAGCTGGCGAATAATTTCCTCGCCAAACGCGTCCTCGTAGCAGATGTCGGCGGCCACGCGCTGGCCGCCGATGGCGAGCGGGCGCTGGTCGAGTCCCCCGCGCGCGAAATCCGCGAGTGGGATGTGCAGAACCTCGATAACCCAGCCCCACACCGCCTTCAGCGGGATATATTCGCCGAACGGCACTAGGTGCGCCTTGCTGTATCGCTGGCTGGGTGCGCTGCCGAAACTGACGACGCTGTTGTAGTAGGCGCCATTCAGTGAGCCGGTTGGCAACCCGGCCAATACATCGCCGCCGTTGTTCCGGCCGAGCGCGGTGAGCTCTGCGCGATAGGCATCTGGGAGCTCGGACTCGAACAGAGGCAGCGCCGTTTCCGGCAATACGATCAGTTGTGCGGGCGAGGCTGCGGCCATGCGCGCGTAGCTTTCCAGTGTGGCACGGGTTTTTTCGGGTTGCCATTTCATGTCCTGCGGGACGTTGCCCTGCAGTAGCGCAACCGAGGTTGGCACACCCTCGGGATGGGTCCATTGAATGCCGCGAAGGGCCTGGCCGCCGACCCCCAGCGTCATCATGGCTGTGGCAGCCCAGACACGCAACGGCCACGACGTCCGCGGCATCACGCTCCACGCCAGCAGGCTCGCAATCAGCGCCAGAAGAAACGAGACGCCGTACACGCCGATGAGCGGGGCATAGCCGGCCAGCGGACCGTTCGGTACCTGCGAGTAACCTGTGACCAGCCAGGGGAAGCCGGTGAAAATCCAGCCGCGCACCCATTCCGTGACGCTCCAGGCTAGCGGGAGCAACAGCATGATCCTGAGTGCAGGTGCGCGGCCCCACAGCGCCTGCAGCGCACCGACCGCCGCCGGGAACAGCGCGAGAAATGCGCAGAACAACAAGGTGGCGAGCCCGGCCAGCCACACGGGCATGCCGCCGTATACCCACAGGCTGACAAAGACCCAGCTCACGCCAGCCAGAAAGAAACCCAGCCCCCAGGCCAGTCCGATCAGAAACCCGGCCTGCCAGGATGAGGTGCGCGACAGTTGCGCGAACAACAGGGCCAGGCTGAGTAAGGGCAGGAACCAAAACTCGAACGGCGCGAAGCCGGCGACGGCTACCGCACCGGCAAGCAGGCTGAGGAGCAGCGAGGGGTAGGAGACGCGGCGCATGGCGGAAAGCTTATCCGCCACGCAGGTCACCGCGTCTAATGGGGTGCTTCAAAATCGATATGGCCGTCGATCACGGTGTAGCGTACCCGGCCTTGCATCGGATAACCGAGGAAAGGCGTGTTGCCACCCTGACTGGACAGGGTTTTCGGCGTCACGACCCATTCGGCGGATTCGTCGAATAGGCAGAGATCGGCATAGCTGCCGATCGACAGATTTCCGCCCGGAACACCCAGGATCTGCGCCGGTTTCCAGGAAATCAGATCGAGCGCCTGCATCAACGGTACGCCCATCTCGCGGGCCCACTTCAACGTCAGCGGAAGCAACAACTCGACACCCGAAGCGCCCGGGGTCGATTCGCCGAAAGGCATCTGCTTCACGTCCTCGTCGACCGGCGTGTGGTCGGAGCACAGCGCGTCGATGGAACCGTCGCGCAAAGCTTCACGGATGGCATCGCGGTCGCGCAGGCTCCTGAGCGGCGGCACCAGGTGGAGGTGCGAATCGAAGCCCACGAGGTCATTTTCCGATAGATGCACGTGGGTGCAGGCGACGTCGCAGGTGACGGCGAGCCCCTGGACTTTGGCCGCGCGCACCATCGCGATGCCTTCACGCGTCGACAGGCGAGCAATATGGATGCGCGCGCCGGTTTCACGAGCCAGTTGCAGAATGGTCGCCAACGCCACTGTTTCGGCCAGCGCCGGAATACCAGCCAGTCCGAGGCGTGTCGCCACTGCGCCGTCGTGCGCGACGCCGCTGTGTGTCAACGCCACGTCCTGCGGCCGCAACCACAGGCTGAAGCCGAAGGTGGCGGCGTATTCCATGGCGCGCAGCAAAACCAGTGTATCGGTCATCGGCGCATCAGCCTGGGTGAAGGCGCGACAACCGGCTTCGGTCAGCTCGGCCATTTCGGTGAGCATCTGCCCTTCGAGCTTCTGCGTCATCGCACCGATTGGATACACGCGCGGCCCCGGCAGATTTCGGGCACGGAATTTCAGCATTTCCACCAGGCCCGGCTCGTCCAACGGTGGGTCGGTGTCGGGTGGACAAGCGAGCGAAGTGATCCCACCGGCAGCGGCGGCCAGCATTTCCGATTCCAGCGTGGCCCGGTACTCGAAACCGGGTTCGCGTAGCCGCACCGAGAGATCGACGAGGCCGGGGCAGACGATGAGACCCGTCGCGTCGATCGTGCGGTTGGCACGGAAATCAGCAGGTTTTTGGCCGATGGCGGCGATCTTGCACGTCGCCACGAATACGTCGGTGACTTCGTCGCGTTCGTTCATCGGGTCGATCACGCGCCCGTTCTTGATGTGGATTTTCATGCGTTTCCTGCCCCCGCCAGCATGGCCATCACTGCCATGCGCACCGCGATGCCATAGGTTACCTGCGGCAGGATCACCGATTGCGGGCCGTCGGCCACCTCGGACGCAATCTCCACGCCGCGATTCATTGGCCCGGGATGCATCACAATGGCATCCGGTTTGGCAAATGCGAGTTTTTCCGGTGACAGGCCAAAAAATTTGAAGTATTCCTGTGCACTGGGCAATCGCGCCCCTTTCATGCGCTCGTTTTGCAGGCGCAGCATGATGATCACGTCGCAGCCGGCGAGACCTGCTTCCATGTTGTGGAACACCCTGACGCCCATTTGTTCGACGCCGGCAGGCAGCAGGGTTTTCGGGCCGATAACACGGACTTCGGGCACGCCCAGCGTGGTCAGTGCGTGAATCTGCGAACGTGCCACGCGCGAATGCAGCACGTCGCCGACGATGGCCACGGTCAGGTTGTGAAACTCGCCCTTGAAGCGGCGGATGGTGAACATGTCGAGCAGTCCCTGCGTGGGATGCGCGTGGCGGCCATCGCCCGCGTTCACTACCGAGATATGCGGCGCCACGTGCTGTGCGATGAAGTGCGCCGCACCCGATTGCCCGTGGCGCACGATGAACATGTCGGCGTGCATGGCAGCGAGATTGTCGACGGTGTCGAGAATTGCCTCACCCTTGGTCTGGCTCGAGGTTCCGATGTTGAGGTTGACCACATCGGCAGACAGGCGCTTGGCGGCGATCTCGAAGGTGGTGCGGGTGCGCGTCGAAGGCTCGAAAAACAGGTTGAAAATACTTTTGCCGCGCAGCAGCGGGACCTTCTTCACCTCGCGTTCGCCGACATCCATGAAGGATTCGGCGGTGTCGAGGATTTGCGTGATGATGGCGCGTGGCAGGCCGTCGATGGTGAGCAGGTGGCGTAGCCTGCCGTCTTGAGTGAGTTGTGGGTTCATGCAAGGCTCAGGGTCAGATGCCCATCGTCGAGGCGGGAAAGATTGATGTTCTGGTGGTCGGGCACGGTAATCGTCAGGCCGGCGAAATCGGGGCGGATCGGCAATTCGTGGCCGCCGCGGTCAACCAGCACGGCCAGCTGGATCGAAGCGGGACGGCCATAATCGAACAGCTCGTTCATCGCCGCGCGCACCGTGCGCCCGCTATGCAGCACATCGTCGACCAGCAGAATGGCGCGGCCTTCCAGATCGAACGGCAGGTTGGACGGCTTGACCTGCGGATGTAGTCCAATACGCGAAAAGTCGTCACGGTAGAACGAGATGTCGAGCGTGCCGAGCGGCTGGCCGCACTGCAGCAGCGCATGCAGGCGCTCGGCAATCCATACGCCACCGGTGTGGATTCCGACGATCAGCGTATCCGGCGTGAGTGTGGGCGCGATGGCATCGGCGAGCCGTGCGATCAGGGTGTTGGCGTCAGGCAGTGAGGCGTGCATCAAAAAATCCCTGCAATATGAGTTGAGCGGCGACGGCGTCCGTCAGCGCCTTGTTTTTCTTGCCGTGGATGCCGCGTGCGTGCAGCTCGGATTCGGCCGCCGTGCTGGTATGGCGTTCGTCCACCAGAAAAACCGGGAGATTGAAACGGGATTCTAATTTACGCGCGAAGTTTCTGGCCACCCGCGTCATCTCATGCTCGCTGCCGTCGGCGTGGGTCGGCAAACCCAGCACCAGCAAAACCGGCTGCCATTCGGCCACGAGCTTGCCGATGGCGTCGAGCCGGGTATCCGTCGAGTCGGCCTGAATGACGGTGAGCGGATGCGCAATTCCGATCGACAATTCGCCCGACGCCACACCGGTCCGCTTCAGGCCCAGGTCGAGAGCCAGAACCGTGCCGTGAGCGTCTGCATAGTTCAAGCGTGTCCGGCTTCGTCGGACAGGCTGGCGAAGTCGATGCCCAGGAGCTTCATCGCAGCAGGCAGGCGTTCTTCGGGTGCCAGATCAAAAAGTACCTGCGGATCGGCAGCCACCGACAGCCATGCGTTCTGCATGAGCTCGTCTTCGAGCTGGCCGGCCGACCAGCCCGCATAGCCCAGCGACACCATGAATTTTTTCGGCCCCGTACCCTGGCTCACGGCTTCGAGCACGTCTTTCGACGTAGTCAGGCTGACCACGTCATTGACGGTGAGCGTGGAACTGAAGGTGAGTGGCGGCGTGTGCAGCACGAACCCGCGCTCAGTCTGCACCGGGCCACCGAAATACACGGCATCGTGGTGCAGGCGTTCCGGTAGCGACAGCCCGATCTGTTCGAACAGGGTCGACAGATCCAGATCGATCGGACGGTTGACCACCACGCCAAGCGCACCCTGGTCGCTGTGGTCACAAATATAGGTCAAGGTGCCGTTGAAATTGGGATCGACCATGTTTGGCATGGCGATCAGGAAGTTGTGGGTCAGGTTAACGGTATCCATAGTTGCGTTCCCATTGTAATCTGCCTCAAATGCGGCAAGCACCTCTTTCTTCGACTTGCCTTACCACTATAGCGACCATACCGTCCCATGCCTGAATATGCTCGCGCCCTGGTGTGGTTTCGCCGCGATCTGCGGGATTTCGACCATGCCGCGCTTTATCACGCGCTCAAATACGCCCGGCAGGTCGTGTGCGTGTTCGTATTCGACCGCGCCATCCTGGATTCGCTCCCGAACCCGGCCGACCGGCGGGTCGAGTTCATCCATGCGAGCGTCACCGAATTGCAGCGCGCCCTGCAGGCCCACGGCGGCGGGCTCATCGTGCGGCACGGCGTTGCCCGCGACGAGATCGTTGGACTGGCAGCCGAGCTCGAGGTCGATGCGGTGTTTTTCAACCATGACGACGATCCTGCCGCCGTGGCGCGCGACACCGCTGTCGAGACCGCCCTGCGTACCCATGGAACGGCCGTCCATCACTACAAGGATACGGTCATCTTTGAACGTGAGGAAGTGCTCACAGCCGGCGGGACGCCATACAGTGTATTCACGCCTTATAAAAACACCTGGTTGAAAAAACTGACGCCCTATTACCTGCAGGCCTATCCGGTAGATGTCTATGCAGACCGGTTGACGGCACTATCGACGCCGATCCCCAGCCTGCAGGAAATGGGGTTTGCGACCACCAATCTGCATGAGCTTGGGTTGCCGACAGGCATGTCGGGCGGTGCGCG
>CAJDWX010000090.1_pt1 | contig 15407 bp, 14 predicted proteins | sample 7391741 | NCBI WGS metagenome assembly CAJDWX01 (sample SAMEA7055741, study PRJEB34461) | soil metagenome | biome: terrestrial ecosystem; feature: Peninsula; material: soil | place: Antarctica | collected 2016
GGCCAGTTCGATGTCGCGACCCAGGCGGTAATGCTGCAGTCCATCGTCGGACACGATCACATTCACGTCCGGGTGACGCTCAAGTAGCGTGCGCGCCGCCGCCACCCGATCGCGCCCGACCACCACCGGTGCGTCGGTCTTGAGCCGGATCAGCACGGGCTCGTCGCCCACCAGCGCCGGCGGGCTGTCAGCCGTCACCTCGACGCAACTGCGGGCTGTTCCGCCATAGCCACGACTGATGACGCCGGGACGATAGCCCTGGCTGCGCAGCCAGTTCACCAGCCAGATCACCAGCGGGGTCTTGCCGCTGCCGCCGGCGGTGATGTTGCCGACCACGATCACTGGTACGCCGACCGACACCGCGCGCAGCCAGCCGCGCCGATATGCCAGGCGCCGCAACCCGGAGACGACGGCAAACAGCATGGCAAGTGGCAGGAGCAGCACGGTGAGCACGCCAGTGCGTGCCCAGACGTGCTGAAGGGAAAACATGGCCCGTTTAGGGGTTGGTTTGCGTGGCGAAGGTGATTTGGGTCAGACCCTCGCGGCGCGCCGCTTCCATCACGTTCACCACGGATTGATGGGTGGCGCGTGCATCGGCATTGATCACCACCACCGGTTCGTTCTCGTTGGCGGCTGCTTTCTTCAGTGCAGCAGCCAGGCCATCGACCGACGCGTCACCCACGGCCGTGTTGTCGACCTCGTAGCGACCGTCCTCGGCGACGGCAACTTCGATCTGCTTGGGTGGATTGGGTGTCTGCACAGCGCTGCTGGTCGGCAGGTTGATCTTGAGGTCGGCGAAACGCGCGTAGGTCGTGGTCACCGCAAGAAAGATCACGATGACGAGCAGGATGTCGATGAACGGAATCAGGTTGATTTCCGGGTAGTCTTCGCGGCGACCTTTTCTGAAATTCATAGGGCAGATCCTGTATCAGCAGCGAATCACTTGCGCTCGCCGTGGACGATTTCCACCAGCTTGATCGCCTGCTGCTCCATATCGACCACCAGCGATTCCACCTTGGCACGGAAGTAGCGATAGAAAATCATCGCCGGAATCGCCACGATCAGGCCGAACGCTGTGTTGTAGAGCGCGATCGAAATACCGTGTGCCAGCTGGCCGGGATTGGTGCCGCCACCGGTCTGCGCGCCGAATATCTCGATCATGCCGATCACCGTGCCGAACAGTCCCAGCAGCGGCGCCATGCTGGCGATGGTGCCGAGCGAAGTCAGGAAGCGGTCGAGTTCCTGGGTCACGGCACGGCCGGATTCCTCGATGGATTCCTTCATGATCTCGCGCGAGTAGTTGGCGTTCTTCAGCGCGGTGGCGAAAATCCGTCCCAGCGGCGAGCTATCGGCCAGGTGCGTGATCAGTTCCTGCGTCACGCCGCGTTCCTGATAAATCTTGATCGTCTCCGACAACAGGCCCGCGGGGACGACTTCTTTACTGCGCAAGCTGTAAGCACGTTCGATGATGATGGCCACGGCGAGAACCGACGCCAATATCAACGGCCAGACCGGCCAACCGGCCGCCTCGATGATGGCAAACACTGAATACCACTCCCAATAAACCAACCAGGCGAAATGTAGCCCTCACGCGCCTGTTTCGGCAAGCACCATTTTATTGATTCGGCCAGGTGAAGCTTGAAGTGGCACTTAAGACCGACCTGGCTGGCTGGCTGGGAAAGCGCAGGTTACCGAATCAGTAAGCATTAAAACAGCGTTCTATTGAGGCGACTCAACGAACCCATCAACGCAGGACGACGCAGAAAATAGGTCGCGGGTTTCAAACATTACCTGAGCGTCTCAATAGGCCACCCTCATTTTTGAGCCAGAGTCTGAGTTCTCCACAATTGATGTGGATAAGTCTGTGAAGAACGTCCTGCCAGCTCCCCTAAGCGCCCGCCCACAAAGGGAAAACCAATTTGGCCCAAAAAGTAGACAATGGACATATCTGTTTAAGATCAAGCAGTTACAAAAAGGTGGGTGTCGTCAATAGGGTTATCAAAAAAAATTTTGTGCGCGTCTGATGACTGTGCATGAACCGTGCCGAGCCTGAGCCGTTATCCTGCATGCCATGGATTTTCCGGACGATCTTCCCGACACCGCGTCTGCCCTGCCCGTACTCACCGTCAGCGAGCTCAATCGCATGGCGCGCCGCGCATTGGAGTCCGCTTTGCCGCTGCTGTGGGTCGGAGGCGAAGTATCCAACTTCATGCGTGCCGCGTCCGGCCACTGGTATTTTTCCCTGAAGGATGCGAATGCGCAGGTGCGTTGCGTGATGTTCCGCGGGCGCAACCAGTTCGTCGACTTCGTACCGGCCAACGGTGACCACGTCGAGATCCGCGCCCTGCCGTCGCTGTACGAAGCGCGCGGTGAATTCCAGCTGGGCGCCGAAGCAATCCGCCGTGCCGGGGCCGGACGGTTGTATGAGGCCTTTCTCAAGCTGAAGGCGAAACTGGAACAGGAAGGCCTGTTCGACCCGTCGACGAAGCGCACCCTGCCGCGCTTTCCTCGCCGCATCGGCATTGTCACCTCGCCACAGGCCGCCGCCCTGCATGACGTGCTGACCGCGCTGGCGCGCCGTATGCCGGGCCTGCCGGTAATCCTCTATCCGACCCCGGTGCAGGGCGTGGGCGCCGGCACACAGATCGCCGCCGCCATTCGCACGGCAGGTGCCCGCGCCGAGTGCGACGTGCTGCTGGTATGCCGTGGCGGCGGTTCGCTGGAGGATTTGTGGGCATTCAACGACGAGGCGGTGGCGCGCGCGATCGCCGCCAGTCCGATGCCGGTGGTGAGCGGCGTCGGCCACGAAACCGATTTCACCCTGGCCGACTTCGCCGCCGACCTGCGCGCCCCGACCCCCACGGCTGCAGCCGAGCTCGCTAGCCCGGTACGCCAGGAACTGCTGCTGCAACTGGGCCATCTGGCGCGCCAGCTCCGCCAGCATCAGGCACGCAGGCAGCACAGTGAAATGCAGCGGCTGGATTACCTGGCGCGGCAGCTGGTGCATCCGGCCGAACAGCTGCGCCGCCGCCACAGCGAGCTCGGGCAGCTGGCGCAGCGCCTGCGCCATGCCGGCGACACGCGCCTGACACGTGAGCACCTGCGCCTCGCGCACCTGAGCCAGCGGCTGGTGACGCCGCGTCACGTCATCCAGCGCGACCTGCAGCGTCTGGACGCGCTGGATCTGCGCACGCGGCGGGCGATTCAAAGCGGTTTCGGGCGGTACCAACTCAATCTGGCACGGCTGACCAGCAGCCTCGCCCATCTCAATCCCGCAGGCGTGCTGGCGCGCGGCTACAGCATCGTCCAGCGCGATGACGGTTCTGTCGTGCAGGACGCCGCGATGCTCGAGATCGGCGAAAAAATCGGCATCCGCCTGCAGCGCGGGCAGATCCGCGCCACGGTCGACGCCCTCAGCAAAGACTGAGGCCGGCCGCTCACGGCATTAGATGACGGGCCACCTGTTCTGTCGCCTGCGCCTCCAGATCGTCCGCCAGACAATCCAGTTCCACCGCGCCCGACCACGAACGCAGCCAGGTCAACTGGCGCTTGGCAAGCTGCCGGGTAGCAGCGATCCCCTGTTCACGCAATGTTTTCATGTCGATGACGCCGTCGAGACAGGCCCAGGCCTGGCGATAGCCAACCGCCCGCATCGACGGCAGATCGGCGTCGAGCGCGTAGCGGTTACGCAGGGCATCGACCTCGTCGACCAGACCGTCGGCGAGCATGGCATCGAAGCGCGCGGCGATGCGTTGGTGCAGCACGGCACGGTCGGAGGGAAGCAGGGCCAGCTGCAATAGGCGATACGGCAGATCGGATCGCGTGCGATCAAGCAAGCCCGACATCGGGGTCCCGGTGAGCCGGAATATCTCGAGCGCACGGCCGATACGCTGCGAATCGTTCGGCGCCAGTCGCGCTGCGGTCGCCGGATCGACCTGCGCCAGTTTGGCATGCAGCGCCGGCCAGCCGTGCGCGGCCGCTTCCGCCTCCAGTTCCCTGCGCACGCTGCCATCGGCACGCGGCAGGTCGTCCAGCCCCTGCAGCAGCGCGCGGAAGTACAGCATGGTGCCACCAACCAGCAGCGGCACCTTGCCGCGCGCGACGATAGCGGCCATCAACCGCCGCGCGTCGTCGCAAAACGCGGCGGCGGAATACGCGTCGGTGGGGTCGCGAATGTCCAGCAGGTGATGCGGTGCGCGCGCCAACGTGGCGGCATCGGGCTTGGCGGTGCCGATGTTCATGTCGCGATACACCAGCGCCGAATCGACGCTGATGATCTCGAGTGGAAAGCGTTCGACCAGGCTGACCGCCAGCGCGGTCTTGCCCGAAGCGGTCGGGCCCATCAGGAAAATGGCGGGGGGATGACTGGGTACGCGCATGGTGCGCGATTATCCCCTACCCGCTCGCCGCGGCCGCAGCCGCGGCGGTTACTGGCTGGAATTTAGGGTCTAATGTAAATGACGAGGGGATTCGTCAGGAGTCCCGTTCTTCATCTTTACCGGAGGTCCAGAAACCATGAACATCGACCAACTCAAGTCGGTGGCGAATGCCATCGTTGCGAAACAGAAGGGTGTGCTGGCGGCAGACGAAAGCAGTCCGACGATCAAGAAGCGATTTGACACCATCCAGGCGGAGTCCACCGAAGCGAACCGCCGGCGCTACCGTGAAATCCTGTTCACCGCCGACGGCATCGAGCGTTACGTTGGCGGCATCATCCTGTTCGACGAAACCCTGCGTCAAAGCACTCGCGACGGCGTGCCTTTCGCCAAACTGCTGGCGGGCCGGGGGATCGTGCCCGGAATCAAGGTCGACAAGGGCGGCAAGCCCCTGGCGCTGTTCCCGGGCAATAAAGTGACCGAAGGTCTGGATGGGCTGCGCGACCGGCTCGCCGAATACAAGGAACTGGGTGCGCAGTTCACCAAATGGCGGGCAGTGCTCGAGATCAACGAACACGGGATTCCGTCACCTTACGACATCCACGCCAACGCCCATGCGCTGGCGCGCTATGCCGCGCTATGCCAGGAAGCCGGCCTGGTACCGATCGTCGAACCCGAGGTGTTGATGGATGGCGCCCACGACATCGAGCGCTGCGAAGTGGTGACGGCACAGGTGCTGCAGGCCGTATTCGCCGAGCTGGACGCCCATCGCGTGCAGTTCGAGGGCATGCTACTGAAACCGAACATGGTGATCGCAGGCAAGAAATGCCCGCGTCAGGCCAGCGTGCAGGAAGTAGCCGAGGCCACGCTGCGCTGCCTCAGGCGTTACGTACCGGCGGCAGTGCCGGGCATCGTGTTCCTGTCCGGCGGGCAGAGCGCGGAGGACGCGACCGATCATCTGAACGCCATGAACACGATGGGGCCGCAGCCGTGGCAGCTCAGCTTCTCGTATGGGCGGGCGCTACAGGCGCCGGTGCTGGCAGCCTGGCAGGGCCAGGAAAACAATGCCGCGGCGGCGCAGCAGGCGCTGCTGAAACGCTGCCGGCTGAATGGTCTGGCGCGCGACGGCAAGTATGAACGAGCCATGGAAACCGCTCCATGACTCAATGACCCGCATGATCGTTTGCTGACTGAGCGAAACCGAACCCCTCTGGAGCGGAAAAACACTTCGTTTTTAGAGTTTGCCGGGGCTAGTCCGACCGGCTTCCAGGTCGCTGGAGTTGCCCGGCGAGTGACGATCATGTGAAAAGGCCCAGCTCCATGACGGAGCCGGGCCTTTTTGAGTGATGCGTTACAAGATGCGCTTCCGACTCGCAGCTTATGCGGGCTCTCAGATAGGGGGACGCTTATCCGCCCCCCTCTGTCCCGATCAGCCGCAGCTTCCCACGGCGCCGCAGGCGGTGCAGAAATCGCAGCCGTCCTTGCGGATGACGGTTTGGTTGCCGCATTCGGTACACAGCGCGCCTTGCATCAGCTTGGGTTCATTATCGTCGCGCGGGACCTCGAGGATACCCATCTCGCGCGTGGGGAAGCCCTTTTCGTCGAGTACGCCGAGCATGGCGTAGCGGTGGATGATGAGCTGGGCCAGGTAGGCCACGGTGCTGGGGTAGTTCTGCTGACGCCGGGTGCCCGGCACGAAGGCCATGAAGTCACCCAGCGGCTCGGGGTAGTCGAGCAGCTTCCTCAGTTTCATGCCGATCCAGGCCGGGTCCATGACGCGCATATCGAGCGACAGGATGCGGGTCAGGCCGTCCAGCGCGCGCGGATAGTTGCCCGACAGCCATACCGAATAGGGGCGGGTGACGCCGTCCGGCAGGGTGATTTCCTTCAGGCCGAGCACGAAATCTTCGCTGGTGGCCGGGTTGTAGATGTCGACCGTCCATGACAGCGTACCGTCGGTGCCGGTCTTGGGTTCGGCAAGGCTGAACAGGGTGTCCAGCACCGGGTTGTTTTCGTCTTCCTTGTCGAATACGCCAAGCTTTTCGCAGCGGTAGTTCACCGCCTGGGCGAAGGCTGACACCACGCCGGGCACCAGTTTCTTCTCGCCGTGCGGCGGGAAAGGCATCTCGAACGAACGCTCGCCCACGGTACGGGCCAGGGTGTCGAGCTTGAGTTTGAGCCAGCCGCGGTCGTTGGCGCGCATGTCCATCGACAGGGTCTTGGCCACGGCACCCAGGCCGCGCGGCTGGTCGGCGCCGTTCACCCAGACTTCAAAGGGGAAGGAACTGCCGTTGTTGCCGACCTCGCCGACGAACAGGGCAAAGCCGCCGCTCGGGGTGTTGAGCATGTAGGTCCAGGCCAGGTTGCCGTCGGGCAGGGCCGGACGACCGGGCCAGCGCAGGCTGGACAGCACCGGGGCAGGCAGATTCTTGATCGACAGGCGCTTGTTGGCGTCGGAGATCTCGACGTCGTGTGGTTGCTTCTGTTCGACAGTCGGCGTGACCGACAGCACCGAACCCAGCACGGCGTTGGGGCGATAGGTGGCGAGGCCCTTCAGGCCGTCTTTCCACGCGGTGAGGTAGAGATCCTCGAATTCGCTGTAGGGGTAGTCCTCGGGCACATTCACCGTCTTCGAGATCGAGGTGTCGACATAGGGTGCGACCACGGCAACCATGTCCTTGTGCGCCTGCGCGGAGATTTCCAGCGCGGTGACGAACGCGTGCGGCAGTTTGTCGACATCGCCACCAAGATGACGGTACAGGCGCCACGCGTAGTCCTCGACCGCGTACTCCTTGAAGGTGCCGTCGGCCATGCGCTTGCGCCGGGTGTAGGTGTACGAGAACGGAGGCTCGATGCCGTTGGAGGCATTGTCGGCGAAGGCCAGGCTGATGGTGCCGGTGGGGGCGATCGACAGCAGGTGCGAGTTGCGGATGCCGTGCTTGCGGATCTTGTCCTTGACCTCGGCCGGCAGGCGCGAGGCGAAGTTGCCGCCCGATAGATACAGATCGGCGTTGAACAGCGGGAAGGCACCGCGCTCCGTGGCCAGCTCGGATGACGCGAGGTAGGCGCGGTTGCGCATGTATTCAGCGATCTTGCGCCCTTCCTCGCGCGCTTCCGGCGTGTCATAACGCTTGCCGAGCATGATCAGCGCGTCGCCCAGGCCGGTGAAACCCAGGCCCACGCGGCGCTTGGAGTCGGCCTCGTTCTTTTGCTGCTCGAGTGGCCAGTGAGTGACCTCGAGCACGTTGTCGAGCATGCGGATCGACACGTCGACGACCTTGCCGAAGCCGGCGTAGTCGAACTCGGCCTTGTCGCTGAACGGGTTCTTGATGAAGGGCGTCAGGTTGATCGAGCCCAGGCAGCAACAACCATAGGGCGGCAGCGGCTGTTCGGCGCAGGGGTTGGTGGCCTCGATGGTCTCGCAGTAGTACAGGTTGTTGTCCTGGTTCATGCGGTCGAGGAAGAGGATTCCCGGCTCGGCGTGGTCATTCACGCTGGAAAGCGCCGGCTTCCTTCAGCTCGGTGGTCGGCTCGGCCTTGTGCGCGAGCTCGACGAAGCCGTCGGCCTCGACTGCCTGCATGAAGGCATCGGTGACGCCGACCGAGATGTTGAAGTTGGTGAGGTCGCCTTTATCCTTGGCGTGGATGAATTCCTCAATGTCCGGATGGTCGCAGCGCAGCACGCCCATCTGCGCGCCGCGACGGGCGCCCGCAGACTCCACTGTCTCGCACGAGCGGTCAAACACGCGCATGTAGGACACCGGGCCCGAGGCGTTCGAGGCCGTGCCCTTGACCAGCGCGCCCTTGGGGCGAATGGAGGAGAAATCGTAGCCGACACCGCCGCCGCGACGCATGGTCTCGGCCGCCTGGGCCAGCGCGGTGTAGATGCCGGGACGACCATCGACCGATTCGGTGACCGAGTCACCGACCGGCTGCACAAAGCAGTTGATCAGCGTCGCGGCCAGCGTCGTCCCTGCAGCGCTATTGATGCGGCCGGCGGGGATGAAGCCTTTTTCTTGCGCCTCAAGAAACCTGGCTTCCCACTGTGCACGCTTGTCTTCGGTCTCGACGACAGCAAGGGCGCGCGCGACGCGCTGGCGCAGCTCGGCAACGGAAGTCTCGCCGCCCTTGGCGTACTTTTCGATCAGGACTTCGCCTGAAATTGGCTGCATCGCCAGGTTGGCGGCGCTGGGTTTGACAGTGCTTTGGGTGGGCGCGCTAATGGGTGCTTTGGTCGTCTCGCTCATGGTCTTTTTCTTCCTCCGTCGGTGGTTCTCAGAACGGCTTGAAGAATAGCGCGGAAAGCGTTTTAGAGCAAAATAATCAAAACCTTTAAAAACAGCTACTTACTTGTTTTGCTTGTGTTGTGATGAAAATTAAAATACTAGATATAGTGTGAGTATCGTTCTTCACTTTTGCCCGGAACACCCTGAAAACAGAGGGTTTTTGCTGCCTGAGGACGGCCAGAAACAAGCCTGAGCGCGAGTCAAACAGACTATTTGCTCTCAGGCTGTCGTAATAAGCGTGAGCAAGGTAGTGGACCTGGCGTTCGTACCCATCGTCGTCCGGTAAAATCGCTGGCAAAAGAAATCCCCCAAGGTTCTGAACCTTGAGGGATCTCATGAACTGCTTAACTTTCAGCAGTTTAACTTAACGCCGTGCGGGCGCTGCACCGTCCTTTGTACCTGAACGGGCTCAGCTTCAGGCCGCGGCGTACTGCTCCTTGGCCTTGCGAGCTGCAGCGATCTCATCCGGGCCGTAGGCCTTGCCGGACCACAGCATTGAGTAGGCAATTTCCTCGTTACCGTTCTCGCACAATTCCAGCACTTTCTGGAACAGCGGCTGGAAGGTTTCGGAACGATGCGAGGCCTCATGATTCACAAAATCGGTCCAGAAAGTTATGACTAGCGCTTCCTTTCCCTTCATCGGGCTTTCGACCGCCTGGCCGATAGTCGAGCCTTCGTTCGACACCACGCCGGAGTTCAGTGCGACGAAACCGCCGACGAATCCAGTATCGGAATGGTAAGTCTTGACGTTTTCGCACAGGAAGGCCACGCGCTCCTGCAAATCCTCTACCGTGTACTCGGGTTTCAGAATCATCCGGTTAACGGTCACGAGGCCGTCTGCCGGGAAATTGGCAATTAATCCACTCATGTTTTTTCTCCTGTCTCTGGGTTTGAACTACAGCCTCAGTTTATATACCCTAGTAAATTAGTCAACTAATTTATTTAATTTATCTATGGCTACATCATAAATTCTAATTATGGGCTTAACGCCGCGTGAAGCACATAAATTAGCCATTTATAGCCATCTATTTATACGTATCTCTTCTGTTCGCGCCGCCTGCCGGGTTTCTTCTTCATGATCACCACGCCCTTGGCCACGGTGATGTCGTCAACCGGAATGTTCTCGTAAATCGGATTGAGCGGTTTCAGCATCCAGCCATCGTCACGTTTCACGATCTGGCGAAAGATATATTCCTCATTTACGAAGGCCACGACATAGGAACCGTCGCTGACCAGCCCCGACGGCTCGACCACGATGATTTCGCCTTCCTCGAATTCCGGCGTCATCGAATCACCGAGCACCATCAGCGCGTAGGGTTCGGCGCCGGCGCAGTCGCTGGCTTCGTTGATGTCCATCGGGTTGTTGTCATGGATAGGAATGATTTTGCGTGGGGTGGTTTCGTTCATGATGGATCCTCTCCGCCAAATTAATTAGATAAAGCTTATATATAAATGCGCCAGTCGCAAAATCAACGGCCACGCATGAACATGGCGTCGAGTTCCGCGAGGCTGATCTGAAACCAGGTCGGACGACCGTGATTGCACTGCCCGCCCCGCTCGGTCGCCTCCATCTCGCGCAGCAACGCGTTCATCTCGGGCAGCGTCAGGCGACGGTTGGCGCGCACGGCGCCATGGCACGCCAAGGTGGCCAGCAGCGCGTTGCGGCGTTCGGCCAGCAGCCTCGCCACGCCGAATTCGGCGACCTCGGCGAGCACTGCGCGGGTCAGTTCGACCGGGTCGGCGTCCTTCAGCAGCCATGGCACCGAACGTACCGTCACCGAGGTCGGCGAGGTAACCGACAACTCGAACCCGATCCCGGCCAGTTGAGCCAGATGCGGACCGATTTCAGCCAGATCGCGCGCATCGACCGTCAACGCCACCGGAATCAGCAGGGTCTGCGACGGCACCGCACGCGCATCGAGCGCCAACTTGAGTTTTTCGTAGACGACGCGTTCATGGGCAGCGTGCATGTCGACCAGCACCAACCCCTGCGTGTTCTGTGCCAGCACATAGACGCCATGAAGCTGAGCGAGCGCGTAGCCAAGCGGCGGCGCGTCACCCTGCCCGCTTTCAGGATAAGGCAGCGCAGCGGACGTGGTCCCCGAGTCCTGGTCGCCGGGTCCCTGTGTTGCCAGCGGCGCGTAGAAGGCCATTGCCTCGTTCACCTGCAAGGGCATCGATACCTGCCACGGCGCCGTCCAGGCCGGCCTGTTTGGAGTCTGCAGCGGCGTTTCGACAGCCGCGACGCTGTCCGCTGCTACCGGTGCCGACAGCAAGCGCTCGACCGCATGGAACAGAAACTGGTGCATGCCACGGCTGTCACGGAAACGGATTTCGGTCTTGGCCGGATGCACGTTGACGTCGACCTGATCCGGTGGCAGGTCGATGAACAGGCAATAAGCCGGATTCAGCTGGTGATGCAGCACGTCACGGTAGGCTTCCTTCAGGGCATGGACGATCAGCTTGTCGCGCACGTAGCGACCGTTGACGAAGACATGCTGGCGATCGCGGCTGCCGGTGGCGGCACCGGGGCGGATCACCCAGCCAGATACGCGCAGCATTCCCGCAGCGGCCTCGACGGCGATGGCGTCATGCTCGAACACCTCGCCCAGCACCTGGCGTACTCGCGCAAAGGCGGAGTCGGCATTGAAGCGCAACTGCACCCGGCCGTTGTGGCTCAGCGTGAATGCCACCTGCGGGTTCGCCAGGGCCAGCCGCCGCACCGTCTCGGCGCAATGGGCGTATTCGGTCGCCTCGGTCTTGAGGAACTTGCGCCGCGCCGGCGTATTGAAAAACAGATCCTGGATGTCGATCGTGGTGCCGGTTGCGCGCGCGGCCGGCGCCGGCACATCGAGCTGGCCGCCTTCGACCTGTAGCGTCCAGGCGTGTTCGGCCTCCGCACTGCGGCTGGTGAGCTGTACCCGGGCGATGGCGGCAATCGAGGCCAGCGCCTCGCCGCGGAACCCCAGGCTCGCCACCTGCTCCAGGTCGGCCAGACTGGCAATCTTGCTGGTGGCATGACGGGTCAACGCGAGCACGAGTTCGTCGCGCGCAATGCCGCTGCCATCGTCACTGACCCGTATGCGTTTAATGCCGCCCTGATCCAGATCGATCTGGATCTCGGTGGCACCGGCGTCGAGACTGTTTTCCAGAATTTCCTTAAGGGCGGCTGCGGGTCGCTCGACGACCTCGCCGGCAGCGATCTGCGAAATCAGGACATCGGGAAGGACGCGGATGGTCATGATGAGGCTGCGAACGTCACCCCGCGTCGGGCACCCATGGCACGTCCCAGACGTTCGATGGCGGCCGGCCGAATCCAGCGGCCGCCGCACCGAGCAGGCTCAAGGTCACGGGTTGCGCGTCAGCCGCGACGGCGAAGTCAACGGATGCGTGGCGAAGTAATTCTTGACACCCACGACGATCGCATCCACCAGCTTGTCCTGGTAGCCGGGATCATTGAGGTATTTTTCTTCTTCCGGGTTGGAAATGAACGCAGTCTCAATCAGGATCGAAGGAATGTCGGGTGCCTTCAGCACCGCAAAGCCCGCCTGTTCCACCTCGCGCTTGTGCAGCGTATTGACACCGCCGATTTGCGTCAGCACCGCCCGCCCCAGCTTCAGGCTGTCGTTGATGGTGGCAGTCTGCGACAGATCGATGAGCGTGCGCTTGAGGAAGGGGTCCTTGACGTCCACGTTGGCGCCACCGATCAGATCGGCGTCGTTTTCGTGTTTGGCCAGCCAGCGCGCGGCAACCGAGGTCGCGCCGTTCTCGGACAGGGCAAACACCGACGAGCCGCGTGCATTGGGCTTGATGAAGGAATCGGCGTGGATCGACATGAACAGATCGGCCTTCAGCGCGCGCGCCTTGACGACCCGTTGCCCGAGCGGCACAAAATAATCGCCATCACGAATCAGGACGGCATGCATGTTTTCCTGTGCGTCGATTTTCTGTTTGAGCTTCCTGGCCAGCGCCAGCGTGACGTCTTTCTCGCGCGAGCCGTTCGCGCCGGTGGCGCCGGGATCCTCGCCGCCGTGGCCGGCATCGATCGCCACCGTGATCAGTCGCGTGTACTGCGGTACCGCTGGTTTGGCCGGACTGGCCCCAGCCGGCTGCGATGCCGCGACCAGATCGCCTGCCTGCGCTGGATAGAGATCCACCACCAGGCGATGCTCATATTGTCCCTGCGGTTGCAACTGGAACACGGAAGGCTTGACGTCCGCCTTCAGGTCCAGCACCACGCGCATCACGCCCGGCCGGTTGACTCCCACGCGGATCGCGCCGATGTAGGGATCATCCGGGCTCAGTTGCGCGGCCAGCGTATCGAGCGCAGCGCTCGCTTCCGTGCCCTCGAGGTCGATCACCAGACGCTGCGGATTTGACAGCATGAAGTACCTGTACCCGACGGGTTGCGGCGCCTCCAGCGTGAGCCGCGTGTAATCGGGCGACGGCCACAAACGAGTCGCGCTGAGTTGCAGCGCCTGAGCCCAGCCCGACGTCAGCAAGGCACACAGCAGGAAGATTCTCAATAAGGCGTGCAATACGTCTCCAGATAATGGGCACCGCGCGGGCTCGTCGCTTCGCATTCAATTTCGCGCGCATCGTCCGCGATTGTCAACCGGACGATTACATCCGGGGCCGGAAGCCAGCCTTCGGCCTTCTCCGGCCATTCGATCAGGCTGACCACCTGGCCGTCACTAACGTCGCGAAATCCGGCGTCAAGCCACTCGCGCGGATCATGCATACGATACAAATCAAAATGATACAGCTCAAAGGCCGGCAGGCTGTAGCTTTCTGCCAATGTATAGGTCGGGCTCTTCACCCGACCGTTGTATCCAAGCCCACGTAACATCCCGCGCACCAGCGTCGTTTTGCCCGCGCCGAGATCACCTTCAAGATAGAACGTCATTCCCGACGGCCTGTCGACCTGGGCAGAAGCACCCGTCGGCCCGTCGGCCCGGGCACAAATATCCGGCATCAGACCCTGCGCCAAGCGCGCGCCGAATGCCAGCGTCGCGGCCTCGTCGGCCAGATGGTGGCGGCATTGCACGGTATCATCGTCGTTATGCATGAGCAGGATTTAAGTCGACTGGCGCAGCAAATCAAGCAATGGGGGCGCGAGCTCGGTTTTGCCGCGCTGGGTATTGCGGACGGCGAACTGAGCGCGGCTGAAGCCGGCTTGCAGGCGTGGCTGGATCGGGGCTTTCATGGCGAGATGGATTATATGGCTGCGCACGGCACGAAGCGCAGCCGGCCGGCCGAACTGGTGCCCGGAACCGTCCGCGTCATCAGCGCACGGCTGGATTATTTTCCGTCGGTAGCGGCCGACCCGCATCGCATACTGAACGACGCCGACGCCGCGTACGTCTCGCGCTACGCGCTGGGACGCGACTACCACAAGGTGTTGCGCAATCGTCTGCAAAGCCTGGCCGAGAAAATCAGCGCAGAAATCGGCGAACACCATTTCCGGGTCTTCACCGACAGCGCGCCGGTGCTGGAAGTCGAACTCGCCAAGAAATCGGGCCTCGGCTGGCGCGGCAAACACACCTTGCTGCTGAACCGACAACACGGCTCGTGGTTCTTCCTGGGTGAGATCTATACCGATCTGCCGCTGCCGGTTGATGCGCCCGAGACCGACCACTGCGGCACCTGCCAGGCCTGTATCGACGTCTGCCCCACGCAGGCCATCGTCGCGCCCTATTCGCTCGACGCGCGACGTTGCATCTCCTATCTGACCATCGAGCTCAAGAGCAGCATTCCACTCGAACTGCGCCCTCTTCTGGGTAACCGCATCTACGGCTGCGACGACTGTCAGTTGGTGTGTCCGTGGAACCGTTTTGCACAGACCGCCACGTTGCCCGATTTCGACGTGCGGAACGGACTCGACAGCGCGCGCCTGATCGAACTGTTCGGCTGGAACGAAACCGATTTCAACGACCGCCTCGCGGGATCGCCCATCCGCCGCATCGGCCATGTGCGCTGGCTGCGCAACATCGCGGTCGCACTCGGCAATGCGCCGTCGTCACTCGAAGCCAGGGCAGCACTCTATTCCCGTCAGGATCATCCATCCGAACTGGTACGCGAGCACGTGGCGTGGGCACTGGCACGCCAGGAAACCTCTTAGACTGCGTTCAATTCCGGCCCGACGGCGCCGCATTGCAGACGGACGCAGCCGCTGCCGCTCACGCCGAATGCCGTCTCACGCGGCCCCGCGCGTAAACTAGCGCCTTCGCCCTCCCGCCCGCCCGCCATCCATGTCCACGAATGCAAGCTCTCCCATCGGCGTATTCGATTCCGGCATCGGCGGGCTGACTGTGGTGCGCGCGCTGATGGAGCGCCTGCCCTACGAGAACATCGTGTATTTCGGCGACACTGCGCGTGTGCCCTACGGCGTCAAATCGGTCGAGACCATCGTCCATTTCACCACCCAGATCGCACAGTTTCTGCTGGAAAAGGACGTCAAGCTACTGGTCATCGCCTGCAACACCATGGCAGCGGTGGCAGGGCAGGAGGTCAAGGATCTGTCGCCAGTGCCGGTGCTCGACGTCATCGACGCCGGTGCGGTATCGGCACGCGGCGGCCGCAAGATCGGCGTCATCGGCACGCCCACCACCATCAACAGCAATGCCTATGCGCGCGCCATCCACGACTACGCGCCCGACTCGCGCATCCATTCGCAGGCCTGCGCGCTATTCGTTCCGCTGGTGGAGGAAGGCTGGCTCGATCACGAAGTCACCCGGCTCACCGC
>CAJDWX010000026.1_pt1 | contig 15329 bp, 14 predicted proteins | sample 7391741 | NCBI WGS metagenome assembly CAJDWX01 (sample SAMEA7055741, study PRJEB34461) | soil metagenome | biome: terrestrial ecosystem; feature: Peninsula; material: soil | place: Antarctica | collected 2016
ATCATCCGCGTTGGCCGGCTTGATCTTGAATAGCCAGGCTGCGTAAGCATCCTTGTTCACAGACTCGGGGCTGGATTCGACGTCGCCATTGGCGGCGGTGACTTCGCCGGCCACAGGTGCATAGACGTCGGATGCGGCTTTCACCGACTCGACTACGGCACATTCCTCGCCCTTGGCGAGCGTGCGGCCGGCAACCGGGCTTTCGATGAAAACCATGTCGCCGAGCAGGTCCTGCGCGTGATCGGTGATGCCCACGGTTAGCGTGCCGTCGGCTTCGACGCGCACCCATTCGTGGCTCGGAGTGTATTTGAGGTCAGCGGGGATATTCATGGTTTGAGTTTTCCTGATCCAGACTAAATCAATGCTTTGCCGTGTCGCACGAATGGGTATTTCACCACTTTCGCGCGCAGTATCTTGCCGCGGATTTCCACTTCGATCTCGTCGCCCGGCGCAATGCCGAGCGGGATGCGGGCGAGCGCGATGGATTGCTGCAGTGTAGGCGAGAAGGTGCCGGAGGTAATTTCGCCGTCGCCGTTCTTCGTGATGACCTTTTGGTGGCCGCGCAGCACGCCCTTGTCGAGCAGGACAAGGCCGGCGAGCTGCTGCGTCACTTCGCTGGCTTCCAGCGCGTCACGCCCGACAAAGTCGCGTTCGGTCTTCAAGTCCACCGTCCATGCGAGCCCGGATTCGAGCGGCGAGGTGGTTTCGTCCATGTCCTGGCCGTAAAGGTTGAGCCCGGCCTCCAACCGCAGCGTGTCGCGTGCGCCGAGGCCGATCGGCTTGCCGCCGGCTTCCATCAGGGCTTTCCAGAAAAACGGTGCGGATTTTGCCAGCACCATCACCTCGAAGCCGTCTTCGCCGGTGTAGCCGGTGCGGGCGACGAACATCTCGCCCATGGCGGCGGCATGGAAAGGTTTGAGAGTCGCGGTGATCTGGTCGACGCCGGGCAGCGCCTCATTCAAGGCCTGGGCAGCGTTCGGGCCCTGGATCGCGATTATCGCGAGATCACGGCGCGGAGTAAGGGTGACGCCCATGTCCCAGTCGGCGTTCATCTTTTCCATCCACGCGAGGTCTTTTTCCGCTGTCCCGGCGTTGACCACCAGACGGAACCAGGACTCGTCCATGAAGTAGATGATGAGGTCGTCGATGACGCCACCGGTCTCGTTGAGCATGCAGGAATACAGCGCCTTGCCGGAGATCTGCAATTTGTCGACGTTATTGGCCACCAACCGGTGCAGGAAGGCGCGCACGTTGGCGCCGCGGATGTCGAGCGGCAGCATGTGCGAGACGTCGAACAGGCCGCAGCCGGAGCGCACGGCATGGTGCTCCTCGATCTGCGAGCCGTAGTTGACCGGCATGTCCCAGCCGCCGAAGTCGACCATCCTGGCGCCGAGTTCGTGGTGGGTGGCATTGAGCGAGGTGAGTTTGAGCATGAGGGCACCAAAAATAAAAAAGGATGAAGCGAGGATGTGCTCCACCCCTCTGTCCTTGGTACCTGAGAGATTACGGTGCCGATCCAGTCGCCAGCGGTCCGCTGCCCCTTCGGTGGCAGTTCGCTGCTTGGAGCAAACAGCGACTGCGCTCTCCAGAGTGTTCCGGTTGTTGCGGTCCTTTTGCCTGAGCGATTCCGGGTGGGTTACGCCTTCGGCGGCACGCTGCTCGTGCGCTCTCCCGCAACGGGAGAACGCACTATACCGAAGATGCGTGGAGCCTGCTAGCTTGACGCGAACTCAGTATGTTAGCTGGAGATTGAAGCCCATCGGCTTCAGATCGCGCACGGTCAACGGCAGGTTGAGGGGCTGTTCACTGCGTGCCGGAATGCCCTCGGCGATGCGCCGGGCATCGCCGAGGTATTCGCTGGGGGCGAAGCTGCGCCGCGCCAGCGGGCGATTGTGCTGGTCGGTCAGGGTCAGAACGAGGACTGGCCAAGCCTGAACATGGCTTGCACGGTTACCCAGGGTGAGCGAGAGCTTCAGGCGTCCGCTGGCCTCGGTTTGCAGGTCGGAGCCGACGATTTGCAGCAGTGCCAGGTTTTGAGGCAGCGAAAGCGTGCAGCCGAGCACCGCGCAGGCCTGTTCGAGTACGGGCCGGCTTTGTGGCAACCGACTGGCCAGGGTGTCGCGCAGGAAATAGGTGGTTTGCGCCAGCAGTACGACGAGCAGCAGCAGGATGGCCACTCCTCCCACCCAGGGGCTGACGCGGCGAGGCGCGGATGGAATACGCCCCTTGCTCGGTATCGAGGAGGCATATTCGATGCGGGCGGCGGGTGTGACTTCGGCGGCAACCGCGGCGGGCCAGCGCACCGTCGTTGCGGATTCGGGAGGATAGCTGAGGACCGAACGAATCTGCGGCAGCGGACCGGGATCGTCCGGAATCGGGATGTCCGGGTCGATCAGAATGATCGAGTCCAGGTCGAACGAAGTTTCACGCTGGACGATACCGCGCGGGGCATCGGCGCCCGCGATGTCCTCCTCGGGCGCCGAGACGGCGGGGAGTGCCTCGTCGATCGCATCCGGGGCTGCGGCAGTTTCGATTTCCTGTTCGGTGGACGGACCGGATTCAGGCGGTAGAGGAAGCTCGACCGGTTCGGGCTCAGGCCGCGGCAGTGGCGAGCCGTCTTCCATGAGCAGGCTCGGGCGCGCGTCGAAGGCCGTGCCGCAGACGCTGCACTGCACCCAGCCCTGCGCGGCGTCGAGCTGATCCGGCCCGAGGCGGAATATGCTGACACAGTGGGGGCAGGTGGTTCGGTAGTTCACTGCTTGACGCCCACCAGGCGCACCCAGCCCTCGTCGACGGCGGATGGGTCGAAGACAAACCAGTCGCGGTAGACCGCCATCACATCCTCGGCCTGTTCGGCGAGGATGCCTGACAGCACCAGCCGGCCACCGGCGCGTACTCGGCCGGCGAGCAGCGGCGCCATGCCCTTGAGCGGATTGGTGAGGATGTTGGCGACGACGACGTCGTACTGGCCCGGTGCGAGTTCGCCGGGCAAGTCGAAATGGGCGGACACGCCATTCAGCGTGGCGTTGTCGCGCGATGCGGTGACGGCCTGGGGGTCGATATCGACGCCGTCGACCCGTGCCGCGCCCAGCCTGATCGCGGCGATCGCAAGGATGCCCGAGCCGCAGCCGTAGTCGAGCAGCGTTTCGCCGCCCTGCAGATGGGCATCGAGCCAGCGCAGGCACAGGCGTGTGGTGGGATGGCTGCCGGTACCGAACGCTAGGCCGGGGTCGAGCTTGAGGTTGATCGCGTCGCGGTCGGGGGCGTCGTGCCAGGTCGGTACGATCCACAGGCGCGGCGAGATGGGGATGGGGTCGAACTGCGATTGCGTGAGGCGGACCCAATCCTGCTCTGCGACGGCTTCGACTGTGTAGTCGGTCGGAGCGGCAATGCCCGCCTGTTGTGCTGCGATAGCCAGTGCTTCCGCCACGTTCGCGTCTTTATCCAGCAGTACCACCGCAATACTGTGCGCCCACAGTTCGGCCGTCGGATGATCCGGTTCGCCAAACAGCGGTGTTTCATCCACCGTGCCGGCGTCGGCGTCTTCCAGCGATACCGACAGCGCGCCAATTTCCAGCAGCGCGTCAGACAGCAGTTCGGCGTGCTTGGAGTCGACGAGGAGGCGGACGGATTGCCAGGACATAATTGGGTGAGCGGTAAGGGGTGAGTGGTGAGCGGTAACAGAGGTTGCCACTTGCAGCTTATCGCTCACCGCTCACGCTTTTTCCCCTGCCAGTTTGTGCTCCAGATAATGAATGCTGGTGCCGCCGGCAATGAAAGCCGCGTCGTTCATCAGTTCCTGATGCAGCGGGATGTTGCTGTGAATGCCTTCGATCACCATTTCCATCAGGGCGCCGCGCATGCGCGCGATGGCCTGGTCGCGGGTGTCGCCGTAGGCGATCACCTTGCCGATCATCGAATCGTAGTGTGGCGGCACGTAATAGCCGTGATAGACGTGCGAATCGACGCGGATGCCGGGACCGCCGGGCGCGTGGTAGTTGGTGAGCTTGCCGGGGCTGGGGACGAAGGTTGTCGGGTGCTCGGCATTGATGCGGCACTCGACGGCGTGCCCCTTGAACTGGATGTCCTTTTGCTTCCAAGGCAGCTTTTCGCCGGCAGCGACGCGGATCTGCATCTGCACGATATCGATGCCGGTGATGAGTTCGGTGACCGGGTGCTCGACCTGCACCCGGGTATTCATCTCGATGAAGTAGAACTCGCCATTCTCATAGAGGAACTCGAAGGTGCCGGCGCCGCGATAGCCGATCTTGCGGCAGGCTTCGGCACAGCGCTCACCGATCTTGTCGCGCAGCTTGCGGTCGAGCCCGGGAGCCGGCGCTTCTTCCAGCACCTTCTGGTGGCGCCGCTGCATCGAGCAGTCGCGCTCGCCCAGATGGACGGCATTGCCATGTTCGTCAGCGAGGATCTGGATTTCGATGTGGCGCGGTGTCTGCAGGAATTTTTCCATGTAGACCATCGGATTGCCGAAGGCGGCGCCGGCTTCGGTCTTGGTCATGGTGACCGCGTTCAGCAGCGCGGCTTCGGTATGCACCACGCGCATGCCGCGACCGCCGCCGCCGCCGGCCGCCTTGATGATGACCGGGTAGCCGATATGAGCGGCGGCCCGGATGGTCTCGTCGGGATCGTCGGACAGGGCGCCCTCGGAGCCGGGCACACAGGGCACCTTCGCCTCGAGCATCGCCTGCTTGGCGGCGACCTTGTCGCCCATCAGGCGGATGTTGTCGGGACGCGGGCCTATGAAGGTGAAGCCGGAGGACTCGACGCGCTCGGCGAAGTCGGCGTTTTCCGACAAGAAGCCGTAGCCTGGATGGATGGCGGCGGAGTCAGTGACTTCGGCCGCGGCGATGATCGACGGCACGTGCAGATAACTCTGCGCCGACGGCGCCGGGCCGATGCACACCGATTCGTCGGCCAGTTTCACATACTTGGCGTCGCGGTCGGCCTCGGAGTACACGACGACCGTCTTGATGCCCATTTCGCGGCAGGCGCGCTGGATGCGCAACGCAATTTCTCCGCGGTTGGCGATTAGGATTTTTTCAAACATGGTTTAGGGGCTAGGCGTTGGAATCCAAGTTCAGGAAAGACTATTGCGCGCCATTTGAACACGGTGCGCAATGTCTTTCCCGAACTCTGATCCCTGACGCCTGAATCCTTTTCTCAAGCAATCACAAACAAGGGTTCGCCGTATTCCACCGGCTGACCGTTTTCGACCAGGATGGCCTTGATGACGCCGCCCTGATCTGATTCGATTTCGTTCAGCAGCTTCATCGCCTCGATGATGCACAGCGTGTCGCCGGCATTCACGCTCTGGCCTACTTCGGAAAAATTCTTGGAGCCAGGCGCCGGGGCGCGATAGAACGTGCCGACCATGGGCGAGCGCACGACATGGCCCTCGGGGACGGCGTCCTCCACCGGAGCCTCAGCAACGGCTATCGTTGCCGGAGCGGCCGCCTGCATCATCTGCGGCATGTGCGTCATCATCATCGGTGCGCCAGCGATGCTTTTGGCGATGCGGACCTTTTCTTCACCTTCGGTGATTTCCAGTTCGGCGATGCCCGAGGCTTCGACCAGGTCAATGAGCTTTTTCAGTTTTCTGAGATCCATGAGGAGTCCTGTTTTGGAGATGACGCAGCGCATATTCCAGTGCCAGCTCGTAACCGTGTACGCCGAGGCCGGACACCACGCCAACGGCGAGGTCGGAGAAATACGAGTGGTGACGGAAGGATTCGCGCGCGTGGATATTGGAAAGATGAACTTCGATAAACGGAATGGCGGTAGCTGCCAGCGCGTCGCGCAGGGCGACGCTGGTATGGGTGTAAGCCGCCGGATTGATGACGATGAAATCTACGCGGTCGCGGGCGGCTTCGTGCACGCGCTCGATCAGGGCGCCTTCATGGTTGTGCTGGAAGGTTTCGACATACGCCCCGGCAGCTTCGCCCAGATTGGCCAGGGTGCGATTGGTGTCCTCAAGCGTGGCGAGACCGTAGTGCTTGGGTTCGCGGCTCCCCAGCAAATTGAGATTGGGACCGTGCAGCACCAGGATATGTGGGCGCAGATTGGTGACCGATTTGGCCGGCGTACGGCTGGTTCGTTTGGTCGTCATGGCGGCAAGTTTGCCGTAAATAGGGGTAAATTGTCCAGATATTGACGCTAAATCGCAGCTACACGCCAATTTCACGTAGTGTCTTTTCAAGCGTTGCGCGCGGCAACCGGCCCAGATGCCTCAGCGCGACCCGGCCGTCGCGATCGAGCACGATCGTATAGGGCAGCGCGCCGCTCGGGTTGCCGAGCTGGCGGGCCAGGGTATGCGCGGCGCCCTCGCCGATCAGGATCGGGTAATTGACCGACATGCGCTGCAGGAATTGCGTGACGTTGGCCGAGTTGTCGATCGCTATGCCGACAAATTCCACGCCTTTTGGGTGATATTGCGTGCGCAGGGCGATGAAATCCGGAATTTCCTCGCGGCAGGGTGCGCACCAGCTGGCCCAGAAATTCAGCACGACGACCTGCCCACGCCATTGCGACAGTGGCTGTTCCTGTCCCTGACTATCCGGAAATCCGAGTTGCCACAGTTCGGAAACGGCAGATGCCGCGGGTGGTTTGGGCGCGTAGTGCGCTTGGGCCAGCCAAATCCCTGCCGCCAGCGCGGCCAGCGCCAGGGGAAAGCCAATTAGCAGTTGTTTTTGCATGGAGCTTGCTTATGCCCTTACCCCAAAACGCGGTAAGGGTGTTCGAACAGTCTGGTTTTTCGGGATGAGGGCGGGCACACAGCCGTGAGCCGACTGTTTACAGCGTGCCGTAGGAATGCAGACCCGACAGGAACATGTTCACCCCAAGGAAGGCAAACGTCGTGACGAACAGGCCGCCCAGTGCCCACCAGGCGAGCATCGGGCCTCGCAACCCCTTGACCAGGCGGATATGCAGCCAGGCGGCGTAGTTGAGCCATACGATCAGCGCCCAGGTTTCCTTCGGATCCCAGGACCAGTAACCGCCCCAGGCGTCGGCTGCCCACAGCGCGCCGAGAATGGTGGCGATCGTGAAGAAGGCGAAGCCGATCGCGATGGACTTGTACATGACGTCGTCGATGACTTCCAGCGGGGGCAGGCGGCTGGCGAGGATGCCACGCTGTGCCAGCAGGTAGGCGGCACCCAGCATGGCGGAAATCGAGAATGAGCCATAGCCGATGAAGTTGGCAGGGACGTGCAGCTTCATCCACCAGGATTTAAGCGCCGGCACCAGCGGCTGGATTTCCTGCGCGCCCCGGTCCAGGGCATACCACAGGATGAAGCCCACGGCGGCCGAGATCACCAGCAGCACGAAAGCGCCCATCTGCCGTGTCTGGTAGTACGCCTCGTAATACAGATACAACATCGCAGTGATGAGACAGAACAGCACGAACACTTCATACAGGTTAGACACCGGGATGTGCCCGACGTCGGTGCCGATCAGATAAGACTCGTACCAGCGAACCATCAGGCCGATGAAGCCGAGTGCGACGGCAGACCACGTCATCGCGGTCGCTGTCTTCATGGTGAATTCCGAACGCGTCAGCAAGCCTACCCAATAGGTCGCGGTGGCGAGTACGAACAGGGCGCACATCCACATGATGGCGGCCTGGCTGGAAATCAGGTACTTGAGGAAGAAGGCTTCGTTCATGCGCATCAGATTGCCGTGGTACTGGCTGATGGCGAACAGGCTGACTGCACCGACGATGATGAAGAGCGGGCGGAAGGACTTCCAGAACCAGCCGAACCCCGCTATCGCTGGAATGGCCACCAACAGGATGCCTTTTTCATACGAATCCATGAAGTCGCCGAAACGTGATAACGCAAACAGTCCCGCTGATGCCACGATGACGGCAAACAGCCAGTCAAACCAGGACAGACGCTTCATGAGCGGGGTGGGTTGATGCAGCAGGGCGAGTTCCATGATTGAGGCCTCCGGATTACTTTATTACTTTGCAAGCGCGTCGAGCGCTTGGGTGTGTTGGACGAATTCTTTTTCGAAATCGATCGTGTGCTTGGCGGACGACATGGCCAGCAGGGCGTGGCCTGGTTTGACTCGTAGCCAGACCCGGCGTTCGCGCACAAAGAGCATGAAGAATACGCCGAGTACCAGCAAAAACGAACCCAGATAGACCACATTTTTCCCGGGTGCCCGCGTGAGTTGCAGGCCGCTGGCTTTGACTTCGTCGTAATGCATCAGTTGCAAATAGATTGGCGCGCCGTAGACGAACATGTCGCTCACGCTGTTGAGCGTGTCACGGATCAACCAGCCGGTAGCGTCGTCGGCCTTGGGAGGAGGCAGATTGGCCTGGTGGTTGGCGATTTTCAGAGCTTCAAATCCCGCAAGTTCCAGAATGCGTAGATAGGTGTCTGCCGTTTTTTCACGCTCGGCGGTTGGCACTTTTTCTTCAATGAACTGGCCCAGGGTCTGAAACCCGCCTTTGGCAAACAAGGCCAGCACCTGGCCGGCGCTGGTTGTCAGCTTGTCCTGGATCTCGGTATCCGAAGCATTTTGTGGCAGGGCCTGACGGGCGAAATTGGCAGCGATTTCGTGCCGTAACGCAGGATTCAGCAACGCACCGCGCAGCCGCATGAAAGTCTCGATGTTGCCATCGGCATCGAGGGGCATGCGCATGTAACGGAACGTCTCGTTCGGCGCGTCGCGCACGCCCGACATCATGTACCAGCGACCCGCGAGCTCCATTGGAAGCATGTAATTGCTGAACTCGCGCGCCTGCCCGCGTGCATCGCGCAGCTTGTATTCAAAGCTGGGCCCAACGTTGCGAAGGTGTTTTTTATCGCTGATCGGGCTGCCGCCGAGTACGCTCATGGTGCTGCCGGTTGGCGCGATGTCGCCGCCCATGTTCTCAATATTGAATGGCCGGAAATCGGCGAATTCCAGCGTGTAGTCACCTGCTTCACTGGTTAGCGTGGCATTCTGATGCACGGTGCCGTCGATCGGGAAAGATGAGGCTGTCGGCGCAAACAGGTTCCAGCCGCGTAGGCTCAGATGCGTGCCGCCATCGGCAAAACTGGCCTGATAGATTGCGATGCCGTCCTCGATCAGCGGATGGTTGACCGCGATCGTCGCCTCACGAACTTTCTTTCCGGAACGGTCGAATATTTCGATGTCACTCTCGAAGTTCTTGGGTTGTCCCGTCGTGTAATGTTCGATGCGGAATTGCTTCAGCGCGACGGTGAAAGGCAAATCCTGCACCAGATAGCCGTTGGCCACATTCAGAAAGACCACGTCGGCACTGGAGCCTTCCGGTATTTGCACGCTGCCGCGAAACGACGGATTGGATGGCGACAGGCGCGAAATTGCCGGTACCTGACTTTGCGGAATATCGCGCGTCTCGATTTTCTTAGAGCCCAGCAGCTGTTGCGCCTTGAATACCAAGTTGCCGTCGATCAGGCCGCCGATGCAGATCATCACGATGGCCGAGTGCGCCAGAAAATATCCGAGGCGGTTCCAGCTGCCGGCTTTGGCGGCAAGTAATACGCCATCCTCGCGCGGCAGGTTTTTCACCTTGTAGCCCTGGCCCTCGAGGTAAAGCTGCACGCTGGCGGCGAGCGTCTCGGGTGTCTGGGTCGTGGCGGCCTCGTGCTTGTGCTTGAACGCATTCAGCGACTGCTCGCTGACGTTCTCGCGAAAACTTTTCATTTCGCGCGCGAAGTTTGGCGCGTTACGGTAGATGCAGACACTGGTGGAGACGACAAGGAAGACCAGGATGACCAGATACCAGCCCGCGTGGTAGACGTCGTAAAGCCCCAGTTTTTCGTAGGCCTCGAACCAGAAGGGACCCAACTGGATGAGATAGTTGTTGTAAGGCTCAGCCTGTTTCAGCACGGTCCCGATGATGGAGGCGATCGCAAGAATGGTTAGCAGGCTGATCGCAAAGCGCATCGAGCTGAATAGCTCGAACACGGATTTTCCGAATGACGGGGACGTGGAATTCATGGGGCAGCAGAACCCTTTAAGACACCAGAAAAAAAAGGGTGACGTGAGTCACCCTTTCATCGACTGGGATGTGGCCAATAAGTTTACCTGCAGGATGAAGGCCGTGGTTGTAGCCCATAAACCGGCAACAACCGCGATGCTCTAACGCAGACCCTGAATATAAGCGGCTACGGCCTTCATGTCCGCATCCGTCATCTTGGCGGCGATGGTGCGCATCATCTTCGCGCCATCGTTGGCGCGGGTGCCGAGACGGAAGCTGTTCAACTGGGTATAGATATAGTCGCTGTGCTGGCCAGCCAGGCGTGGAAACTCGATGGGAATCCCCTTGCCTTGCGGACCGTGGCAGGACGCACAAGCGGGTACACCGGAACCCGGTACGCCACCGTGGAAGATTTTCTGGCCGAGCAGCGCCAGTCCCTTATCCTTGGACGTGTCCGGCTTGGGCTGCTGGGCGCTGTAGTAGGCTGCCAGATTCAGCATGTCCTGCGGGCTGAGGCTGGCAACCATGCCGCTCATTATCGCGTTCTGGCGGTCACCCGACTTGAAATTGGTGAGCTGCTTGTCAATGTATTCCGCATTCAGACCTGCCAGGCTGGGATTGGCGGCAATCGTACTGTTGCCGTCTACCGCGTGACACGCTGCGCAAACCTGATTGACGATGCTTTCGGCCGCCTTGGGATCGCCTTTACTGGCCGGGCCTGCAGCAGGTTCGATGGCAAAAGCGGAGGTGGCGGCCAGTGCGGCAACCAGAGAGACGACGAGTTTCATCAAAAGCTCCTGAAGCTTGCAAAACTTGGAAAAACGGGTAGTTTAGCGGTAACTAATATGACTGCCAAGCCCGTGCTTAATCGCGCCCAATTCCATACTTCGGTCGCCCAGCTACGCGATTTACCTTACAGCCGCGCCGAGATTGCGTTCGCCGGACGCTCGAACGCCGGAAAATCCAGTGCAATCAATCTGCTAACGCGGAAAAACCGTTTGGCGTTCACATCCAAAACGCCAGGACGAACACAGCTTATCAATTTTTTCGAACTGGATGCAGATACTTATCTGGTCGATCTGCCCGGTTACGGCTACGCGAAAGTGCCGCCGGAAGTAAAAGCGAAATGGGAGAGCCTGCTGTCACGCTATCTGCAGGAGCGCGAGGCGTTGGTGGGCATGGTGTTGATCATGGATGCCCGCCATCCGCTTACGCCGCTGGACCGGCAGATGCTCGACTGGTTTACCCCTACCGGCAAGCCGGTGCATATATTACTGTCGAAAGCCGACAAACTGTCGAACAGCGAGAAGGCGCTGACCCTGCGCCGCATCAAGCAGGAACTCATGGCGCACGCAGGCGTCACTGTGCAGTTGTTCTCAAGCCTTTCCCGCCTTGGGACCGAAGAGGCGGCGGCTGTGGTCGAGGGCTGGTTTGGCCACGCGCAACAGACACCCCCCAACCCGGTAGGCCAGAGTTAGGTGGTCGACATCCCACAAAAAAGCCCCGACCAAGGGAGGGGTCGGGGCTAAAAATGCCTTAAGGGGATTAAGGCATCCCGCTCAGGGAGGAGAAGCGGGAGACGATACAAGACCGTCTATTACATGGAGCAAGCTTTGGCTGAAATAGTTCCAGCCAAATGCAAATCTTTTGGAGATTTTTGTGAACCTGCCATTTGGCCAATTTCCCGCCCGCCGGATGCGGCGCATGCGACGCGATGACTTTTCCCGACGCATGATGCGTGAGCACACACTTACGCCTGGAGATTTAATCTATCCGGTGTTTGTTCTGGAGGGCCGGAACACGCGTGAGGCCGTGGGCTCGATGCCGGGCGTCGAACGGCTGTCGCTCGATTTATTGCTGCCGGTGGCCGAGGATTGCCTGGAATTGGGTATTCCTGCGCTGGCGCTGTTCCCGGTGATCGATGCCGGGCTGAAAACCCTGGGAGCGGAAGAGGCGTTCAATCCCCAAGGTCTGGTGCCGCGAACCGTCGCCGCACTGAAAAGCCGTTTCCCCGAACTGGGCATCATCACCGATATCGCGCTCGACCCGTATACCAGCCACGGCCAGGACGGGCTGCTCGATGACAGAGGATATGTCATGAACGATGAAACGGTGGCCGTACTGGTACGGCAGGCCGTGGCCCATGCCCAGGCGGGCGCCGATGTGGTGGCTCCCTCCGACATGATGGATGGACGGGTCGCGGCCCTCCGTGCCGCGCTCGAAGAGGCAGGACATATCCATACCCGCATCCTGGCCTATGCGGCCAAATACGCCTCCAGCTTTTACGGGCCGTTCCGCGACGCGGTCGGATCGGCTGCCAATTTGGGCAAGGGCAACAAATCGACGTACCAGATGGACCCGGCCAACAGCGATGAAGCCCTGTGGGAAGTCGGCATGGACCTGCAGGAAGGGGCCGACATGATCATGGTCAAACCGGGCATGCCCTATCTGGATGTCATTCGTCGGGTCAAGGACGCGTATGGGGCGCCGACCTATGCCTATCAGGTCAGCGGTGAGTACGCTATGTTGAAAGCAGCGGCACAAAACGGCTGGTTGGATGAACAGGCCTGCGTGATGGAAGCGTTACTGGCCTTCAAGCGAGCGGGGGCGGATGGCGTATTGACGTATTTCGCGCGTGACGCCGCGCGCTGGTTGCGTACCCAGAACTAAACTTTCATGGCATACGAACCGATAGAAAGCATGTGGGAGATGGTTTCCTATTCCCGCTATGTCAGGAGCGCAAGGTGACGCTGAGTTTAAGCAAACTGATCGGGCGTGGCCGAAGCATTGCTGATGATTTTGACAAGACCATCATCAGCTTTGAGTCGCCCTATCGCCTGAAGGATTTGAGCCCGCTATCGGAAGGGGAGCCAGAAACCCGCGAGGAGCGTCTCGGTGAAAAGCTCTTCAAGCTGCGCTTCGCCCAGCAGGACGAAACGTTCAATCACGCCAGCATGCTGGTGCAGAAGCGCTACGCCTGGCGTGGCTTCCCCAAGGCTCAGCTGAAGAAATATCCCAATCGCATCACGATACTTTCGTTCCACCAGGAAAAGATCGTCGGTACCGTTACAGTCGGCTATGACTCCGAAGAAGGCATGCTGGTCGACGAAATCTACAAACCTGAAATCGATGCGCTGCGCGCGCAGGGCAAACGGGTCGGCGAGTTGAGCAAACTTGCCATCGATGAAAACATCGGTTCCAAACAATTATTCGCAAGCCTCATTCATATTGCCTATCTCTACGGTGTGATCCACGACTGTACCGATGCCATCATTGAAATCGTGCCCCGCCACAAGGCCTTCTACGAAAGAATGCTGGGCTTCAAGCAGATAGGCGAAGAAAAAATGAATAACCGGGTCAATTTCCCGGTATTGCTGATGCATCTGGAACTGGACCATATGCGGCAAAAGATAGAGACGCTCGGCGGCAAGGGGAAAGAAGCCAAAGACCGCAGCCTCTACCCGTATTTTTTCTCACCCCATGACCAGGAAGGGATTCTGGGGCGGTTATTGCGGGAAGAGACCTGAGTTCAGCCGGTGTGCGCACTTTCGACTATCACGAAGCGTTTAGCCGCAATATCGGTTGGCTTACGCCAAACGAGCAGACGCTGCTCCGTGGCAAGAAAATAGCCATTGCCGGGCTCGGCGGCGCCGGCGGAGTGCATTTGCTGGCCCTGGCCCGCCTGGGTGTCGGAAAATTTCATATTGCCGATCTCGACACGTTCGCGCTGGTAAATTTCAACCGTCAGGCGGGCGCCACCCTGGGCAGCCTGGACCAGCCCAAGGCGCAGGTCATGGCCGGACTGGCGCGCGAAATCAACCCCGAACTCGATATCCGGGTATTTGATGAAGGCGTTCAGCCACAAAATGTGGACGCATTTCTGGACGGCGTCGATCTCTATGTGGATGGCCTGGATTACTTCGTCTTTTCCGCCCGTCGTCTGGTCTACGATGCCTGTCGCGCGCGTGGTATTCCGATTACCTTCGCCGTTCCGCTTGGCATGGGCGCGGCCGTCCTCAATTTCCTGCCAGATGGACCCAGCTTCGAGGATTACTTCCGGCTGGAGGGCACACCCGAGGACGAATGGCCAACCCGCTTCCTGGTCGGATTGGCGCCTGCGCTGCTTCATCGCGGCTATCTGGTCTATCCCGAAATCGTCGATTTCAAGACACAGCGCGTCCCATCGACCGGCTTGGCGTGCCAGTTGTGTGCGGGGATGGCCGGCACCGAAGCCCTGAAAATCCTGTTGGGCCGCGGCAAGGTCCGCGCGGTGCCCCACAGCATGCAGTTCGATGCCTACACCGGCAAGCTGAAACATGTCTGGCGACCGGGCGGCAATGCCCATCCGCTCCAACGGTTAGCGATCGCTTACGTCAACTGGCGCCTGTCGCGCGCGCATACCTGACCCCTGACCCGGATCCTCGCTGCCTGGCGGAATCGGAGCGGGATCGGACGAGAACAAATAGGTCCGGCGAGCCGCCAGTCACCCAAATCCACTTTGGTAGGAAAATGGCAACAATTGGACATCCGTTCAGCCCGATGAGTGTCGGATTTCTTTACATTTCGCTTGCTCACACTAAAGGAATTTTTCGTAGTTGATTGATATATATGGAGAATATTTATCTGGCACACGCTGTGCTTCATATTGGCCAAGGTAAGAAGGTGAATACCCGGATCAGAAGTCAACTTAAGGAGCGCGAAATGAAATTCAATATGAAATTGCTGCAAGCAGGTCTGATTGCTGCCATGGCTACGGCAAGTGCCGGTTCCATGGCTGCCGTGTTTAACGATTTCCAGGTGTCGGAAGGTTCTGTTCCCGGGGCTTTGACCAATATCTTTACGGCAGACAAAATCACCGGTAACTATGTTGAAGTAGTGACCTTCGACGGTTCGGGAAATTTTGCCACTTCGCTTCAATGGCAAGCTGGCCAATTTGTCGCAAATGATGGGACGACCCCGGTTACCACGCAGCTTGGCAGCTTTGGGGCCAACGGATATGGACTTTATGCACTGTTGAAGGGAACGGGCACCTATTCCACAAGCGGGACCGGTGTTACGACCTTCAACTTCAATCCGGGTGGCAACCTGAGCGTCTGGATCGATCCGGGCCAAGACACCACCTTTACCAAACCAGCCACGGGTGCTGGTGATTGGGCGCTTGGAGGTACCGGGGATCCTGACTATCTGATCGCAACCGGCATCATGATGGCCGGCGGCCAAGGTGTGCTGGATCCCAACCTGACCACCTGTAATGGCAACGGTCCGATCAACTGCGGCAGCTTCGGCACGTCGACCAGCTTCCTGCTGGAGACGGCAGGTGAGGGTTATTTCTTCGACCCGTCGCCGTTCTACAGCCTTTCGT
>CAJDWX010000123.1_pt1 | contig 15328 bp, 22 predicted proteins | sample 7391741 | NCBI WGS metagenome assembly CAJDWX01 (sample SAMEA7055741, study PRJEB34461) | soil metagenome | biome: terrestrial ecosystem; feature: Peninsula; material: soil | place: Antarctica | collected 2016
CGGGCGCTCAACCCCGTTCCGCCGATCCGGTGCTCACTATTTCTGCACCATCCCGGCGATCCGCTGCATGTCGGATTCGAGGATCGCCTCGATGTCGAGGGTGATCATCACCTCGTCGCCGACGACCAGGCCACCGCGGTTCATCGGTGCATTCCAGCTAACGCCGAAATGATGGCGGTTGATCACCGTGGTGGCGACAACGCCGATGCGGTTGGTCGGCCCAACATCCTTGCCACCCTCCCAGTAGGGACACTGCCAGCGGCCCAGATAGCGCGTAGCCAGCTCGACCGGACGCGTCACGCCGCAGAGGGTCAGATCGCCCATGACCTTGAAATCGCTCTCGCCGACACAGCGTACCTCGCTGCTGCGGAAAACCATGTCCGGATACTTCTCCACGTCCAGAAAGCCCACGCCGCGCAAGTGTGCATCACGTGGATCGTCCCCGGTCCTGATTCCCGCGGTCTTGATCGTCGCCTCGACCGCGGCGGCGTCCATCGGATTGCCTGGATCGAAGTCGATGCTGCCATGCACGTTCTTGAACATCCCGCGCATGGTTGAAACCATCATGTGCCGCACCGCAAACTCGGCGGCTGAGTGCCCCGGTTCGAATATCCATCTGGCCATTTTCAGTTCCTCCAGTCATCCCTCGACTCCCTGGCCGGCTCCAGGTACAGGAACCGAAATGCATACTCCGAAACATCAATATAGGAGATCGTGGCGGTTGGGAAAGTGAGGTGCGCCGGCCATTCAATCCCAACAAAGTGGATTGCACCATGCAATGCCGGAATTGCCGGCGCGACGGGCTCAACTGGCGGATCTGATAGCGTCGGTGATACGCTTGTAAAGACCGTTAACCTACCCTTTTCGATAACAAGGTAATGCCGCATGCAGATCACAAATTATGCAGACTTGCTCAACGCCGCCAGGCAACAGCCCGAACCGCAACGGCTTCTGTTCGTTTTCACCCAACCCGAATTACCGGATGGCTATACCGAAACCCAGAATCAGGATTTTCAAGCCGGCGTAGGCGGCGTATTGGCGCCCAAAATGTGTACCGATAAAGCGCTGGATGAACTGGGCGACTTTTCCGATCTCGTCGCGGAGTCGCGGCAGATGGGACAGGATTGGAAAATCGTGTTTATCGCCTGCCTGCCAGGGCTTGCGGGGCTCATGCCGAGTACCGAAGAGGCACAGGAGCACTTAACCACGATGGTCAATTCCATCCAGAATGGCGCGATCTCCAAGTATCTGGCATGCGACATGGACGGAAATATGATTCAGTTTTCCTGAAACAGCGCTCGTCCTTACGGTTTGGGTGGCCGTCTAACAAAGTGGATGATCTTGTCCAACTCAAAGCGTGTTTGTTGGCCGGCACGCTCGGATTTTTTAATCAGTGCTTTTTGCACCAGGTCCGAAAAAGCGACCAGATCTTGTCGCGGATACTCGTCCTGTACACCGCCATCCTGAAAGAACGCGGCAATCCAGCGTGCATCCAGTTCGTCTTGTCCGGTCTCGTGCAAATATTCCGTCGCAGCCATCTCGACGTATTCACTCAGCTTGCGCATCGCGGCTCCCGTAAAAATTGTCTCCGTGTATCTTGTAGAGTAGACCTTCCGGGGTGCCAGGCCACTCGGCATGTGACAACCCGGCTAGGACAGCGACAGCAACCTGATCACTTCCCGTGCAGCGCTGCCACTCGATTGCGGATTCTGGCCGGTAATGAGGTGGCCGTCGATGACTACGTGGTCGGCCCAATTGTCGGCGGTTTCGAAATGCGCGCCGAGGTCACGCAGGCGCGATTCGAGCAGGAATGGCACGAGCTTGTCGAGCTCGACCGCGGACTCTTCTGCATTGGTGAAGGCGGTAATGCGCTTGCCCTTCACCACTGACGTGCCATCCTTGCATTGTGCGCCAACGAAGCAGGCTGGTCCGTGGCACACGCTGGCAAGGATCTTGTTTTCATCGGCGAAGTGGCCAACCAGGCGCGCGACCTCAGGATTATCCGGCAGGTCGTACATGGTGCCGTGGCCTCCAGGGAAGAACACCGCGTCATAGGGCTTCGGGTCGACGGCATCGAGCCGTGCCGTGTCGGAAAGCGCGTTGAGCGCCGCCTGTGCGTCGGGGGTATCGTAATGTTCCGGTTCGCTGTGCGGGTCTATTGGCACCTGCCCGCCGCGTGGGCTCGCCACCGTCACGCGGTAGCCCTGCTCTCGAAACAGTCCATAGGGGATGGCAAACTCCTCGAACCAGAGACCGGTCGGGTGTTCGGCGTCGATGCGGTCGTGACTAGTCACGATCATCAGAATGGATTGAGGATTTGCCATGGTGTTTTTTCCTTGAATTTCAGAATCAAGCTGACTTTTTTCTCAGTGCTATTGGCTAACTATCCAATAGGCCTGATAGAAGCTTGCTTGAGTATGTTTTTTAGCATAAACGCCAGTGTCAAAACGTCTGGGTCAGATCTCGCAACGTCATATGCCACCTAGCCTTCAGGTAGTTCATGACCAGATGGGTACGTTAATACAAGATCTGACCCCGACTTTTTTCGCGGCCTTATTTTCGGATCGGACAATTACAATCTGAATCAGCCGACGCAGAAAGCCACCAGCGATAACGCCCGTCTCACCCGGGACAAGACTCCGAAATCCTGTTCCTTGATAAAGAATCAGAAACTTAACGACGAGGCCCGGGAAAAGTTCATGGTGCTGGCAGCTACCGTTCCTTCTGGTTCCCGCTGTCGGATCAACCTGTCGGACGACTGCTTGCACGTCGGAAGCGGTTACTGAGCCGAGCCGTGTCCGTCGCGAGCGCGGCCGAACTCGGCTCCACCTTGTTCAGCTCGCGGTGCCCATTCCCTTGACCGTGCCCTGGCGCAAAGGCGGCAAGCCCGCCAGCTCATGAATCTGGGTCAGCACGCCGCGGTGTTCCGGATCGGGCATGTCGAACAGCATGTGCAGATATCTGCCGCCGCCCTTGGATTCGTAGGCTTCTTCAAGAAAGCGCACATGCTCGTGCGTGGCCCGGCAATCATCCTGCTTGCATTTCTCCCGGTAGTAGTTGACCAAGGTATGGATCACATCCAGATGCTCATCGGTAATCGCAAAATTTCGGGCCGTCGCATTCATTCTGATCCTCTGCCCAAGTTCGGCTTTTGACAGATCCTTGACTGCGTCGTAAATCGAAATTCCTTCATTGTTCATCATGTTGCTCGGCGCCTGGCTCATATGGTTTCTCCTTTGTGAATATGCCGACGACAGACCCTCCTCGGCAAACTTGGATCGTAGCCGATGGGGGAAAATGCACAACCGCGGCAAAACTTTGTGCACATCCAGCTTTGTATAATTCTTGCCTATACGCTCAGAGACGGCGGCAAGTCCAACGGCGTCAGGTGTCGCAATGTCACATCTCACCTGGCCTTAAGGCAATTCGCGGCTGGTCAGGTGAATCCGTTAATGCAAGAGGTAGCCGGAGTTGTCTTAACTTCCTGTGACGGCGACCGCAACCACCCTCAAGAGGCGTCAGCGACCAATACGGATGTTGTCCAGCGAACCGATCACGCCGAATACTTGTAGTAGCCAAATAACGACAACAATGACGACGACAATATTCAGAATCTGCTTAATCTTTCGATCCATGGGGATAAAAGAGTTAACGAGCCAAAGCAGCACGCCAACCACAATCAAGACGATGACCAGGTTAATCAGGGGCATGCGGATCTCCTGTGAGATGATCAATCCTCAAGCGCAGCGGCCGGATCGAATGGTCAAGCATGCTGATCCACTTAAGTGTCCCCACTATCATAAGCAAACATGATTGATTCATCTGTTCGACAGCGAACATAGCGAGGCAGCCGCAGCAGCAGGCAACCGCTAAGGGTGACGAACTTGTAGCAGGAGACAGGGCTGCGTACACGAATAAAATCCTCGGCATTATGCGAAGCCTCTACCCAGCTGCCGGTTTTTGATACTCTTCGGGCTTCTCCTGCCTTTTCCGACCATGGACGAACAACTGCAAACGCTGGGGTGCACCCTACAACCGGCAACCGATCTCGCCATTCCCTTCCCGAAGCGCGAAGTGCGCCTGCCTGGTCCGGTATGAAGCGCGCCAGCCCCGCTCTCCCACCGAAAACAGCCTACGTCGACCCGCTGGCCGATCTATTGCGCCCCGGCCAGTCGATCGAATTGCTGAAGGAACTGCACATCCTGACGCGAGACGGCAAGCTCAACCAGGACAGCCGCCGTAAGTTGAAACAGGTTTATCACCTGTGCAATTTCATCGAGCCGCTGCTGAACGAGGTGCTGGCACGGCAGGACACGCTGACGCTGGCCGACCACGGCGCCGGCAAGTCATATCTCGGATTCATCCTCTACGACCTGTTCCTCAAGACACGTCCGGGTGCCCACATCTTCGGTATCGAGACGCGCGACGACCTGGTGGAAAAGTCGCGCGAACTGGCGGCGCGACTGGGCTTCGAGCGCATGACCTTCCTCAATGCGACGGTGGCGGAATCGATCACCACCGAGTCACTACCCGCACGCATCGACATCGTCACTGCGCTGCACGCCTGCAACACGGCGACCGACGACGCGATCCGCTTTGCGCTCGCCAAAGAAGCGCATCACATCGTCCTGGTGCCCTGCTGCCAGGCCGAGGTCGCGGCGGTACTGCGCAAGCACAAGAACGAATCCTTCGGCAAAACCCCGCTATCGGAAATCTGGCGCCACCCGATTCACACCCGCGAATTCGGCAGCCATCTCACTAACGTGCTGCGCTGCCTGCAGCTCGAATCGCACGGCTACCAACTCACCGTCACCGAACTGGTCGGCTGGGAGCATTCATTGAAGAACGAGCTCATTATCGCCACCCGCTCAGATGCACCGCGTCGGAACGCACGCGAGCGCCTGCAGCAGATCCTGCAGGAACTCAATCTGCAGGAACTCGAAGCGCGTTTTCTGTGAACCCCATAAGCCGCAATTAATCCTATGCTTCAAAGGCTTCGTTACTTTGCGGATTGGATCATGCGCTTGCTCATTTCACCGCTCTACTTCGCCCTGGCTGCGCTGTTCGCCGTCCTGACGGGCTGCGCCACGCCGCAATACCAGACCACCGTCCGGCTGATTCCGCCGGCCGACGCGCAAGGCCGCGCCTGCGTGCAGAACTGCGAGATCCAGAAAACGGCCTGCCAGAAAGCGTGCCAGACTCGTTACGAAGCCTGCACAAAAGCGCTCGGGCCCCAAGTGGAAGCACGCTATGTAGACGAGTTGAAACGCTATGAGCTTGAACTGAAGCAGTATGCGGCGATGTTGCGGAGCTATGAGATGCAGATGCGCTTCGACTGGATGAACCGCTATCCCTTCCGGCCGTACTGGTGGGATCCGTGGCCAGGGTTCTACTACTCGCCACCTCCCTATCGTGAACCCGTGATGCCGACACGTGAGGGCGTACGGGCGCAACTGGAGAAATCGGAGTGCAAAGCCGACTGCGGCTGCCTGCCGGCCTACGATACCTGTTTCGTCGGCTGTGGCGGGCAACGCGTGACCGAGACGGTGTGCATCAAGAACTGCCCACCAGCAAAATAAGCCGCAGGCTCAGGTCGCCGACTGTAGGGTACGTAGTTTCACGGCCACACTAGCCGTGTCAGTGTTGACCCAGATCTCGCCGTCCTGAACCAGACATTGCAGACGCATGTTGCGTTCGGCCAGTGCCGCCAGCGCCCGACTGGTCTCGGTGGGCAGTTGCAGCACAGTCAGATTGGCAAAGCGCGTGCACAGCACCACGACCTGGTCGGCACGGCCACACGCACGGCGGATGCGCGCCTCGTCGGGCTGGCCGAGATCGATCCACAACGTGATCTCGCCGGTCAGGCTCTTTACCCATACCTCCGGCTCGTCGACATCGAACAAACCCCTGGTGAAGGCAATACCGTCCTGCGCATACACGGCATAGGCCAGCACCCGCGCCATCATGCGCTCGTCGGTTTCGGAAGGGTGGCGGGCAATGGTCAGCGCATGGTCACCGTAGACGTGCCGGTCCATGTCGGCGATCTGCAGCTCGGCTTTGTAGATAGTGGCTTTGAGCGCCATGGATGTTCACACTCGAAATGCTTCTACCCGGAGGGTAGACATAAAAAAAACCCCGGCGAACCGGGGTTTTTCACATCAGATCAGAATGCTTACGACATGATCTGGATGTTAGATGCTTGCTTGCCCTTGGGGCCAGTCGTCACTTCGAAGCTGACTTTCTGGTTTTCCTGCAGGGACTTGAAGCCGCTGGAGTTGATTGCGGAGAAATGTGCAAAGAGATCTTCGCCTCCGTTATCCGGAGTGATGAAGCCAAAACCTTTTGCATCGTTAAACCACTTTACTGTACCCGTTTCCATCTTGTTCCTATCTATCTAAAAAATTGAGCGACATGCTCTATCAATCGAATTTCAAGGAAAAAGGCTTACCAGAGGTAGTGCAATTTAAAGCTTGAATCCAACAGATGGCGTATAGATAACACAGAAGATTCAGATGTCCAAGATTTTTTTCATTCGCCATTCAGTGGGCGCAACACCAGCGTGTCGCCGCGCTGGGTGAATTCCAGGTGCTTCAATACGCTCATGCCCAGCAGCACCTGATCGCTCGCCATGCCGGGATTGAGGCTGGCCTGCACATTGCGCAGCACGAATGGCCCGAACGCCAGCGCGTCGATTCGGGTGGTGCGAGTGACAACCGTTCCATTGGCAGTGATCGACTGCTGGTACGCACCGGCCGTGAGTTCCAATTTGTCCGCCAGATGCGCCGGTACCGACACCAGCGTGGCGCCGGTGTCGAGCAGTAAGCTGACCGACTGGCCATTGATCGTGCCCGGGAACACATAGTGTCCGTCGCCGCTACGCTTCAGGATCAGCTCGGCGCCCGGAGCGATTTGCAAGTCACGGTTGGGATGGTTGCGCGCCTGCAGGCTGTTCTCGAAATAGAGATACAACATACCCAACATCAGCAGGCTGGCGACGAAGGCCATGCCGCGCCCGAGCGAACGGTGGGGATTACGTGCAGGATCGGGATCTTTCGAATTCACGGCGTATGAGGCAGCTCAGGTGGATCATTGTTCAGCGCAGAAGCGCCATTCGGAACCAGCCTAATTCAAACCACACGCCCAAGGGAAGAAGCCGGCCGGTTTTCTTTATGCCAACCTGAAGGCATGGCAGCCTCGCCGACGCCGGACGCGATCAGGAGACGTGCTGCATGCGCGGCTCGGTGAAACGGTAGTGCGGGGCGTCGCCGAAGATGTCGGGCAGATAGCGGGTTTCGATGTGCAACAGACGTTCGTGGTCGCCGGCTTCCAGATAGATATCCGGCTGCTCCATCAGGTTGTCATCCCACACCAGTGGCACCCCCCAGACATTCGGCAACCCCGGCACCACGCCCGGTTCACACTCGCTGAACAGCTGGCTCACGCTGGCTTCGTCGGCCAGGCTGAATTCCGTGTCCTGATAATGTGAGAGCCTGCCGAGGTGGATTTCCCGGTCGGCGGGAATCATTGCCACCATCTGGCAGTCCGCGCCGTCGAGCAGTACGCCCTTGGCGATCTGGTTGGGCGGGATCTCTGCCACACGAGCCGTTTCGGTGCTGGTTTGCGTGTGCGGGTGGGCGACGACGTCGAACGGGATCATGTGCTGATCGAGAAAACGTTCCATACGGTGCAGTGCGCTCATGATCGCCTCCTTGCATAAACTAATGGACGGCTTTTACTATAGATCACGCCCCGTCCCGATGCTGGGCTGGGCGACTGGCGTCCGGGTTCGGAATTCTTCACGCATCGCCGGGATTACCCCTCCAGGGTATTTCAACCGACATTCCAGGCAAGCCCGGTCCTCTACAATCTCCCGATGAAACCCGCCCGGCCGACCTTCTTCGTCATGATCGCCTTCATCGGCGGGCTGGCCATCCTGAGCTCCACGCTGTCGAAGACTCCGGTCCTGCCGTTGTTCGCCCGCGCGCTCCACGCCACGCCGGCAGAAATCGGCTGGATCGTCATGGCCTCGACGATTCCCGGCGTCCTCATCAGCTACCCCGCTGGCGCGCTGTCCGACTATCTCGGCTCGCGGCGTCTGCTGCTGGCCTCGCTGGTCGTGTTCGCCACCGCGCCCTTTCTGTACCTGCTGGTCGAGACGGCGGCGCAACTGATGGCGGTGCGTTTCTATCACGGCTTCGCCACCGCAATTTTCGGTACCGTGACGAACGCGGCGATTGCCGAGCGCTACACCACCGAACGCGCGGCGCGGCTCTCCACTTTTTCTTCGGTCACCATTGTGGGGCGTTCCATCGCGCCGTTTCTCGGCGGCTTCCTGATTTCGCTGGCGAGCTTTGACGCCGTCTACATCGCTTGCGCCGTCAGCGGCGTGCTGGCGCTGGGTACCGGCCTGTTGCTGCATGACGACACCCCCGCGCCAACCGAGAGAGAGAAGCAGCCTCCTTTCTGGGCCAGCCTCACCACGGTACTGCGCGACCGCGGCATCATGCTGGTGAGCCTGGTCGAGGCGGCGCAATACCTGGTGTTCGGCGCCATCGAGGCGTTCCTCGCCCTGTACGCCGCCTCGCTTGGCATCCCCGCGTGGGAGATCGGCATCATCCTCGGCGTGCAACTGGTCAGCATCGTCTTCGCCAAGCCGTTGATGGGCAAGGTGTCGGATCGGATGGGGCGGCGGCTTGTCATTCTGCCGGGTCTATTGATCGGCGCGGCGAGTGTCATATTGATGCCGTTTGTGTCCAGCTTCATCGGTCTGTCAGTGCTGAGTCTGATATTTGGCATCGGCTTCGCCACCGTCACCTCATCCACCTCCGCGATGGTCGCCGACCTCACCCACGACGGTCGCTATGGCTCGTCGATGGGCGTGCTGCGCACCGTCATGGACGTCGGCCAGTCGATCGGCCCGGTGCTCACCGGCTGGATGGTCGGCGTCGCCGGCTACGGCAGCGCCTTCACCCTGCTGGCCGCGATTCTGGTGCTGGCTGCGCTGATGCTGGGGCTGCTGTTTCGCGACAGGTGAGGATGCCTCCGATCGGCTATAGTGAGGCAGCCATTTCCCCAAGGAGCCCCTCATGCGCATCCGTACCCTGCTCGCCCTGCTGGTGTTCATCCCCGCCTTCTTCGCCCTACCGGCGACCGCCGATTCTGATGCGGTCGCACCCCACGCATCCGTCGGCACAATGCTGGAAGCGATCACGCCCCAAGCCTGCCTCGCAAACGTAAAAGGTGCGCATGTCGCTCAACTCAATTGCTGTACGGACCACAAAGGTCTCTGCGGCTGCCGCGCAGGCAAAATCGTGTGTTGCGACGGAACCATCAGCACGGAACCTATCGATGACCGGGATCAACAGTGACTGGATCAACGGCCTGTCGTCCAAGACCCTGGCGCTGATCACGCAATCACTGATGCCATCGGCTTAACAGCCCGCCGGGATATGAGCGGTTACACGATTGAGAAGACAACACACATGTCGAATCAGGTCATTTCCAGTCCGGATGCAGGCAACCCGGCTGCAAACAATCCGGACCCTACGCCGGAAAGCGATGTAGGACGAATCATCGGAATTCGTGGCGGCGTGGTAGACGTACTGTTCCCGACACCGGCTCCACGTATCCATGATCTGGTCCATGCCGGCAAGCTGGCCCTGGAAGTCGCGTCACTGCTCGACAACGGCGCCGTTCGCTGCATGGCACTGGCCCCGGTACAGGGGCTGGGGCTGGGTATGACGGTGCGGTCCACGGGGGCGCCCATTCAGGTTCCGGTGGGTGACGCGGTACTGGGGCGCATGCTGAATGTGTTTGGCGACCCGATTGACGGCAAGCCCGCCCCTGCCACCACGATCCGGCGCTCCATTCACCAGCCGCCACCGAAGCTCGAAGACCGCGTGGTGCACAACGATATTCTGGAAACCGGAATCAAGGCGATTGATTTGCTGTCACCCATCGAGCGTGGCGGCAAAACCGGTTTGTTTGGCGGCGCCGGCGTGGGCAAAACGGTGCTGATCACCGAACTGATCAACAACACGGTGCAGCATTATCAGGGCGTCAGCCTGTTCTGTGGTATCGGCGAGCGCTCCCGCGAAGCCGAAGAACTCTATCGCGAGATGGGCGACGCCGGCGTGCGGGACAAGACCGTGATGCTGTTCGGTCAGATGAACGAGGCACCCGGCGTGCGTTTCCTGGTGGGCAAGACCGCGCTCACCATGGCGGAGTATTTCCGTGATGACAAGCAGCAGGACGTGCTGCTGCTGATCGATAATATTTTTCGCTTTGTGCAGGCTGGTTCGGAGGTCTCCGGCCTGATGGGACGCATGCCGTCACGGGTGGGTTATCAGCCCACGCTGGCGACGGAACTGGCCTCACTTCAGGAACGCATTACTTCTACTCGCACCGGCGCGATTACGTCGATTCAGGCCGTTTACGTGCCCGCTGATGATTTTACCGACCCGGCGGCGGCACATATTTTCTCCCACCTTTCGGCGTCTGTGGTGCTGTCGCGCAAGCGGGCCAGCGAGGGGCTCTACCCGGCAGTTGATCCACTGGCTTCGACCTCGGTCATGCTCACACCCGCCGTGGTCGGGCAGCGCCATTACGATATCGCCCGGGCGGTGCGACGCACCCTGGCCGAATACGAAGACCTGCGCGACATTATCGCGATGCTGGGCATGGAAGAGCTTTCTGCCGCCGACCGCGCCACGGTAGCGCGGGCGCGCCGGCTCGAACGCTTTCTGACCCAGCCGTTTTTTACCACCGGCGCCTTTACTGGCATCGGCGGCAAGCAGGTGACGATTGCAGACACGCTGGATGGTGCTGAAACGATTCTGAGCCAGACACAATTTGATGATAACGAAACCGACTACTACATGATCGGCTCGCTGAAAGACATGGAGCCCAGCTCATGAGTCTGGCAGACACCATGCAAATCACGTTGCGCCTGCCTGGTCGAACCCTGTTCGAGGGCGCCGCAAAACGCTTGCTTGCCGTGGCTGACAATGGCGCCTTCGGGATGCTGCCCAACCATACCGATTTTGTCGCCGCGCTGGTACCGTCGGTGCTGATTCTGGCCACCCCTGACGGGCCGGAACTGTTTTTTGGTATTGATGAAGGTGTACTGGTCAAAACGGGGCACCAGGTGAATATTGCAATCCGTCGCGGCGTCCAGGGCGCGGATCTGAATACCCTGAATGACACCGTACAAACTGCTTTTATTGAAGTGGACGAACAAGAACGGGTCGCCCGATCGGCGCTGTCGCGGCTTGAAGCAGGCATCGTGCGCCGCTTCGGCGACTTGCGGAAACCCGCAGCATGAAACCGGAAAGCGACCGCTCTGCTGACGATATCCGTCGCAGCGCCGAGCGCATGCAGCGCGCCCGCGATGAGCCGGGCTTCAGTCCCTTGCGGGGATTGGGCGCTTTCGGGATGATCGGTTGGGCGATCGCCGTGCCCACAGTGGGTGGCGCGTTTCTGGGATTGTGGCTGAACCGGGTGGCACCGCAGGATTTTTCCTGGCCCATTGCGCTGATTCTGGGTGGTGCCGTGGTCGGTGGCATGATCGCCTGGAACTGGATCGACAAGGAAGTTTCGGATCAGCCACGGAGCGAACAAGACCAGGACAAGGGAGGCGAACGGTGATAAATATAGACGGGGGAGCCGTGCTGCTGGGGTTTGCCGTTGGCGTCCCCGCCAGCCTGTTGTTTTTTGCTGGCCTAGCCTGGGGTATGCGGCGCGCCTTGCATTCCACCCAGCCCGGCGTCTTGCTGCTATTCAGTTCGGCATGCCGAATTGCGTTGCTGCTGGCCGTCGGCTTCTGGGTAGCGGCATCTGGAGCGAACCCCTGGCCGCTGGCCGGCTATATGCTGGCGTTTTTTCTGGTACGCCTGGCTGCCGTGCGTTGGGCCAAAATAAGCCGGGCGCCCGGCTTGGCCAAACAAGAGGGCACGTAATGCAGTTTTCACCGGATGAGATCATTGTGTTGACGCTGGGGAGCTGGAAGCTGAACGCCACCATCGTCAATACCTGGATTGTGATGGCGTTGCTGGTGGGAATCTCCATGGTGATTACCCGCAATCTGCGCGCAGATGTACCACCCGATCGCTGGCGCACAGCGCTGGAGGTGATCGTCCAGGCGATTCAGGGCCAGATCGAAGAAATCACCCAGACGTCGGCGCGGCATGTGATGTATTTTGCCGGCACCCTGTTTCTATTTATTGCCTTATCCAACCTGTTACTGGTGATTCCCGGATTTTCGCCACCCACGTCCTCGTTATCGACTACGGTCGCGCTGGCGCTGTCGGTGCTGATGGCGGTGCCCTTGTTTAGCATCGTCAACAACGGAGTGAAGCACTACCTCGGAACGTTTATCGAACCCTCGGTGGTGATGCTGCCTTTCAACATTATCGGCGAGTTCTCTCGCGGTATTTCTCTGGCAATCCGGCTTTATGGCAACGTTATGAGCGGTGCAGTCATCGCCGCGATCCTGCTGACGGTCGCGCCGTTCTTTTTCCCGGTGGTGATGGATTTGCTTGGACTGTTGACCGGCCTGATCCAGGCCTACATTTTTGCCATTCTGGCCACGGTTTATATTTCATCCGCGACGGCAGAGCCATTAGTTCATCAACCAGCGCCACCCACACCTAAAGAGGATAAGTCATGACAGATATCGCTATTATTGGGGCCATTTCCATTTTCACGGCCGGCCTGACGGTGTCATTTGGCGCAATCGGCCCCGCCCTCGGTGAAGGGCGGGCTGCGGCGGCAGCGCTCACGGCGATTGCCCAACAACCGGATGCCGCACCGACTTTGTCCCGAACCCTGTTTGTCAGTCTGGCGATGATCGAATCGACCGCCATTTACTGTTTTGTGGTGGCCATGATTCTCATCTTCGCCAACCCCTTCTGGGACGCAATGCGGGTTGCTGCGGGCGGCTAGTATCCACATCCACACCTGGCACGATGCCAGAGCTGATTAGTTAAACGGGGTACAGGTCATGTCCATCGACTGGATTACCGTCATTGCGCAGATCGCCAATTTCCTGGTGCTGGTCTGGCTGTTGAAGCGCTTTCTCTACCGTCCGATCCTCAATGGCATCGATGCCCGCGAGGCCGAAATTACCCGACGCATGGCCGAGGCCGGGGAAGCGCAGAAAAAAGCGCAGGCGGCAGAAGCGAAATACCGTAATCAGCAAACGCAGCTGCTATCGGACCAGGATGCGATGGTCGAACAGGCACTTCGGGCGTCGGAACACGGGCGCGATACGCTGCTGGCCGACGCCCGCGCCACACTTGAGCGCGAGCAGAAAGACTGGCACAGGCATCTGCAGCAAGAGCGCGACAAATTTACCGCCCAGTTACACCGGGCCGGGGAAGAAACCCTGCTCGCGCTGACCCGCAAAGCGCTGCACGACCTGACTGACGAAACGCTGGAAGCCGCCATCGTCCGCCAAGTGAGCGCACGGCTGCAACCCATGGCTCAGGAGTTGTCACAGGCCGCCGGCAACAGCACCGAGGCAGTGGCCACCACCCGTGACGCGCTGCCCGAAGCGGTCCATGTGCAGATGCAGACAGATATGGAGAAATTGCTGCCCGGCATGGCACTGCGGTTTGAAACCGATCCACAGCAGGCACCTGGCCTGGTCCTGCGTGTCGGTGGTGCCCAGGTGGCCTGGACTATCGACAGCTACACCGATGAGTTTGAGACGCTGTTAAACGAACGTCTGGCAGCGGGCACTTCCGGCCGGCTACAAGCCGATGGTGGATAAGAACACCTTGGCCGATACCGCTTACGGCCTGCCGGACGAGCGCGCCGACGAACCGTTTAACGAATGGGTTGCCACGCTGCTGGCCACCCCGGCACCCGCACCGGTGCTTACCGAAATCGGCAAGGTGATCGAAGTGGGTGACGGCGTTGCCGTCGTCGCCGGTCTGGCGCGTGCCCTGGCCGATGAGTTGCTGGTGTTTGCATCCGGCGTTCGCGGCATCGTGCTGGATCTCGAGCCGGGCCGGCTGGGCGTTATCCTGCTAGGGCCATCCGAGCTCATCACTTTGGGCGAAGACGTGCGCCGCACCCGCAAGGTGGTCAGTGTGCCAGTCGGCCCCGCACTGCTGGGCCGGGTGGTGGATGCCATGGGCCGCCCCCGCGATGGTCTCGGCCCGATCGCCGCAGTAGCCGAACACCCCATTGAAGCCGAGGCGCCGGGCATTCTCAGCCGCTCGGCCGTTTTTCGGCCGCTGGCCACCGGCCTCAAGGCGATTGATGCCGCCGTACCGGTGGGCCTGGGTCAGCGCGAGCTCATCATCGGCGATCGCCAAACCGGTAAAACCTCGATTGCGGTGGACGCCATGCTCAACCAGGCCAGCTCACAGCTCATCTGCATCTATTGCGCCATTGGCCAGCGCGGCGACGCGGTGTCGCGGGTAATCGGAGCGCTGAAAAAAGGCAACATGATGGCCCGCAGCCTGGTCATCTCCGCCGGTGACGAGGAACCTCCGGGCCTGGCCTACATTGCCCCGTATTCCGCGATGGCGATGGCGGAATATTTTTCCGACCAGGGGCAGGACGTACTGGTGGTGTTCGACGACCTGACCCACCACGCCCGCTCTTACCGCGAACTGTCATTACTATTGCGTCGGCCACCGGGGCGGGAGGCGTTTCCGGGCGACATCTTCTATGTTCATGCCCGGCTGCTTGAACGCGCCGGGCAGTTCACACAGGAGGCGGGTGGCGGCTCGATCACCGCGCTGCCAGTGGTGGAAACCCAGGCCGAAAACCTGTCGGCCTATATTCCGACCAACCTGATTTCGATCACCGATGGCCAGATCTATCTGTCGCCGCGACTGGTCCGCACCAACCAGTTTCCCGCGGTGGATCTGGGGCTTTCAGTGTCGCGCGTGGGCGGCAAGGCCCAGAACGCCGCGCTACGCGAAGTGTCCGGCAATTTGCGGGTGACACTGTCGCAATTTGAGGAACTGGAAGATTTTGCCCGCTTTGGTACGCGACTGGACGATGTCACCCGGGCACGCCTGGCCCGGGGTGCGGCGGTTCGCACGGCACTGCGCCAGGCCGAGCGCGACCCGATGCCGGCCGTTGAACAACTGGCGGTATTGGTGGCGGCGATGGAAGGCCTGTTTGATGCGTTGCACGAACAACAAATAAGCGAAGCGATGGTCCGTGTCCGTAGTGCCGCGCAAGACCACTTGCAGGCGATTGACGAACGCATCACCAAAAATAAGAGGCTGCGTCAGGAAGACCGCGAACTGATTATCGACACGGCCCGCAGCGCACTCGCTGTCAGCGGAAAGACAGCCGCAAACGAGGT
>CAJDWX010000027.1_pt1 | contig 15170 bp, 11 predicted proteins | sample 7391741 | NCBI WGS metagenome assembly CAJDWX01 (sample SAMEA7055741, study PRJEB34461) | soil metagenome | biome: terrestrial ecosystem; feature: Peninsula; material: soil | place: Antarctica | collected 2016
GGGACCGCCGTGGAAAACGCCAGCGCGAGTGAAAGGGCGAGCGGTGCTATGCGTGAGAAGTGGGAGCGCATGTAAGCCTCAGGGGGTAACGGTCAATTGTTGATAAAGCGCGCGTGCCTCAGTGTCACCCGTGAAACTGACGCGGCGATCGAGCAGGGCTTTGAGTTCCTGGCGTGCACGGGCTTTGTCGCCGGTTACGTTGAGCGCATACGCCAGGTGCCATTGGATGGTGGCATCGTCGGGTGCCTTGGATTGTGCGTTCTTCAATATGTCCAGTCCCTTGGCGGCATTGCCCATACGAACCTGCAGCCAGCCATAGGTATCGAGCACGTTCGGATTATCGGGCTTCAGCTTCAAGGCCTGCTCGGCAAAGAGCAACGCGCGTTTGTCGTGTAGCTCCGATAGCGTCCATGCTAGATTGTTCAGCACGAGCAGATTGCCGGGATTGCTCTTGTTCAGCATCAGGTAATGCTCGGCTGCGGCGGCGTACTGTTTCCGTTTGAGCAGGCTTTCTGCCAGCGCGGCGCGCGTACTGGCATCCTCGGGATGGGTGGTCAGCCAGTCGGCGAGACGCTTCTCGCCGACCTCAGGCTGTTGGGTGGCATCGAAAACCTTAAGTTGGCGTATCAGCAGCGCGCCAGAGGGCGCCACCTTCTGCGCACGCTCGAATGCGGCCAGTGCGGCAGCGTAGTCCTTGCGTGCAAACGCGGTGTCGCCTTCGAGCGTGAAGCCGGCCGGGACGGTGGGCTTCTGCTGTTGTATCTGCCTGGCAAGCTTGAGTGCGTCATCGAACCGTGCGCTCTGAATCTCGACGCCACCCAGCATCAGTTGGGCGTCGAGAAAGTCGGGCTGGATGCGCAAAGCGTCCTGTAGGGTCTTGCGCGCGCCCGGAATATCTTTTGCGACGATCTGGGCGGTGGCGAGTTTGATCAATGGCGCCGCCTGTCCAGGCAAGCGCTCGACCAGCTTGCGGAAGCTGCCCAGTGCGTTGGGAATATCTCCCAGCGCCAGTTGCGTGGTGCCGAGGAGGTCGAGGGCGGCTGGATTGTCGGGTTGGACATTGACGGCTTCGCGGGCCGCGGACAAGGCTTGGTTCTTGTCGCCCTTGGCCAGCAGGTAGCGTGCGAGTGCCACGCGCGGTTGCAAGGCTTGCGGATGCGCTGAAGCGGCTTTTTCCAGCCAGCTTGTATAGGCCTTCTCATCCTGATTACGCAGGCTCAGATCCGCCAGTGCGAGCATGGCGTTGAGGTTCTGGGGGTCGGCCTTGAGAATGTGTTCGAATCGTCGGCGCGCAGCGTCGGGTTGCTTGTCCTTCAGATCGATCTGCGCCAGATTGGCTGCAGCGGGGAAGAATTTGGGATCAAGCTTGAGTGCCTGTTCGAAGCTGTCGCGTGCGTGGACGGTATCCTGCTTGCCGAGATAGGCGGCACCCCGATAATTCCAGGTAAGGGGATTCGCGCCCTGCTTTTTTTCCAGCGCCGTAATGCTGGTCAGCGCGGCGTCGAACTGCTTCTTCTCCAACTGGCTGAGAATGATGAAGGTGCCGGCCCGGCCGCTGGCGCCTTCCATGTTGGCAGCGGTTTGCAGATCGGCCATGGCGCGACTATCGCCCTGTGCGAGCCGGGAGATGCCGAGTTCGGTCCGAATGGCCGCGCTGTCGGGACTACGCTGCGTGGCTTGTTCGAAAAAATCCGAGGCCTTGGCAAAGTCTTTTTTGGCCAGTGCGATTTCACCGGCGACGATCAGCACGCCGGCGTCGTGATCGGCCGATCTGAGGGCGGGCGCCAGCGTGGCCGCCGCGTCGTCGGGGCGCCCCAGCCGTAGCTGTGAGGCGGCTAACAGACGTAGCGCATAGAAATTGTTTGGCGTGGCCTTGACCACCTTGTTGAGGTACGTCTCGGCGGTTTGCAGGTTGCCGAGCGTGTACTCGATCGTGCCGCCCAGGAGCAGCGCGGGTGCATAATCGGGTGCCGCCTTGAGCACCGAACCGAGACGGTCACGTGCCTGTTCGGTTTTCTTCTCGCGGAAATCAATCAACGCCTGTGTATAGCGGGCCTGCAGGCTGTTGGGAGTGACTTTCAAAGCGGCGTCGACTTCCTTGCGGGCCTCGTCCAGCTTGTTTTCGGAAATGGCGATACCGGCCAGCGCGAGCATCGTGCCGCTGTGGCGCGGGTCGATCTGCAGTACTTGGCGATAGACGGCGGCGGCTTCAGCCGGTTTGCCCGAAGTACGCAGAAGATCGCCTTTAAGCAACAGGCTGTCACGGTGTCTGGGGTCGATGCGCAAGGCTGCATCGATGTCTTGCATGGCTTTGCCGGGATCGTGGTCGACCAGGGCCAGCTGCGCCAGAGCGAGATACACCTCGGGATTGTCAGGTGCGGTCGCTTGTGTCTGCGCTAGCATTTTGCGCGCCGCTTCCGTGTGCATCAGTCCGAGCTCGGCAACAGCGCGCAGGGCCTGCAGTGTGGCGGAATCGGGATCGCTGTCTGCCGGCGCCGGAAGTTCGTCCAGCACCCGCTGGTATTCGCGCTGTCCCAACAATGCACGCGCGATCATCGGGTTGACCGTCTCGGCCGGGTAACCGGCTTCTCGCGCACGCCGAAATTCCTTTTCCGCGCTGGCGAGATCAAGCTGGCTGAAATACAGTTTGCCCAGTTCGAAGCGCGCCTCGGCGTTCTTTTCGTCCTTCGCCACGGCGTTTTTCAGCTGAATCATCGCCGCCTTGGAATCGCCTGCCGCGAGTTTCGTCCGGGCGTCGGCGACCAGGGTTGTGCTGTCTTCTCCGCTACACGCACTCATCAGGCACGCGCCGAGCAGCAAGGCTGACAGTAGCCGGGGGACGGGGAAGGCATGCGACATGAGGGTCTCCAGTATTGTTGTGGAAATTACAAGAAGGTTAAGCAGGAGATTATTTCATGCCGATTTTTGCCATCAGGTCATACAGGGTGGGACGCGTGATGCCGAGCAGTTCGGCCGCCTGGGCGATGTTTCCACTGCTGTGCGCGAGGGCGCGGCTGACGGCCAGACGTTCTGCCTCCTCGCGCGCCTGGCGCAGATTGAACGCAGGCGGCTCGGTGAGGCCGGTGTCGAGTCCGAGGTCGGTCGCCGTGATCTGGTTGCCCTCGGCCATGATGGTGGCACGTTTGATCAGGTTTTCCATTTCGCGCACGTTGCCGGGCCACGCATGGGCTTCCAGCGCGCTCAGTGCATCGGCAGTGAAGCCTCGAATGTTGCGGCCCTGTTCGCGCGCATAGCGATCCAGGAAGACTTGCGCCAGCAATACGGCGTCACCGGGGCGCTCGCGCAGCGGCGGGATGTTTACCGAAATCTCGGACAGGCGATAGTACAGGTCCTCGCGGAAACTGCCTTCGCGAATCATGCCGGCGAGGTCACGGTGGGTGGCGCAGACGACGCGTACGTCGACCGGAACCTCACCGCGTCCACCCAGACGCTCGATCACGCGTTCCTGCAGGAAACGCAACAGCTTGGCCTGCAACGGCATCGGCAGATCGCCGATTTCGTCGAGGAACAGCGTGCCCTCGTTGGCATATTCGATGCGGCCGATGGTCTGCTTGGTGGCGCCGGTGAAGGCTCCTTTCTCATAGCCGAACAATTCGGATTCCAGCAGGGTGTCGGGAATCGCCGCGCAGTTGATGGCGACGAACCGCTTGCCGGCGCGCGGCGACAGTTCGTGGACGCCTCGTGCCAGCACCTCCTTGCCGGTGCCGGATTCGCCCAGCAGCAGTACTGTGGCATTGGCCGGTGCGACCTTTTCCACGGTGCGGCAGATTTTCAGCATGGGTTCGCTGCTGGTGATCAACCCTTGCAGGGCAGAAACACGCTGCTTGGCGGCGAGCATCCGGTTCTCGATTTCCAGCGCATGGACATGCAGGGCGCGGGCGATCATCAGGGTCAGCACATCAGGGTCGAAAGGTTTCTGGAAAAAGTCGTAGGCACCGAGATGGATCGCTCTCACCGCATTGCTGCGATCAAGGTTGCCAGTGACGACGATGATCTTGGTGGCGGGAGCGAGCGACAGGATTTGCTGCAGTGCCTCCAGGCCTTCGGTGGCTCCATCCACATCGGGAGGCAGGCCGAGATCGAGCAGCACTACCGGCGGTTCGTGGCGGCGCAACTGGGCGATGGCGCTGTCGCGGTCAGCCGCCACGACCAACTCATAATCCGAGAGGCTCCACTTCAGCTGCTTTTGCAGTCCGGGGTCGTCTTCAACCAGTAGAATTTTTTGTTTGGCGTCGCCCATGCAGGGTCTCCTCAAGCAGGTGAATGATTGTCAAGCGGCAGGCTGAGGCGGAAGCGGGTGCCGAGGCCGGGCGTGCTGTCCACCTTGATGTTCCCGCCTAGGGCGCGCAGGGTTTCGCGACATTCGTAGGCACCGATGCCCATGCCGGCTCCCTTGGTCGAATCGAACGGCTGGAATAGCCGGGTGCGGATGAACTCGTCATCCATGCCGCACCCGGTATCGGCGATTTCAATAATCGCCTGTCCGGCTTCCTCGAAACCGCGCAGCGTGACCTGGCCAGTCGGCGGTGTAGCTTCCAGTGCATTTTGCAACAAATGGCCAATTGCGCGGATGAGGCGGTCACGCTCGGCGCGCACGCATACCGACCTGGGCGGCAACTCCAGATCGGGGCGCAGTTTGAATGCCTGTTTGCTGGCGACGGCTTCATTGAGGATGTCGGCCAGCACCACTGATTGCGACTGATCCACATCGCTGCTTCGGTGTAGCTGCGCCAGAACCTTGTTCATACGGGCAACCGCATTCGCTACCGTATCCAGCATGTCGGCCTGGAACTCGGGCTTGTGCTGGTGCTTCTCGGCGTTGGCCAGCAACAGGGACAGCTGGGCGATCAGATTCTTCAGATCGTGAATGACAAAGGTCGTGGTGCGATTGAACGATTCGAACTGGCGCGCCACGATCAGCTGGTTGGACGCGCGCATCTGAGCGAGGTGTGCGGCCGTTTGCCGGGCCGCCACCTTGAGCAGGTCGCTGACTTCCCAGTTGAACGTGACATTTCCCAACGAGTGTTTCAACACGACAAATCCGAGCAGTTCATCGTGTAGCATCAGCGGTACTACCAGCCACGCATCGTCGGCGTACTCGAGCCACGCCGGCGAATCCAGATCGCCATACAGATCGCGGCGTATTTTCATTTCGTCCAGATCCACCACCCATTGTCTGGCAGCGAGCCATTGAATGAACGGGGCATCGGCAGGCTCGGTTCCCTGGAGGTCCGCCCAGTTCCAGTGGCTGGCCCGTTGATAGCCGGCCTCACCTTCGCGCATCCAGAGTGCGCCGCCAGGGCTTTCAAGAAGCCGGGCCAGCGCTTCGACAGCGCGTTCGCACAGCCGCTCGCCGGGTTGTCCCTCGGTGAGGGTGCGGGTGAAATTGAGCCACTCTTCGCGGTAATCATAGCGATAGCTGAAAAAGTGCTTGGACAGGAACACACGCAAGCGGGCGCGCAAGGTGCCGGAAAACATCAACAGCACCAGCAGCATGGCGGCGACGAAAATGAAGACGGTTTGCACCACGTTGCCCCATTCGCCACCAAACAGGCGCAGGTAATAGCCTGCACTGGCCATCAATATCAGATAGATGCCCGCAGCCAACAGGCTGGCGGTATGGAAAGCCATGCTGCGTGACAGACCGACCGGTGCGGCCCAGTCCGGATTGCGGGCGGCGGAGACTGCGATCAGCGGCGTCACCAGGGTGGCAACGTAACCGCGCGCGGCCCATACCTGAGCGTCCAGAGCATTGAACAGTGCGGCATTGGCGTAGAGGTAGAAGTCGTAAACGAACAGTCCGCCCAGTCCCAGGCAGAGAAATTTGATCGCCCAGCGGTCTTCCGGTCGGGTGCTGCGGTATACCTGTTCGGTGAGCACCAGTCCCATGACGGTGAGCAAAACCAGTCCCAGATTACCTGCCCAGCGCGCCAGCACCGGCTGGGTCGGTGCAATGAAGGGATAGATGCTGGCGAATAACAGGATGACGACAAGTGCGCCGCTCAGGAGACGGATGAGGCGGATCGGTGCAGGCAGGGCAGCGTTGGCAGGCAGGCGCAGATGCAGGATGTACAGCAGGAGCATCAGCCATGCGCCGTTGCGCGCCACTTCGACCGCCAGACCGAGTTGGGGCGGCAGAGCGCCCAAGGCCGTGAGTGCCGAGAATGCACCCCATGCGGCGCTCAGCCCGGTCGCGAGCACCAGCAGGCGACCCTGCGGGCGGCGGCGCCAACTGGCGACGATCAGGCCAGACAGGCCGAGATAGGCGAGTGCCGCCAGTCCATAACCAATGGCGGCCAGGAGAAGCAGGGTGTCGGACATGGTCGGTTCCGGGCGCGTGCGCTTAGCGCACGCCCTTTCCCCACAACACGACTTGTGCGGTCTGGAACAGGATCATCAGATCGAGGAACAGGCTGTGGTTCTTGACGTAATAGAGGTCGTACTGCAGTTTGTGCATGGCGTCCTCGTCGGATGCACCGTAGGGATAGCGCACCTGGGCCCAGCCGGTGATACCCGGTTTGACGGTATGACGTACACCGTAATAGGGGATTTTCTGGGTCAGGTCCTGCACGAAATAGGGGCGCTCGGGACGCGGGCCGACAAAGCTCATGTCACCGAAGAAAACGTTGAATACCTGCGGCAGTTCGTCGATGCGGGCGCGCCGGATGAAGCGTCCAGTCAGCGTCACGCGGCTGTCATTTTGCCCTGCCCAGCGCGGCTTGCCGTCCTTTTCGGCGTCGACGCACATGCTGCGGAACTTGAGAATGGTGAAATTGCGGCCGCCCTGGCCAACGCGCTCTTGGCGATACAGAACCGGGCCCGGGCTTTCCAGTTTGATCAGCAGGGCGGCTAGCGCCATGATCGGCAGAGAGACCGCCAGCATGGCCGCGCTGATGAGGAGGTCGAACAGGCGTTTGACGGTATCGCGGATGATCCCCTGGTGGAAGCCTTCGGCCAGAATCATCCAGCTTGCATTCATCGAGTCGATTTGCAAATGGCCGTTTTCGCGCTCGAAGAAGCTGGATAATTCGAGGATACGGATGCCGTATAGCTTGCATTTCAGCAGGTCTTGCACCGGCATGCCACCGGCGCGGCGGTCGCGTACCGCGAGAATGATCTCGCCGATCTGTAGTCGAAGTGCGAGTTCGGGCAGCGGTTCCTCGGTGTCGAGAATCCGGGCATGATCGACGAAATGATGACTCCCTCCCATCGGCAGATAACCGATGATCTGGACATTGCTGGAGCGGGAACGCTTGGTCAGCATGTCCTCGATGTGAGCGGCGCGGCTGCCGGTGCCGATCACCAGGGCGCGGGTCTTGAGCATGCCGACGCGTGCCCAGCGAATGAACAGGGCGCGGCTGAGCAAAATCCCCAGCAATGCCAGCCCGAAGGACAAGAGGAAGGCGCCGCGCCCGACCAGCAAGGCGGGGAAGAAATAGAACACCAGGCTCATGGTCACCAGACCCAGCCCGAAACTCAGGCCCAGGCGCTGCAGCAAGGCGCGCACGCCACCCTGCCACTCGAGGTCGTACAGCCCGCTTGCGGTCATCAAGCCCAGCATGACGATGGCGAAGGTCAGGGCCTTCGGCAGCAAGGGGTCGAGCTCGGGCGGAATAACGTTGGCCTCAAGAAAGCGAGCGCTCACCCCGGCATAGATCGATCCGCCCAGGATCAAGGTTTCGATCAGGACCAGCAGCAATAAATTCAGTGGTACGTAGTGCCGGAAAAATCGGATCACAGCCGTTCACCCATAAGGATCATGGAGGGTGAGGCAGCATCTTCCGTGCCAGAGCAGACAGCAAGAGGCATGATCAAACGAGCGTTTTGACCTGTGGCAAGCGCAGACGCCACGGGCTGCCGTCTGCCTGCAGGCGTTTCATGTTGCGTAGTTCGGACGCGGGGTAGACCACCAGGTCGACTCGTGCGCGCGGGTCGTCGATCATGAAGCGGGGAAAAATCTGCCCGGACGTATCCGAAGCCCGGTACTCGCCAGCTTGGTAGCCTGACGGCAGGCCCATGAGCATAAATTCGACGTCTTTCTGGTGGTCGGTGAATAGTTGCAGGTTGATGTCGGCATGCGGACCGGCCGTCCCGTTCAGCACCGATCCGGTGAGATGGGGATCGAAGTCAGCAAACTGCTCCATATATTCGATGGCAGTTTTTCGCAGCAGTGCCAGTTGTGCCCGCGTTTCATCGGGCTGGTAGATCGCCTGATAGCTGCGCAGTGCCTCCTCGACCTGCTGGTTGTCCGGCAGGTTGCCGCTATCGGGCGCACCAAGCTGGCGCGCCGCCTTGCGTTTGGCGCTGCCGTAATCGAGGCTGCCGTCCTCGGCCAGTATGCGCGCCGCCGCATGGGCGATGCGGCGGCGCATATCCTGATGTTTCATGGCAGCGTTCCGGGCATAGGGGTCGCCAGATCCGCGGGCGTTTCGGACGGGAGCGTCACGGGATCCGGGGATGTTTCGGTCTCCGTGTTCCAGTCGGTAGGTGGCGCGTCGGGCGGCGGGAACTCCTGATAGAAATGTTCAACGATGCCGTCTGGCTTGGTACCCAGAATGTTCCCCAGAAATTCGCCTATCGAGGTATCGGGCAGACGGGTGCCGGTGTTCGGATCGATCTTCACATTGATGATGCCGCTGGGCATGGTCCAGCCTTTTTGCGGCATTCCTTTCAGGGCCGGGCCCATGAACCCCATCCAGATCGGAAGGGCGGATTGCGCGCCGGTTTCGCGCCGGCCGAGCGAACGCGGCTGGTCGTAACCCATCCAGGCGACGGCGACCAGATCGGGGGTATAGCCGGCGAACCAGGTATCGCGCGAATCGTTGGTCGTGCCGGTCTTGCCGGCCAGATCACTGCGTCCAAGCCGGCCTGCGCGTGCACCAGTCCCATAGCGCACCACGTCCTGCAACATGTCCGTCATCAGCCAGGCATTGCGGGGATCGATTACGCGAGGCGCGTCTGCGCCCACCGTTTGCGGCCTGGCTTCCATCAGCAGTCGGCCATCCTTGTCGTAGACTTTATCGATCAGATAGGGCGTGACGCGGAAACCGCCGTTGGCGAAGACGCCGTACGCCGCCGCCAGTTGAAGCGGGGTGACACTGCCCGCACCGAGCGCCATGGTGAGGTAGGGTGGGTGACGGGCAGGGTCAAAACCAAAACGGCGGAGGTAGTCGCGCGCGTAGTTCGTCCCAATGCCTTGCAGGATGCGCACCGATACGAGGTTGAGCGATTTGGTCAGTGCAGTGCGCATGCGCACCGGGCCGCTGGTGTTGCCTTCGTAGTTCCGCGGCTCCCACGCGGTGCCGCCGGCTTCATCGGCGCTGAGTGTGATCGGTGTGTTCTCGATCATGGTGGCCGGGGTATAGCCTTTTTCCAGTGCGGCCGAATAAATGAAAGGCTTGAAGCTCGACCCCGGTTGACGCCAGGCCTGCGTCACGCGATTGAATTTGTTGCGGTGAAAATCGAAGCCGCCAACCAGGGCGGTGATGGCGCCATCGTGCGGGTTCAGAGCCACCAGTGCGGCCTCCACTTCGGGCAGTTGTGTGAGGCGCCATTGCTGCGGTTTGCCCATTGCCTGCACACGTACCACTGCGCCGGGGGCAAGCTGGCGGCCTTTCTTTCCGGCCACCCAGTTGGCCACCCATTTGAGCGAGATGCCCGAAATATCGACGATCGTGTCATCTTCCATCTGGACGCGGATCAGTTTGGGCGTGACGCTCACGACCACGGCAGGCTGCATATCACTGACCGGCCCGAGATCTTCCAGCGCGCTGGTGATGGCCGCTTCGCGCTTGTCCTTGTCGGCGGGCAGGCTGATTTCCTTTTCCGGGCCGCGGTAGCCATGGCGCTGGTCGTAGTCGGCAATACCCTGCCATACCGCGAGGTCGGCCGCCGCCTGCTGGGCACGGCGTATCGTGGTGATGACCTTGTAACCTGAACTGTAGATGGATTCGCCGTACTTCTCGAACAGCGCCTGACGCACCATTTCGGCGACGTAAGCGGCCGACACTTCTGTCTGCTGGCGTGTCTGACGAATAACCAGTTTCTGTTTGACGGCTGCTTGCCAGGTCGGCTGGTCGATGAATTTGAGCGTGCGCATCCGCCCTAGAACATATTCCTGACGCGCCTTGGCACGTGGAAAGTTGACCACCGGGTTGTAGCGTGATGGCGCTTTCGGCAGCCCGGCGAGCATGGCGAATTCGGCCAAGGACAATTCGTGCATCGGCTTGCCGAAGTAGGTGCGTGCGGCCGCTTCGAAACCGTAAGCGCGTTGGCCCAGATAGATCTGGTTGAGGTACAACTCGAGAATCTTGTCCTTCGACAGGCTGTGCTCGATCTTCATCGCCAGCATGGCTTCGGACAACTTGCGGGTAAGCGTCTTCTCGTTCGACAGGAAGAAATTGCGCGCCACCTGCATGGTGATGGTCGAGGCGCCTTCCTTGGCACCGCCGGACACCAGGTTCGAAAGCGCGGCGCGCAGCACGCCCAGCGTATCCACCCCGCCATGTTCATAGAATCGTTCGTCTTCGGCGGCGATGATCGCCTGCTTCATGTAGGTCGGAACTTTATCGATGGCGATGAAGGCCCGGCGTTCTTCGCCGAATTCACCGAGCAGGGCGCCGTCAGCCGTGAATATGCGTAACGGTAGTTTGGGTTTGTAGTCCGTCAGCGCTTCGAGCGGCGGCAGATTCGGATAAATCAGGGCTGCCGCCAGCCCGGCCAGCGCCGTGCCGACGACGCCGAGGCTGACAATCAATGCCAGTGCGTAGTGCCACCATTTTGAAAACATCCGGTTCCTTCTTTGGAGACGTCATACATTCGGAGCATCCACACCCGATATCGAGGCCCTCGAGGGGCGGCGGGTTCGTCTCGATAACCCGCTATTTTCCATGCGCATGGGCTCGTCACAGCGTCGCGCGCGCACGTGGGGATTGCCCATGTCACTGCGGGTTGATCAAATCTGTCATGTGATGCCTAAAGTTTCCGACGATTATAGGCGTTAGTGGTGTTGGAAATTGGACACACGTGTTCAACTCTGGTGATACCGCAAGAAAAAAACTGTTAAAAACCGTGTGTTGTTGCTAGCATCTAAAAATAATTACAAGAAGAAGCGCCAACACACAGAAGTGTAAAGGAAAACTCTTGCACCTGAATATCAATATGGACTGGCTGTCTGCCAAAGGTCTGCCCATCCTGGGGCTCGACATCAGTACGACCGCGGTCAAACTGGTGGAGTTGTCCGACGCAGGGAAAGGCATGCTGCGGGTGGAACGCTATGTCATCGAACCCTTGCCCAAGGATGCTGTGACAGACGGTAATATCGCCAATCTCGACCAGGTGGCCGATACTTTGCGGACCGCTTGGAAGAATCTGGGGACGCGGATCAGGAACGTCGCCCTGGCATTGCCGTCGTCGGCCGTGATCACCAAGAAAATTCTGGCGCCTGCCAGCCTCAAGGGCATTGATCTGGAGAATCAGGTGGAGGCCGAGGCCAACCAGGTCATCCCCTTTTCGCTCGACGAGGTGAATCTGGATTTCCAGATACTCGGCCCATCGCCCAGCAGTCCGGACGATATGCAGATCCTGCTTGCCGCTGCGCGTAAGGAAAAGGTCGAGGATCGTGTCGCGGCCGTCGAAGCGGCCGGTCTCAAGGCGCTGATCATGGACGTCGAATCGTATGCCACGCAAACCGCATACGAGCAGATCGCACATCTGCTGCCCAATAGCGGGGCTGGGCAGACCGTGGCGATCATCGATGTGGGTGCACAGAACATGCACATCAACATCCTCAACGACAACGAATCGGTCTATCTGCGCGAGCACGGGTTCGGCGGCAACCAGCTCAATAACGAAATTTCGCGCCGCTACAGCATGACCAGCGAAGAGGCTGAAAATGCCAAGCGCAAGGGTACGCTACCCGAAAGCTACGACATGGAAGTGCTGCAGCCCTACAGCGAAACTCTGGCAATGGAAATCGGCCGTGCCCTGCAACTCTTCACCACCTCAACCCAGTATCGGAAGGTCGACCAGATCCTGCTGGCCGGCGGCGGTGCCATGATTCCTGGCATCGATGAGGTCGTCGCCCAACGCACCGATACGCCGGCGATGGTGGTCAATCCGTTTGCCAACATGGCTGTCGGCTCGAAAATCCGGCCACAAGCCTTGACCGCCGATGCGCCTTCTCTTTTTGTCGCTTGCGGCCTCGCCATGCGGAGGTTTGACCCACAATGATCCGCATTAACCTACTCCCCCACCGTGAACTTGCACGCGCTGCCCGGCGGCGCCAGTTCACTACCCTGCTTGGCATTGCCGTTGCGGCTGGTGTGCTTGTCGTTGTCCTCGGGCATAGCGTGATTGCCGCGCGACAGTCGACCCAGGAAGCGCGCAATACCTACCTGGATCAGGAAATCGCCAAACTCGATACCCAGATCAGCGAAATCAAGAAGATCCGCGAACAGACGCAGGCGCTGCTGGCGCGCAAACAGGTCGTCGAGACCTTGCAGTCCAATCGGACCGAGGTCGTTCACTTGTTTGATCAGATGATTCGCCTGTTGCCGGATGGACTCTATCTCAAGTCCTTCAAGCAGGCGGGCGATGTCGTCACGATCAGCGGCTACACCCAGTCGAGTGCGCGTGTCTCCACTCTGATGAGAAATCTGGACGGCTCACCCTGGTTCGAATCGGCTGCTTTGGTCGAAATCAAGGCCGCCACCGTGAATAATCTGCGTGCCAACGAGTTCGTGCTGAACGTCAAACAGACGCATCAGCAGCCGGACAGCACCAATGACAAGGGGAGCAAGGCATGACCCTGGACGAACTCAATAAACTCGATCTGAAGTCGCTGGCCGATTGGCCGTTACCGACCAAACTCGTCGCGCTTGGTTTGTTGTGTGTGGCGATTGTGCTGGCGGGTTGGTGGTTCGACTGGCGTGGCGGCATGGAAACGCTGGACGCTGCGAAGCAGAAGGAAACCGAGCTGCGCAGCGTGTTCACCACCAAGAAAAATCAGGCCATCAATCTGGACGCCTACAAGAAGCAACTGGCTGATATTGAGCAGGCTTTCGGCGCGTTGTTGAAGCAATTACCGAACAAGCAGGAAATGGATGCGCTGATCACGGACGTCAACCAGGCAGGCCTGGGGCGCGGCTTGCAGTTTGACCTGTTCCGCCCCCAAGCCGAGACGATATCCGAGTTCTATGCCGAAACGCCCATCCAGGTCAAAGTGACCGGCGGCTACCACGACGTCGCTGCCTTCGTCAGCGACGTCGCCAAGCTGCCGCGCATCGTGACCTTGCAGGATATTTCCATGCAGCCGATGAAGGATGGCGTGCTGAATATGGATGCCATCGTCAAAACCTATCGTTATCTGGATGACGATGAAGTCATCACCCGGAAACAAAAAGCCAAGGAGCAAAAGAAATGAAGCGCCTGGCCATCGTATTGATAGTCACCGGTTTGAGCGGCTGCGGCAGTGGCGATATGGATGATCTGCAGCGATTCGTCGCCGAAACCGGCAAAAACATGCAGGGGAAAATCGATCAGTTACCCGAGGTGAAGGCTTATGAGCCGTTCAGCTATGCCGCCTTCGATCTGCCCGATCCGTTCAAGCCCAGAAAACTTTCGACTGGCGGCGGCGGTGGGATGCAGCCCGATCTCAACCGCCCGAAAGAGCCTCTGGAAGCGTTCTCGCTCGAGACGCTGAAAATGGTCGGTTTGCTGTCGCAGAACCGCGTGAACCAGGCGGTGATCAAGACGCCGGATAACGCGATTTACCACATCAAGAAGGGCAATTACATAGGCCAGAATTTCGGTCTTGTCACGCAGATTAGCGATAACGAAGTGACGCTGCGTGAAATTGTCCAGGATAGCGCCGGGGATTGGTCGGAGCGTACCAGCACCCTGAATTTGCAAGAATGATTCGTAGTACTGAATTTCAAAGAGGCTGACATGAATGCATTGCCGAAAATTGCCCAGAAAATGACCCGCCACCTGTTCGGTGTCATCTTGTTCACAGGTTTGCTGCTGCCGTTCGCGGTGCGCGCTGCCGACGCGCCGCCCACGGGCAATGCTGTGCAAAGCGTCGAAACTACGACCTTGCCTGGGGGCAAGGTTGTGGTACGCGTCAACCTCAAAGAGGCGCTGACTGCCACGCCGGCCGGCTTCACGGTTGGTAATCCGCCACGCATCGCACTCGATTTGCCCGACACGGGGAATGCGCTTGGGCGCAATACCGTCGAGGCCAACCTCGGCCCGCTGTCGACTGTGAATGTGGTGCAAGCCGGAACCCGCACCCGTCTGGTGCTCAACCTGAACAAATCGGTTGAATACGAAGCCAGCATTGACGGCAAATCCCTGCTGATCGCTTTGGGTGATGTCGGGGCAAGCGCAGCACCCGTGAATGTCAATCCCCGGTTTGCCGAGGCTGCCGCGAACGGCGCACACCATACGATCCGCGACATCGATTTCCGGCGTGGCCCGTCAGGCGAGGCGCGCATCGTGACGACGCTGTCCGATGCCCAGGCGGGGATCAACATCCGCCAGCAGTCCAATGGCGTGGTGGTCGACTTCATCGGCACCGAATTGCCCAAGGCTCTGCAGCGTCGGCTTGATGTGAAGGATTTTGGCACACCGGTACAAGTCGTTGAGACCTATACCTTGGGCGACAACACGCGCATGGTGATCCAGCCCACGGGCGGCTGGGAGTATTCAGCCTACCAGACCGACAACAGCTTTATCGTCGAAGTCAAAAAGAGCGACGATGCGCAGAAGAAAACGGCCGATGGCAAGGTGAAATACACTGGTGAGAAGCTCTCGCTCAACTTCCAGAACGTCGAAGTGCGCTCTGTGCTGCAAGTCATCGCCGACTTCACTGGCCTCAACATCGTCGCCAGCGACACCGTGACCGGCAACCTCACCCTGCGTCTGAAGGATGTGCCGTGGGATCAGGCGCTCGACCTCATCATGCAGACCAAGGGTCTGGACAAGCGCGAGAACGGCAACGTGATCTGGATCGCGCCCAAAGATGAATTGATGACCAAGGAAAAGCTGGAATTCGAGGCAAAGAATCAGGTGGCTGATCTGGCACCTCTGACGACCGAGTACATCCAGCTCAACTACATGCGGGCGGATGAGGCGAAATCGATGTTGTA
>CAJDWX010000058.1_pt1 | contig 15042 bp, 12 predicted proteins | sample 7391741 | NCBI WGS metagenome assembly CAJDWX01 (sample SAMEA7055741, study PRJEB34461) | soil metagenome | biome: terrestrial ecosystem; feature: Peninsula; material: soil | place: Antarctica | collected 2016
ATCGAACGGATCAGCGCATCCGCGCCAGTCGCGTCTTCCACCGGGGTGACGTAACGAGTTGCGAGCGGTGCCTCCGTTTTGCCGACGGCACGGATTTCGACCTCGACCGTCATCGACAAGCCGACCCGCAGCGGATGTTTGGCCAGTTCCTTGGGATCGAGCGCGATCCGCACCGGCAGACGCTGGACGATCTTGATCCAGTTGCCGCTGGCGTTCTGCGGCGGCAGCAGAGAAAACACGCTGCCGGTGCCCGGCGACAGACCAATCACCGTTCCATGGAACGTCTTGTCGCTGCCATATAGGTCGGATACCAGCTCGGCGGGCTGGCCGATTTGCATGCCCTTCAACTGGTCCTCCTTGAAATTGGCCTCCACCCACAGATGGGTCATCGGCACGATCACCATGAGTGCCGCGCCAGGGGCGACCTGCTGGCCGATCTGCACCGAGCGTTTGGCCACCTGGCCATCGGTTGGCGCCCGGATCACGCAGCGGTTCAGCGTCAGCCAAGCTTCACGCAACCGGGCCTCGGCCTGTTTGACGGCCGGATGGGTCGCCACCGTGGTGCCATCCACAGCAGCGGCCGAGGCGGCAAGCTGGGCACGTGCCAGATCAAGTTCGGACCGCGCCTTGTCACGCGTGGTGCGGGCATGCTCGGCTTCCTCGCGCGAGATCGCATCGACGGCAACTGCCCGTTCGCGCCGCGCCAAGTCAGCCTCTGCCTGCTCCAGCGAGCGTTTTTTCACGGCCAGGTTGGCAGCCTCCTGCGCATGGGCTTCGAAGGTCTGGCTGATCTGGCGCACGATTTCGCCGAGATCCGCTTCGGCCTTGGCGAGGGCAAGCCTGGCATCGGTGTCGTCCAGCTTCACCACAATCTGGCTCTGCTTGACGAAATCGGTGTCGTCAGCCAATACCGCCACCACCGAGCCGTCGATGCGCGGCGTCACCCGGACCAGGTTGCCGGCGACGTAGGCGTCGTCGGTGGTTTCGTGCCCGCGGCTGTGTAGAAACCAGCGTACCCCCCAGATCGCCCCCGCAACCAGAAAGATCACGGCCAGTATCGTGAGCAGGCGTTTGCGTTTGGTCGGATTCGCTTCAGGAGCATCAATGGTCATGGGGCGGGGTCCTTGTTGAGAGCGTCGCTGCCGAGTGCCTTGAACAGCGCGACGCGAGCGCGCAGACGAGCGGCCCGGATCTCGATATCCTGCATGCGCTGGTCGAGGAGGGCACTGTCTGCTTCGAGCGTGTCGAGCGGACTGGCCAGCCCGAACTGCTGACGTTGTGCGGCCAGGGAGCGAGCCTTTTCGGTTTCCAGCAGCGCCTGTTGCTGCGCCTGGCTTCTGTGCTCGAGGCTCGCGATCAGGGCATAGGCATCGGCGGCCTGGCGAGCGGCTTCAAGAATGGCCCGGTTATAGGCCGCCACAGAGGCGGCGTAATCCGCTTCCCGCATGCCGAGTTTCGCACTCAGGGTCTGACGGTTGAAAATCGGCAGATGCAGGGCCGGGCCGATCGACGCGGACAGACTATTGGCCTGGAACAACTTGCCAAGATCGAGCGTTTCCAGACCGACCATCATGCGCAGATCCAGATTGGGATAGAAATCCGCCTTGGCCGCTGCACTCCGGTCGGACGCCGCTTCCACCTGGCTGCGCAGGGCCGCCACATCGGGTCGCTGGGCCAGCCAGTCCAGCGGCAATTTGGCGGGCAGCGGCGGTAGTTGGGCGTCGAGGGCAGGGGTCGGCAGACTGGCAGCGTGATCCGGGTCGCTGCCAATCAGGGCGCTCATGCGGTAGCGCAGAGAACGCGCCAGATATTCCAGACCGCGGGTCTGGTCTTCGTCCAGATCCAGTTTTTTACGTACATTGATCAGTGGCTGTGCGGAATCCAGACCCAGGTCGAAACGAGCCTGCAGCAGCGTACGTTCCTTTTGGTGGCTTCGTGCCAGAGCGCGGGCGGCGACCAGCCGCGCTTCGACATCGGCCCAGGCGAAATACGTATCGGCGACCGCTGCCGCCAGGGTCTGGCGGATCGCGGCGGCTTCGTCACGCGCCGCTTGTTGCTCATTGCCGGCGGCCTTTACCAGCGCCCGGTTCTTGCCCCACCAATCCAGCGGGTAGGACAGATTCTGGGTGATATCGGTCAGGGTAAAGGTGCTGCTGTCGTTGGGCGGCGGAAACAGACCGTTCCTGCCCATGCGTTCGCGGGAAATGGAAGCGTCGGTTGAGTAATGCATCTGGGCATCCAGACGGGTCAGGCGTTCGGCCTGGTCAGCCGACCGCAAGCGCGCCTGGGCGGCGGCCAGGTCAGGCGCGTCCTTCAAGGCCGTTTCGATCAACTGGTTCAGGCTGGTTAGCCCGAAAGACGTCCACCAGTGTTCCTGGGAAGGCTGAGTCTGCGCCTCCAGCTCCGACTCGCCGGACAAAGCCGTCAGCGTAGCCGCCGTTTCCGGTGCCTTCAGGGCCGGCCGCGCCGGCAGGTCGCGCGGCAACTGGGCACAAGCGGCCAGGACAAGGAATAAACCGGGCAGTAATCGCTTCATGGCGCCGCCCTTAAGCGTTGCAGGCTGTCCAGCATCTTCCGAAGTAGTCGATCGAACTCGGCGACCTCATCAGGACTGAAATCGGTCCATTGCTGTTCGATTCGTTGCCAGACCACGGGCAATACGCGCAGGATCAATTTCCTCCCGCTCGACGTCAGCGATAATTCCACACGTCGCCGATCCTGCGTACTCGGTTTACGACTAACCCAGCCCGAATTGACCAGCTCATCCGCCAGACGGGTTACGTTGGTGCGTGAAGCAATCAGCGCATCGCTCAAATGACTGGGATTCAGCCGGTTTTCCGCACTGCTGAGGATCATGGCCAGCGCCAGAAAGGTGGAACTGTTAAGGCCAAACTCTGAAAGATACTGGTTATAAATATCATCCAGATCCTTGAAAACGCAGAAGAATAGACGGTTAAGAACAACCCGATCCTGTGGCATGCCGGGCAACTGTCCGGAAATTTGGGCGATGCCGCTCTCGAAGTAGGTGAAGTCCAGATTCACGTCTTTGTCATGCTAGCTGATCGAATGGATCAGTATAATAACGCCGGTTATAATTTCAAATGCAACTATTATTATGGTCGCTCCTAAGAAATTCGACTCACGCTGCCATAACGAAATAAAAGCTTGATCCTCATAGGGATCACCAAGGCAGAAAACTACCTGCATCATCATGCAAGCTATTTATAATCAATTAGATGGCATCCATTTCTAAGAATGAAGTAAAGATTTTCCCAAGACAGACAAGTCAATTAAGGGACTGTCTGCAGGCAGGATTGCCACACTGGATTCCCGATGCTCTGCCTTAGCTCTGTTTCGACGAAAGGGTGACGAGGCCTGTGTGGTCTGTGGCGTCGGTTCGTTTATGATCGACAACTTGCCCGGTGGAGGCGGTTCCTCTATCGATCTCTCACGCTTTTCGAGGTATTTCCATGCAGTCCGGCCCCAGAGAAATCGTTAACCCGTTTCGTCCGATCCCGCTCGATGTCCCCGAGGGCATGAAGCCCAACGAGTTCTTCAACAGCACCGAGAATCTCAACGACCTGGCCAATAACAACGGCCTCCTGCAGAATCCGGAAGGCCTGTTGCTGTACCGCAAGGCTTTGGGGCACAGCAACGAGTTCGACACGTCCATCATCTACAACACCTCCCGTACCATTCTGGACCCACTGGGCCGGCCGGTGCGCCGTACTCAGGTGCCCGAGCCGGTGAAGAACGTGTGGAACCGGATGAACGAAATAATCATCGAGTTCATGCTGGAAACCTATCCGGACCCGGACGAGACTCTGGTGCTGGCGGGCGAGGCGAGCCTGGACGCGACCTGGCCGCTGACCTCGCCTGGGGTACCCAGCATTCGCATGCTGCACAATCACTTCATCGCCTTTAACAAGGCCCAATTGCGCGACGCGCCCATCGCCGACGCCAGCAATCCCAACCTCACCGATGGCGGCCAGCACTCGTTGTTCCAGGCCCATATGCGCGACGTTTACCGAGCCTTCTTCGACAACCTGGATCTGCAAATCCTGCAGCCATGTCAGGCGGGCTCCTGCAAGATCGCCCTGACCGGCTATCCCCAAGGTTTGCCCAGCTGGGAGATCACCGGTGGCGCCGCGTCGCTGAAAGAAGTGCGCTTCTGGAAGGAGTACGACACTATCCTGAAGGGCTTCAGCGACTTCTACAGCACCTTCTTCGGTCAAGTCTCCACACGCAACGCGCCGTTGCCACGCGACATCTATTTCCCGGAACTGGTGGAGGAAAAACTCCAGTTCAACAACGACCTGCTGAAAGCCGCGAAGATGGTGCGCGACCGCTGCATCAAGGACGCAAAGTACGCCAACTCCATCCGCTGGCAGCCCGCCTTCAAGCAACTGATCTACCGCAACGATACCGGCAAGCTGATCGTCACCATCAGCCAGAACTCCATCGGCAACGCCATTACCGAACTGCTGGGCGTGGTGGTAAAACGCACACCTGATGCAGAAGCTTACAACCGCGCCGAGCCGGCCCTGATCGAGAAGCTGCTCGAAGTGCGTCGTCGTCTGGTGGAGGCGGACCTGGGCAGCGGCATCGCCACACCCCACTGGGGAGCAGAATAGTGTAGGTGCCCATCAGGGGAGCCAGGCATATCGAGAGGGATTGCCCTAGAAGAGAAGTGTTACCAGAATTCTAGTAACGTTTATTCAATGAAATAAAAACCTTGTTTTCATAGAGGCGCCTGTTGCTGAGGCAGAAGTAAAGATGCTCCCAAGAAATTCTGGTAACGCTCCTCAAATGGCCACATCTTGAAGTGGGTGGCGGGGTCCATAACCCTTCGATAGTCACCTTCGTCCAAAAGCAGCCGTTCAGGTCAATCTCTTGCCAGGCGGACCGGTAGGCGATGGAAAATAAATTCGACATACATGAGGTTCTTCGAACCGTATTCTTCGAACCGTATACTGAATTAGATGGCCTCAACAAGTAGTGCGACAGAGTGCACCCGCGATGAATCAACGAAGAACCAAAAAAACCTACCACTTCCAGACCCGCTCAGACGCGGAATCAATGGCTGGGCACGTGATACGGATGGGTGGGAGAAACATCAGGCCCACGAAAACCCCTGGGGAATTTAGCGTTTCTTTTGTTTCCTCGTGGGAGTGGGAGACGGAGTTAGAGGTTTTGTCTATTGATTTGTTTTTTGAGGTGCCAGGTAAGAACGATTACAGAAGTGGGAACAGGTGGGGTTCGGAAGAAAAGCAATACGTAATTGATGCTTATATGGATTGGCATGCCATCGATGCGATTGCCAACAAGCTGCGACGCAGCTCGAATAGTATTTCGGCAATGCTCGCCAATGCACAGTGCTTAGAGCGGGCTGGCAACCTTCAAGATTCATGGGATGACGCATGGGGACGTCTTAATGACGAGAGCATCTCAACGGGGAAAAATTTAGATGATTGGAGGATGCTCGCAGATTGGGGCCTCATTTCAGATAGAGACGCTCATAGCCCTGTCGCGGAGTTAGAAGAGAGGAACATCGATACGGTATTTAAGACACTTATGTGGTTCGATAACTGGGATTGCGCCTCGCGCTTTGCCCTCGAATTGGGAGATGCAGAGCGAGCGTTCAAACTTTCGAGGCAGGGCGGAAGTCCCCTCCAGGCTCTTCGGGCTCTTAATTCATGCAGTGAGGTGCCAGACACTTATACGAACCAACACCTCAGGTTGCGGGCAGCTATACGAAGAAAACTTATTGACGAATTGCCGAAAGAAATAGAGAAATGGGTTGCCGGCGCAAGATTGCGTATAGAGAACTACTATGCTCGCATTGCCTATGCGGAGGGGCGGCCAATTTATCCAATCGCAGCGGCTCTTGGCGTTCCATGAGAGAAGCTTCCCAATGAACTGTTGGCTTTGGTCGCCACGAAAAAAGAGCTTGAAGAGCTAGTCCTCAAAGGAAATAAACTCGCGGCATGTTTTCTGTCCGATTATTTCTTCCATCCTTCTTATTTCGCGGACGAAGATAGTCGCAATCCATATGTATTTAGAGTCCAAGACAACTATTGGCCCACCATGCATGAGATCGGATTGCTTCTCGAACATCATCTTTCAGTTGACGAGCATACGCGCCAGGAGATTTCTCACCTGGTTTCTGCAATGCCTTATGGTGAATGGCGAACAGGGGAACCGTCATACTATAAATTTCATTTGTTCCTCTCACATGAAGTCTCCGAACCTGCCTGTTACGTTTCGGAAGAAGATGATTCCCCATATTACTGAAACAACATATGCCTGCGGTGCATGAGGTAGTCAGTAATGCGCCGTCCGAGACACCGTGCGCGCAAAGCTATCTAAAATTAAAACATTTACTGCTCGTGTTCGAATCTTTGGTAGTGCCATGTTGGAAACAATCTGGGCTATTGGGGCCGGCAGCGTCGTAGATCTTGTGTTTCAGGTCTTGGGACAGTTCCAACAAAAACGTGTCTATCTCTGTCTTCTACTTTATGCCCTCGAAGTTGAGACCATCGACGCTGGGACTTCCTTGGTTGGCACGGACGCAGGGGTAGGTAAACATGAGAAACAACAAGGGCAGACCACGGTTTCTAGACTCGATGACTGTCTGCTGTGGCCGACGAACGGCCTCTTGGAGCTAACCAGCCCATCGTCTTAAAGTCGGCCATTGCTGCCGGTGGCGCTGACCCAATCCAATGGCCGGTGTCGCGGTGTCGCGCTGATTGCTGCCGTTGACGCGGTACTCTGCCTGAACGGCAGCTTTGGTCACCGGCGAGGGACGGCACCCGACCCGAAGAGCCGGTCAAGACAATGGCATTGAGTGGCCGGTACACAAACCTTAACGGACGATTACCGTTGACAGGCAGAGTGTCGGAATTTTTTCCACTGTCCGGAATGAACTAAAACTCCATCCGTCTGTAGACAGGGAGAGGTCATGCAGTCCTATACGGTGGTTGCTCGCGGTTCTTTGCATACCGCTTGATCCATATTGAAACACAAATGATGTCGGTTTTTTTTACAGCCACCCCCCGCCCGGACGAAGCCCCATCCACCAGTAACACGTAACGTATTGATAATACACACAATCTATAAAATTGGCGCGTTGCTTGCTTTGGAAGGTTTGCAGTTTATGTTTTCCTGTAGCCTCAATCAAAGGAGACCTATATGCGTGCATTATCTGCTGTAGCTTTGTGGGTACTTACCTTGCCAGCCTTCGCTGGAATTGGACCAGTACCAAATCCCATTCCCGAGCCGGAAACCTTGGCCTTGCTGGCCATCGGTGTGCTGGGGCTGGCCCTGTCCCGCATGCGCAAGAAATAGGCCCACTCCCTGCAAGAATAAAGCCGCGGTATTCCGCGGCTTTTTTTGCTAGAGATCCCGCTGCGCAAACGCAGCCCGGATGTGATCGGCGGTGCGCAGGGCCAAGGCCTCGATGGTAAGAGAGGGAGATTCCCCGCCGCCTGAGCTTGGAAACACGCTGGCATCGGCGACATACAAATTTTTCCAGCCATGAGCGCGCCCGGTTGCATCAACCACCGAATTCCGGGCGTCGTGCCCCATGCGGCAAGTCCCGAATACATGGGTGGCACTGAAGAAATCGTGGGTTCCATACTCCTCCACCAATTCTTCAGCGCCTGTCGCCTGAAGAATATTCCGGCATGTCGTGGCCATGAACGCCATGCGCCGCAACTCACTCTCTGGCAAAAAGCTGTGGATGCGCGCAGCAGGGTTGCCATACTCGTCGCTCAATTCCGGATCAAGATCCACAAACGAGCGTTCATTCGGCAACGACTCACCAATGGCGCCCACCGATAGCACGCGCCCAAAGTCCTGCCGCATGGCCTGCTTGTGACTTCGCCCCCAGCCGGATACCACGCGCTTGGCGTAGTTGACGGGCCCCACCAGATCCGCCTCGGCCACCCCCGATGCAAAACGGCAACCGCCTATCAACCCCGGGATGGCATCCGGTGCATTATGGCTCCAGCAAATGACATCCGCCGGCAAGCCCCGAAAACTGCCCAGATTATCCGGATGGAGCCCACTGCTATGCCAGGAAACCGTTTCCATGAAATGGCGCCCGACCAGACCATTTTCGTTGGCCAACCCTTCGGGGGCGAACTTGTTTCTGGAATGCAGGAGCAATCTCGGCGTTTCCACGGCACCGCAGGCCACCACCAGGACACGGGTGTTGATCTTGTGCCGCACATCTCCCTGGAAATATTCGACGGACTGTATCCGGCCATGGGATCCAGCGTTGATCCGCTGGACCGGGGCATTGGTCAGGAGGGTGCATTTTCCCGTCTCCAAAGCCTTGCGCATGAAGGTGACGTCAACGCTGCCCTTGTCCATGCGCGGGCAGCCGCGGTTGCAGTTTGCACAATAGTTGCAGGCAGGCCGGCCGTCATAGGGCCGCGACAGCGCCGCGCGAGCGTTGGGCTCCCAGTGCAAGCCCAGCTTTTCACCGCTGCTGGCGAGCACTTGGCTGGCATAACTCAGGGGATGAGCGGGTAGTGGAAAATCCGCCCGGCGCGAAACCAGGGAGTTCGCCCTGGTGCCGGCGACACCGATGATACGTTCTGCAGTTTCGTAATAGGGCTCCAGTTCGGAATAGTCGAGCGGCCAGTCTGCTGCCACGCCGAAGCGGGTATACATTTTCATGGCCTGCGGATTGAGCCGGTGCGCCTCTCCGGTGAAATGCAGGGTGCTGCCCCCCACCCCCCGCACATGGTGATATTTCCAGCCATGGCGTCTGTTGGTCGTGTTCAGCCTACCTTGGATCCGGTTCCAGGAACGCAAGGTATCCCAGCGCGATTCAAGTGGCTGCATTTCGCCAAAGCCATAGACTGCCTTGTGCCTGACCTTTTCCTCGGGAAAGCGGGACAACTCCCAAGTGGCCTCATTCAGCTTGTAATCAGTCAAGGGATTGAACGCGGGACCGGCTTCAAGCACCAGCACCCGTATGCCTTTCGAGGCGAACGCCCAAGCCGCTGCACCACCACCCGCCCCGGCACCTATGATGACCACATCGTGTTCCTGATCGCTCAAAACTGGCCGTCCCGTCGAACGGGCAAGTCCTGATCCATGTAGCCCAGCGGCTGGGGAGGGCCGTTAAAACCCAGTGAAATCCAGCTCTCCGGCCGAGAGTAAAATTCCCCAAACAGGTCTTCCCGGAGCGTTCTGAAAAACCTGAAGTTTGTGTTGCCGCGTTTCTGCAAGGAAAGGCTTTCGATCAAAATGATCTGCCGATCCTCGGGCAACCCCAGGAACGCGACCCGGAAAACAGACTGCGCCTCTTGCTCCAACCATGCACACCCCTGCCGCATGAGCCACGCATACTCGGAATTGCCGCGAGCCTTATTGATGATGCTTGCATCCAATTTCAAATCCAGTGCCCCGGGTGACTCATCCGCCGGGATGAAAAGATCGATATAGCGCGAAAGGATTTTCTCATCCCTTTCTGAAAAGGGAGTCAGCCTATGCCTGAATTTCCACGCGATCCCTCCCGCCAAGGTCATCAGGCCACCCAGCCCCAAGGCTTTCAATATCAACCTGCGTGATACGCCCATGCCTGTCACCCCTTATTTAGCAGCGAAACTGGCTCGGCTCCATTCGTAAAGCAGCCTGGTAGAGCTCGACGACGCCAAAAACTCCCACGCATCTTTCCTGGGCCCATATTGCACCGTTTAGGCAAAAATTGAACTGACTGCGCCCCCACATTCTAAAGCTTGAAACCAGGTGGCGTCCGATTGCAGATGGCCGCTGTTTGGCGCTGAATGGACTCTCAACAAAAATGCCTTGCCCGTCTCTTCGGGTCGGGTGCCGTCCTTCTCTACTAACGAAAGCGGCCATTCAGGCGGCGCACACACTAAACGTCCCCAACCTGCGCGACACCGGTCGTTCAGCTTAGGCGATGCCACCGGCCGCAATGGCCGAATTTCGGTCATCCACGATAAAGATTGTGCGATCGCCGCCAAGCGTCGACAAGCCGCCGCTCGTGGTTCGAGTCCCAGGCGTGAAGGGAGAGTGATTTCTATCCGCTAGACTGACACCATGTGTGGACGCTACGCCCTGACTTCCTCTCCCGCGGTGATCGCCGAGCGCTTCGATTTGAAATGGGCGCCGGAAATTTCACCGCACTACAACATCGCTCCCGGTCAGATGGTTCCCGTGGTGCGCAGGACGGAGCAGGGTAGGGAACTCGTTTTCCTTAAATGGGGGCTGATTCCGTCCTGGGCCAAGGACGCGAGTATCGGCACGCGGCTGATCAACGCCCGAGGCGAAACGCTCGCCGACAAGCCTTCTTTTCGTAACGCGTATCGCCACCGGCACTGCCTGATCCCTGCCGACGCGTTCTATGAATGGAAGGCGGTCGCCGGACGCAAGCAGCCTTACTGCATCCGACTGGATGACCACGCCCCGTTTGGCATGGCAGGACTCTGGGAACACTGGAAGGCCCCTGACGGCCAAGTAGTGGAAAGCTGCACCATCATCACGATCGAAGCCAATGCTTTGGTGGGTGAAGTGCACGACCGCATGCCTTTGATCCTCGCTCCGAGCGAGTATGACGCGTGGCTTGCTGGCGAGTCGAAGGAATTGCCCCATGCCATCCTGGCGCAGGACATGGTGGCCTATCCAGTCAGCTCATTGGTCAGCAACGCGCGTAACGACGTTCCGGGGTGCCTGGACCCGATCGAACTGCCCTGAAAAACCGGCTTGCCATTGCACGAGTACTGTATAAAAATACAGCATGCAAATCGTAGTCGAATCCTCCCGTGAAGTCGCGCCCGATCCCGACCCGCACGCTTACCTTGCTCGCCTGAACCCCGAACAGCGTGATGCCGTGGAGTATGGCGTCGCGCGCGACGAGACCGCCGGCCCCCTGCTGGTGATTGCCGGTGCGGGCTCGGGCAAGACCAATGTGCTGGCGCACCGCGTGGCACATCTGGTTGCCGAGGGTGCCGATCCCGGGGCGATCTTGCTGCTGACGTTCTCGCGCCGAGCGGCGGAGGAGATGTCCCGGCGCGTCGAGCGAATCGTGCGCCAGGTCGCCGTGGGCAGGCCGCGTCTCGCCGGCGCGAAACTAACCTGGGCGGGTACCTTCCACAGTATCGGTGCGCGTTTGCTGAGAGATTACGCGCCGCGCATCGGCCTCAACCCGGCGTTCACCATCCACGACCGCGGAGACTCGGCCGACCTGCTGAATCTGGTGCGCCACGAACTCGGCCTCGCCGACACGGGCAAACGCTTTCCACGCAAGAACACCTGCCTTGCGATCTACTCGGCCGTGGTCAACACGCTCGCACCGCTCGGCGACGTGCTTCAGCGGCGCTATCCCTGGTGCGTCGAGTTCGAGGAAGATCTCAAGCGCCTGTTCCACGCCTACGTCGAGGCCAAGCAGGTGCAGCACGTGCTCGACTACGACGACCTGTTGCTCTACTGGGCGCAGATGGCGGCGGACCCTACGCTGGCGAGCGAGATCGGCGCACGCTTTAGCCATGTCCTGGTCGACGAATACCAGGACACCAACGCGTTGCAGGCGAGCATCGTGCTCTCACTGAAGCCTGACGGCCTCGGCGTCACGGTGGTTGGCGACGACGCCCAGTCGATCTACGCCTTTCGCGGTGCAACGGTGCGGAACATCCTCGACTTTCCCAAACAGTTCACACCGCCCGCGCGCATGGTCACGCTGGAACGTAACTACCGTTCGACGCAGCCAATACTGGCTGCCGCCAACGGTGTACTCAGCCGCGCCAGCGAGGGCTATGCGAAGTCACTATGGAGCGAGCGTGAATCGGCCGAGCGCCCGCAGCTCGTCAGCGTGCGCGACGAGGCAGATCAGGCGGCGTTTGTAGTCGAGGCGGTGCTGGCGCGGCGCGAGATGGGGATTGTGTTGAAGGCTCAAGCAGTCCTCTTCCGCGCGTCTCACCACAGCGCGACACTGGAAATCGAACTGACCCGGCGCAACATCCCCTTCGTGAAATTCGGTGGGCTCAAGTTCCTCGAGGCGGCGCACGTCAAGGACGTGCTCTCGGTTCTGCGCTGGATCGAGAACCCGCGCGACCGCGTCGCCGGCTTCCGCGTGCTGCAACTGATGCCCGGCATCGGACCCAAGACTGCGGCGCAGGTGCTCGATCAGGTCGCTGCGGTCGAGGATGTGGCGATGGCTTTGCGCGAGTCCCGCGTGCCCGCTGCCGCAGCGCCTGCCTGGCAGGATTTTCTCGCGCTGGTCGACTCGCTGTACCAGCGGGCGTTGCCGTGGCCGAGCGAATTCGAGACCGTTGGCCGCTGGTACGCGACACACCTGGAGCACCTCTATGAGGACGCAGAAGTGCGCCAGGGCGACATCACCCAACTGGATCAGATTGCTCGAACCTATCCGTCGCGCCAGCGGTTCCTCACCGAACTCACGCTGGACCCACCCGACGCCACCAGCGGCGAGGCCGGTGTGCCGCTGCGAGATGAGGACTACCTGATTCTCTCCACCATCCATTCCGCCAAGGGACAGGAGTGGAAGTCGGTGACCCTGCTAAACGCGGTCGATGGCTGTATCCCATCCGACCTGGCAACCGGAAACCCGCAAGAGATCGAGGAGGAGAGGCGGCTACTTTATGTGGCGATGACGCGCGCCAAGGACCACTTGCAGATCATCGTGCCGCAGCGTTTCTACGTCACGCAGCAGGCGGGGTACGGCGACCGCCATGTCTATGCAGGCAGGACGCGCTTCATTCCTGCCGGGATGGTGGATCTTTTCGAAGCCAGGGCGTGGCCGGAGGCCCCCGTAGCGCCGATCGCCAGTCCGCCGCCGCCCGACGTGGTGGAGGTGCTCGCAAAGATGAAGGCGATGTGGAGTTGAGAGGCGGCTAGGTGCTCCTCAAAATTTGGCTCTCGCGTGGCAGAACGAAATTGCTTGGATCCGTTGCGTGCTGGTGCCCAGGCAGCGTCTTGATGTGCTTATCGAGGAACGGGCGCGAAGCCTTGCGGAGAAGCGACTGGCCGCCACCAACGACAGCAGGGCACTTGAAGCCCAAGACGTCGAGAAGGGCGATACGGACGAGCAATTTAAACGCTTTGCCCACCAGATTATTGATAAGGCTGGCTCCGACTTGTGGGCGAGAGAAAAATAACCGATCCTTAGCTGACGATGTCGTTTCACTGTTTGCTCCGCCAGCTTCGCAAGTCAGCTCGGGGGCAGCAAAGTAAGACAACGATACCTTCTGTTCATAACAACTCCGGCGGATCCCCCATTGAATACTGATACACCCGAATCCAGTCGCAAGGCGGTAATCGATGCCCTGCTTCTCAAACTACCTGGCGTCAGCGCAAGAAAAATCAGCGGCCTTGATGCTTACTTCGTCAGTGACAAAATGTTCGCGTGCATCAGCGGTGGTGGCATCGGACTGCGACTACCCGCCACGACAGCGACCGAGCTGCAGTTCTCAATGGGCAACGTCGTCCCGTTTCAGCCCGGTGGCATGGCTAGCACAAGGGAATGGATACAAATAAACCGCGCCGACGCAACTGAGTATGAAAAGGATCTCGAAATATTTCAGACCTCGCTCGAGTTCGTGAAAGCCGCGCGAACCCGCTAGTTCAATCGCACTGCCATGCTTTGGCGTTGGTGCTTCGAGGGTACTTATTCAGCGAAGCCCCAATGCCTCACGGCACGGTAGAGGCGCCGAACCGCCCCCGTCCCATTTCCACCAGGCCTTCGGGACGGCGTAGCAGAAACAGAGCTTCCAGCCCCATGCGCTGTGCCAGGCCCAAGCCTTCTCCAGGCCCGGCGACCAGCAGTGCGGTGGCCCAGGCGTCCGCGTGCATGCAGGTGCGCGCCAGCACGGTGACCGATGCGACGGCATTGTTCACGGGTGCGGCGCGGCGCGCGTCCATGTTGTGTGCGAGGCGCGCGTCGCCCACCTGCAGATAGCGCCGGTAGTCGCCCGATGTGGCCACGGCCAGGTCCTGCAGTTCGATGACGCCGTGCACCGCGCGACGCCCAGCCTCGGGCTGCTCGAGCGCCACAGCCCAGGGCGCACCGCTGGTCTGGCTGCCTACGGCGCGCAGCTCACCATCGAGCGCCACCAGTGCATGCCGCACGCCGTGCTGCTGCAGCACGGCGTGCATGCGGTCTACCGCGTAGCCCTTGGCAATGCCGCACAGGTCGAGTTGCAAGGGGGCACGCTTGCGGGCGCGGCCTGCCGGGCGGTCGAGCTCCAGGCACTCGTGCGTAGGGCGCGGTGCGGCCTCGCGTGCGCTGCGGATTGCCACGGAGTCGGGCGCATCGCGCACCGCACCAAAGCCCCAGGCATCGACCAGCGCCCCGACGCCCGGATCAAACGCGCCCGCGCTCAGGCTGCATATGTCAAGCGCGCAGACCAGCACTTCCAGCATTTCAGCGGGCAGGTCCACCCAGGCGTCCACGGGCGCGCGGTTCAGGCGCATGAGGTCGCTATCGGGCTTCCAGGGAGACATCTGATTATCCACCTGCTCCACTGCGGCGGCGAGATCCTGGCGCAGAATCGCCAAGTCCATAGCGGCGTCCACTTCAACCGTGGCGGACCAGTGCGTGCCCATGGTCGGGCCGTTCAGAGTGGTTCGCTTGCAGGGTGCAGCAGGTTCAGAAGACGTCTTCGGCATAACACTCCTTCGCTTTGAGCTGCGGCACGCTCAACTGCAGCGGCGCGAGTATGGTGTCCAGTGTCTGGACCACATCGTGTGCCATGGCGCGGCTGCCGCAGACGCGCACGATGGCGCCCTGGGCCACCAGGGCGCGCACGCGCTCGGCGTCACGCTGCAAAGCGTCCTGCACATAACCACCACCATCGGGCACGCGCGAGAACGCCGTCTGCACCTTGGCCACGCGCCCTTCACCCAGCCAGCGCTGGATATCGGTGCCAAAGTAAAAGTCCTGCGCCGGGTCGCGACCACCAAAGTACAGGTGCATGGGGGTATGCCGGTTGTTGCTGCGGATAAAGCCTGCCAAGGGCGCCACACCCACGCCCGCCCCGATCAGCAGCA
>CAJDWX010000080.1_pt1 | contig 14635 bp, 11 predicted proteins | sample 7391741 | NCBI WGS metagenome assembly CAJDWX01 (sample SAMEA7055741, study PRJEB34461) | soil metagenome | biome: terrestrial ecosystem; feature: Peninsula; material: soil | place: Antarctica | collected 2016
GCCTGCACGATCTTGATCTTCTGTTCCGGATTAATGCGCGCATACACCCGCACCGTTTCAACCTCGTGCTCGAATTCAGCCAGCGACAGCCGTGCCAGTTCGCTGCCGGTCAGTACCTTGCCGCCGTCGTCGACGATGCCGAGCCGCTGCGCGATGGCGCGCGCGGTGGCGGGATGGTCACCGGTGATCATCACCGGGATGATGCCGGCGGTCTTGCAGGCGGCCACCGCATCTGCCGCTTCGGGGCGGGGTGGATCGATCAGGCCGGCTAGCCCGATGAAGGTGAGGTCAGTTTCCAGCGTGGCGGCATCGAGTGTGTCCGGAACGCGCGGCAACCGTTTTAACGCAAACGCCAGTACGCGCAGGCCCTGCGTGGCCAGTTGTTCGGCTTCGTTGTACAAGGCTGCCTGGTCGATGGCCGTCGTCGCTCCGTCGCTGCTCAATTGATCGCCGCACAACGCCAACACACGCTCCGGTGCGCCTTTCACCAGCATGAGCACGCCGTCGCCTTCGCGGTGCAGGGTACTCATGCGCGCACGTTCGGAATCGAAGGGCAGCTCGGCCAGGCGCGGCCAGGTTTCCTGCAAGGCCGCCTGACTGAATCCCGCCGCCTGCGCGGCTTCGAGCAGTGCGGTCTCGGTGGGGTCGCCCACCAGATTTCCGTTATCGCTTGCCGTGGCGTCGTTGCACAACGTCATGGCAAGGCCCAGTTCGTGCCACGGCGCATTTGCACCCTCTTGCAGGCTGCGGCGGGTGATGCCGGCGGCTTGCACGCAATCGACCTGCATGCGGTTCTGCGTGAGTGTGCCGGTCTTGTCGGAGCAGATGTACGTGACCGAGCCGAGCGTCTCCACTGCGGGTAGCCTGCGGACCAGCACATTCTGCCGGACCATGCGCGCCGCGCCCAGTGCGAGCGAGATGGTGACCACCGCCGGCAGCGCTTCGGGAATGGCGGCGACGGCCAGGCTGACGGCCGTGAGCAGCATCAACAACGGCGGTTCGCCGCGCAGCCAGCCGGCGACGAAAATGATGACGCAGACCGCCAGTACACCCAGCGCCAGATTCTGGCCAAAGCGCGTCAGCCGTTTTTGCAGCGGCGTTTTGCCAGATTCACCCGACAGCAGCGCGGCGATTTTTCCCAGCTCGGTCTGCATGCCGGTGGCGACCACCAGGCCACGTGCACGGCCATAGGTGGCGATCGTTCCCTTGTAGGCCAGATTGAGTCGATCGCCGAGCGGCAGATCGGTCTCATGCAGGTGCGCCAACTGCTTCTCGACCGGTTGCGACTCGCCTGTGAGCGCGGATTCGTCGACCTTGAACGAGGCCAGCTCGGTCAGGCGCAGATCGGCGGGAAGGATGTTGCCGGCCTCCAGTTCCACCAGGTCGCCGGGCACCAGTTCCGTCGCATCGATGCGTTCGGCCTGCCCGTCGCGGATCACGCGGGCCTGCGGACTGGCCATCTTCTTCAGCGCCGCCATGGCGCGTTCGGCGCGGTATTCCTGGACGAAGCCGATGATGCCGTTGAGAAACACGATGACGACGATGGCAATGGCGTCATGCAACTCGCCGAGAATTCCGGCGATGACAGCCGCGGCGATCAGCACCAGGATCATGAAATCGGTGAACTGCGACGCCGCCATGGCAAGCGGATGGCGTCGGCCCGCCTCGTGCAGGAGATTGGGGCCCACCTGGCCGAGCCGCGAAACGGCCGCTGCGGTGGTCAGCCCCGCGTCAAGGTCGCTGTCGAGGTGCGCGGCGGCGGCCTCGAGGTCGAGGCTGTGCCAGTGGCGGACGGGTTCGCTGCGATCAGTCGTCATGCAAGGTGAGGAAGTGCGTATGCAACAGGCAAATGGCTAGCAGGTAGAGCAACAGACTGAATCCGGGAAAACCGATCGTGACGACACCATAGCCGGTGGACAGTAGGTTGCCCTGTCGCGCGCGTGGACACACGGATTCCTTGCGGCACAGGGAAGTCGAGCAGCGAAATTCAGATGAATGCGAAAGTCTGCATGGCATTTTTGAGGCTAACTCAAATCGGGTGATACATCGAAACGTACACCTAAAATCGCCGGGTGCGGTTCGCGCCTGGCCTTGGGCCTCCGTCTAGCCGTCGTGACGTGTCGGCCACCTGATCGTCTCGCCATGCCAGTACAGGCAGGCGAACCATGGCGAGAGGGTATCATGATGCCTGAACGTAGCCAGACGATATATCTGGCGCGCCTGTGCCTTAACCCTCCCGCACGAGCCTCATGGATCTTATCAATCAGTTTGTCCTTGCCGGTGCCGTGCTGCTGTTGCTGGCCATTCTCGCCAGCGCTCTCTCGTACCGTATCGGCATGCCCTTGCTGCTGGTGTTTCTGGCGGTCGGCATGCTGGCTGGCGAAGATGGCCCGGGTGGCATCCTGTTCAACGACAGCGGCATCGCCTATACGGTCGGCAGCGTGGCGCTCGCCATCATCCTGCTGGACGGCGGACTCAACACCCGCGCCGAAAGCTTCCACACCAGCCTGCGCCCAGCCGCCGTACTCGCCACCCTCGGTGTTGTGATCACGTGTGTGATCACAGGCCTGTTCGCTGCCTGGATACTCGATTTCGGTTGGCTGGAAGGTCTGCTGGTAGGTGCCGTGGTCGGCTCTACCGATGCAGCGGCGGTGTTCGCCCTGCTGCACGCCAAGGGGCTGACCTTGAAAGAACGGGTGTCCGCAACCCTGGAGATCGAATCCGGCAGCAACGATCCGATGGCCGCATTGCTCACCATCGCCCTGATCGAACTCATCCTCGGCGGCCAGCACGTGCCCGGATGGGAAACGCTGATGTTGCTGATCCAGCAGATGGGGCTCGGCCTGATCACCGGTCTGGGCGGCGGCTGGCTGCTGGTGTGGCTGGCCAATCATCTGCCGCTGGAGCGCGGCATGTATCCCATGCTGATCTTCGCCGGCGGGCTGTCGCTCTACGGCTTCACGACCGTACTGGGCGGCAGTGGTTTTCTGGCCATCTATCTGTGCGGCGTGATGGTCAGCAACCGCAATCCACGCGAGTCGGCCAATATCCTGCAGGTCCACGACGGTCTGGCCTGGCTGGCGCAGATCGGCATGTTCCTGCTACTGGGCCTGCTCGCCACGCCGAGCGATCTTGTTCAGAACGCCCCACCTGCCCTGGCCATCGCGCTTGTGTTGATGCTCATTGCCCGCCCTCTTGCGGTCGGGCTGTGCCTGCTGCCCTTTCATTTCCCGTGGCGCGAACAGACGTTCATTTCATGGGTCGGGCTGCGCGGCGCGGTGCCCATCATCCTGGCCTTGTTTCCGCTGCTGGCCGGGATACCCGAAGCTGCCCTGATCCTCGACGTCGCCTTTTTCGTGGTGCTGATCTCGTTGACCGTGCAGGGCTGGTCCATTCCCATGCTGGCCCGTCGCCTGAGGTTGGAGGTACCGCCGCCGCCCGAACCCACCGAACGCCACGATCTGGAAGCCAGCCCGGAACACGGGCATGCCCTGTTCGGTTACCGGGTGGCATCCAACGCGCCCCTCGTGGGCCAGGCTGCCGATGCGCTGTGGCTACCTCCCGCTGCGCGACCGGTAGCCGTCATGCGGGAAAGCGCGATGCTGGCACCGGAAAACGCCGGCAAATTGGTCGTCGGGGATACGCTCTATGTATTTGCCCGGGCCGCCGACAGTGCCGCCCTGGGCGATCTGCTGGTTCCGTCCGCTGCACCTGCCTATCTGGAAAAACGTCAGTTCTATGGCGATTTCGTGCTGCATGCGGATGCGCAGATGGCCGCGATCGCCGCACAATATGAGCTACCATTGCCGGAAGAGATGGCGGCACTCACGCTCGAGGAATTCCTTGCCTTGAGATTGCGCAGTCAACCGGTGGTGGGCGACCGCGTCCGCCTGGGCAAACTGGAATTCGTCGTACGCACGGTGTCGTCCGGTCGCGTCAGGCAGGTGGGATTGCGCATCCCCACCCATCTCGACGACCCACGCTGAGGGCTTCGCGCTTGCGGCCCGCATTGCTTGCGCCAACCTGCTTTCTCATCCAGGAGTCGCCATGACCCAAGCCCGAACCCTGCTTGCCGCCACCGACTTTTCCGCTCCCGCCCGCCATGCGCTGGAACGTGCTGCACAGCTCGCCGAGGCGCATCCCGGCACCCGCCTCGCTCTTGCGCACATCGTCAGCGGATCGGTGCTCGACGCCCTGCGCCGCATGCTGCCGGGCGATGCCGCCAAACTGGAGGAACAGTTGCTCGCGCGTGCGAAGAAAAATCTGGACGAGTTGGCCGCCAATCTGGCCGCGCACCACCCGTGTGAAATTGATACCCTGCTGGCGCAGGGAGCCGCGCCTGTCGCTCTCGTCGATCTCGTCGAGGCACGTCAGGTCGATCTGCTGGTGATGGGCACGCGAGGCACACATTTCGTGGTGCAGATGCTGTTCGGTTCCACCATCGAACGCGTCCTGCGCAAAACCCGACGCCCGTTGCTGGCAGTCAAGCAGCGCCCCCAGGCGCCCTATCGGCGCATCCTCGCGCCCGTCGATTTCTCCGACCATGCCGCCGCCGCCATCAACATCGCCCATACCTGGTTGCCGGACGCCGACATCGTGCTACTGCATGCGTTCGAGGCCGAATGGGAAAGCACTTTTCAGCTCGCCGGAATGGATGACAGCCAGATTCACGAATACCGGATTCAAGCACGCGACGCGGCACAGGGTGCCATGGATGCCTTCATCGCCACGCTGCACGTGCCAGCCAGCAAGCTGACACGCCAATTCGTGCATGGCGCCGCCACACTGCACATACTTGAACACGAACAAACGATGGATGCCGACCTGATCGTGATGGGAAAACACGGGCGGTCGGCGATGGAAGAACTGCTGCTTGGAAGCGTTACCCAACACGTCCTGGCACATTCCACCAGCGATGTGCTGGTCGCGGGTCAGACCGACTGAACGTTTCGTGCGTTATCAGTTCCCGACCAGCACGTCGGGTTGGCGGTAACTCACCACAACCGTTCCAAGCCGGCTATTGAGCCCCATGATAGGAATCACCAGCAACCTGGTCGCGTTGGGTCCCGCGCGCACCGCAACCTCTTTCGGCAGCGTCGCCTCGACTGGCACCAGCGTCGACAGTTCGACGCCGAGATAGCGACGATCGGTGGACACGCGTACTTTGCCGGTGTCATCGGCCAGCAACACGCGCTCGGTATGGGGCAGCTTGACGATTTCGTTGAAAAACTGATCGACCTGGTCGAGATTGTTGCGGATCATTTCCCCGCGCACGGCCCACGCCAGCGCGATGCCGAACTGGCGCTTCGCCTCATCGGCATTCGCTTCGACCTTGGCTTTCAGCTCGGCCTCGAGCGTGCTGCGATTGGCCTGGAATTGGCTGCTCAGCGCCTGGCGCTCAGCAGCCAGATGTGTATTCGCCCGATTCATCGCAATCCGCTGCCAGCCCAGCACGGCGAGCAATATCACGACCACCACCAGAGTCACCCATAGCGGCAAACGGGTTTTACTGAAACGGCCCATCCGGGTCTGCTGCGCGGTGGTGCTCGAAAACTCACTTGATTCGGCCATGACGTGCTCCCTATCTAGACTCGTTTCGGATTTTGTCACTCAACACCAACCCTGTGTGCCTCAGTGCGAAGCCTCTGCCACCGCCTGTAGCAAGCGCAGAGGCGGCGCGCGTGTTCAGATAATCCATGGGCATTAAATTCAGTCCTTTCGTATTGCACGCGCCAGCGGACGGAATTGCAGATGATGAAAAAGTTGCAGGTAGCGGTTGACTTCCCCGCGTTCCAGATTGCTGACGAATTTCCAGAAGCCATAGATGCGCGACAGCGTCATCATGCGTTCGGCATACAACTGCCAGGTGTAACGAGCGGCCACGCGTGCCAGCGATGCCTCCGAGATACGCTGCCAGCGTGACGGATCAGCCGCACACTGCTGCAGGAAATCGGCGATTGCTTCCGCAGTGGCTGCCCCCTCGTTAGGGTCGATATGAAAACCTGACACGCCATTCTGGATGATCTCGAGCGGCCCACCATAGCGCGTGGCGAATACCGGCAGACCGGAGGCCATCGCCTCGATCAGCGTGAGTCCGAAGGCTTCGAACAGCGCGGGCTGAACGAATACGCCGTGCTTGTCGGCGACATGGCGGTAGAGTTCGCCAGCCAGATTCTTGTCGAGGCGGGTGCCCAGCCAGCGCATTTTCCCGTCCAGATGGTACTGGTCCATCAGCGCATGCATGCGTACGATCTCGGCTTTTTCCTCTTCGTCCGACGAGGCGGCCACATCGATATAGCCGCCGACCACCAGCAGGTTGGACACCTCGGACAGACGTTCGCAGGCACCGAACCACTCGGCCAGCCCGGTCAGGTTCTTGATGCGGTCGAGCCGCGCCATGGTGAAGATCAGGGGCTTGTCGGGGTCGTCGAACTGTCCGCGATATGGCACCCCGGGATCGGGCGCATAGAGCAGGCGCTCGATTTCGGGCATCAGCGAATGCATGCGCCGCTCGGTGTCGGTGTAGGAGAAATAGGTGGTAAAGCCCCGGCAGGGTATATGCGCGGTAGCTTTCGTACTGGCCGATGCTGAGCGCCGTGCCGGCGATTTCCTGGTACGTGCTGGTGATGATGAAGTCAGCATGGTTCATGCCGATCAGGTCCGCCGTGTACTGGCAGGCGAAGTGATAGGTTGCGTCGTTGTCTTCCCAGTACAGCGCCGAATGCAGGTATTTGGTCTGTTCCAGCGCATGGGCGATGTTGCACTGGGTCACGCCGAGACGTTCCGACAGCAGACTGGCCACCAGATTGCCGTCGGAATAGTTGCCGATGATGAGGTCGGGGCGCCCCCCCAGTTGCGCGAGTGCCTCGCGCTCGACATTGACCGTAAAGGTTTCCAGGTACGGCCAGATCTCGAAGCGTGACACCCATTGCCGCACGATTTCACCGTTGGGGTGATGGAACGGCACCCGCACGATGCAGGCATGGTCCGTACCCTGGATCTTTTCCAGCGGCATGTTGCAGGTGGTGCCGTCCGACTCGGGAATCAGGCGGGTCACGACAATGATCTTGGGGTCGACCTGCACGCCCTGGATCGCCATGCGGTCGCGCATCTCGCGCTCCAGCGCGCGTACCTGATCGAGGATGTAGACCACCTGCCCGCCGGTGTCGGGACGCCCCAGCACATTGTCCTGACCGAAGTAGCCATGCGGCGACAAAATCAGCAGACGCGAGATCATCGGAATGCGCGCGAGAAAAGCTTCCAGTGCGTTGGGCGACGGTGCCTCCAGGATATCGACCAGCAGGCCCATGGTCTCGCTCACCCGTGCCGCCGTGGCACCCCAGCCAGGCTCGAAGCCCAGCCTGCCGAGTGCGGCCGCCAGATCGGCCCACGGCGTATCGGGGTCGCTCGCTTCGAGTTGCTGCAGAGCCTCGCGCAAGGCGGCACGCAACATCGTCACATCGCCGATGTGAGACGCGAGCATCAGCCGCTGGCCATCGATCGAGTGCATGCGCAGGAAATTCAGCATGCGGCCGTGGCCTACCTCTGGCCGGGTGAACATCGCGCTCGCCAGATGCCGGTTGAGGTGCAGCACACCCTGCCCGATCGAGCGTGCTTCCTTCAATCGCGGCACATGACGGCCAAACGGTTCGAAATCGATCTCCAGCACGCTCTCGCCGTCGTTCGGCGGTTTCACGAACAGTTCCTTGGAAGCAAGGAACTCGCTCACCGACACGCTTTCCGGTATCAGATGTTCCTGGTGCATGCGCAGGTAGTGCCAGCCCCCAGGTTTTTCACGCAAGGCGAAATAGGCCCAGGGATGCTGAAACACACCTTCCTGGAAATGGCGCACACCGTGTTGCAGCGGCGTGCCGTCGAGCGAGCTGGTGGATTCCGCCGCCACGGCAGCGAGCACACGGCACAGGTCACTTTGCAGCAGCAGCACACGATCCTCGGCGAAACAGCGACGCAGAAATGCATCCACCGGATCGCGGTGATCCATCACCCAGCTTTTCAATGCATCGATCATGCCACCTCCCGCTCTAAAATTGGCGCTGGATTCCAGGCAACTCCGTAATGCGCTATACCTTCGAGAATACCGGATGCACTGGGCTTCTCGGCGAAGTAAACCTGTTCGCGCCCGCGCAGTTTTTCCAGTTCGGCACTGTGATTGGACACCACCACACCCAGTGTGTCACCGGTCAGCATTTCCAGATCGTTGCCGGAGTCGCCCGCCACCAGAAAAGCGCGCAGCGGCAAACCCCATTTATAGGCCAGATAGCGGATCGCCTGGCCCTTCGACGCGTGGACCGGCAGGATATCGAGAAAGGCATCGTGCGAATGGATCAGGTTGGCGTGCAGCCGCGCCTGCCGCAACAGCGCCTTGAGTTCGTGCAGGCTAGGCGACGTCGCAGAATCGGCATTGAAGCTCAGCTTGAATTCGCTTTGCTGATCGTCGGATTGCAGCGTCAGGCCGGGCACGCCGGTGAACAGCGAAGCCAGCGCATCGCGTCGCCACAGGTGCTGAATATGGCGGCGCCAGCCGGTATCGGGACGTATTTCCGGGCCGTAATGAATTTCGCTGCCCACTGCTGTGATCAGCACATCGGGCAGCGGCACCCGCGACTGCCGTAACACGTCGAGTGCACTCGGCAGGTGACGCCCGGTCGCGACGCCAAAGCCGAAACCACGCGGGTTTGTGCGCAGCATGCGGATCAGGGTATCAAGCCCGGCCTGATCGCCCAGCAAAGTGTTGTCGATATCGCTCACCAGCATGCGCCGCACGTAGGGCATGGGACTTGTCGCCGGGCGCTGTACCACGCGTTCGCGTCGCACCTTCTTGCGGCTGCGGTGGATCACCCGATCGATGGCCTTGAGATATTTTTCGACGTGGGCGTCCCAGGTGTAGTGGCGCGCCACGCAGCTAATGCCGCGCCGCGCGTAGCGCTGCCGGGTACGGGCATCCGACACCACGGCAAGCAGACCGCGTGCGATATCGGCGGGATCGAGCGGATCGATCAGCACGCCGTTTTCACAATGCGCAAGGATGTCGGACGGGCCACCGTCACGCGTGGCGACCACTGGCAGGCCGCTCGCCGCCGCCTCGATCAGGGTAAGGCCGAACGGCTCGGTCAACGCCGGATTGACGAATACGCCCCGACGTTGCGCCGCCAGTCGATAGAGCGCCGGAATATCGTCCGGCTGATGCTGTTTGGGCAGCGCCACGCTGCCCCAGAGGTCGTAGCGATCAACGTCGAGCAGCAGATCCTTCAACACGTCAGCCTGCGCCTCGTCCATGCTGCGAATATCGTCGCGGTTGCCCGCCACGATGGCGAGATTGGTGAGTGCGCGCAGCTCGGGCGACTCACCGAAGGCCGTCACCAGCCGACGCAGATTCTTGCGCATTTCGGGCCGGCAGATGGTGAGGATGAGCGGTTTCTTCGGCTGCGTGAAAAAACGGTCGACCAGCGCCGATATATGCGGCGGGACCGGTGCGCGACCGGGCGGCGCGAAGCGCGACGTGTCGGTACCGGGCGGAATCACCACCATGCGCGCCGGCTGGTGATTGTTGTACAGCCCATACTGCTCATTGCTTTCCTGCGCCGTGCTGGTCACCACCAGAGCGGCGTGCTCGAGCACGTCCTCCTCGGCGGCGATGCGACGGTCGAAGTTGAACTGGCGGTCGATCGTCTGTGCCTTGCGGCCATGGTCGAGCAGGCTCTGACGCTTGCTGCGCCCGAGCGAATGGCCGGTGTGTACCAGCGGGATACCCAGCAGCTGTGACAACTGCACGCCGACATAGCCTGCGTCGGCATAGTGGCTGTGGATGACGTCGGGCAGGTGCGGCTGCTGGCGCAAGTAGCTGAGTGTGCGGTCGACCAGTTGATCGAGATGGTTCCATAGGCTTTCCTTGCGCAGATAGCGCCTCGGCCCGCAGGGCAGCCGCACCAGGCGCGCATTCCCTCCCAACGCCTCGACCGGCACGCTATAGTCTGGCGACACCGAGGCATCATCGACCAGGCGCGTCACCACGTCGACCTGCGCGACCCGGGGATGACGCCCCAGCGCTCGCGCCAGTTCGATCACGTAGAGCGTCTGGCCGCCGGTATCGGCATCGCGCCCCAGCTCCAGCTCGTGACCGCGCATTAGCCCGTGTACGCTCAGCATCAGCACATATAAGTCATGCACGCATCACCTCCGTCTCGAGTTGCCAGTCGCGGATGAATGGGCGATAGAAATCCTGCGTCGCCGGCACCGCCCCGCGGATCCCGCACAACGCTCGGGCGAAGGCATCGGCGCGTTCCAGTTGAACGGCCAGCGGCCAGCCGCGCAACATGCCCAGCATGAACACGGCGGCGAAGCCGTCGCCTGCGCCCACAGTGTCCACCATCCGATCCAGTGGCGTACCGGCCACCGATTCGACGCGTCCGGCCGCATCAAGCGTCCAGGCCCCTTCCGAGCCCCGCGTCACCACCACCCGTTGCAGATCGAAACCCGACACCAGTACGGCGGCCCGGGCTTGCAGCGTGGCACCATCAAGCGAAAAGAGATCGCCGATGCGAGTCAGTTCGTCCTCGTTGAGCTTGACCACACGGGCCTGCTGCAGCGACCAGCGCACCGTATCGGCATCCACCCAGGGGTCGCGCAGGTTGACGTCCAGAAACGTGCAGGCGTCGACCGTTCCGAGCAACTCGCGCAGTGCGCGGCGCGAATCGCCTCGCTGAGACAGTGTGCCGAAGTAGACCATCTGCGGATGTAAGGACAGGCCAACCATTCGTGTCAGACTGGCGTGGATGTGGTCGTAGGCCTGGTCGGACAGGATATCGAATACGTGGCCGTGCGCGGTCTCGGTCACCTTGACTCGTCCGGTCGGGCGCGCCGGGTCGCGCTGCACGCCGCGCAAGTCGAGCCCGCGTTCGCTCATCGCCTGCAACAACTGGTCGCCCAGTGCATCCTTGCCGGCCCGTGTCACCAGCACCGGATGCGCGCCTAGCGCGCCGAGATGACACGACACGTTGAATGGCGCGCCGCCGAGCACGTTGCGGTCGCGAAACTGGTCGACGAGTGTTTCGCCAAAGGCAATCACGGTCTGGTTTTCGAGCTGGGAAGCTGCGCGGGGCGCAGTCGCTTCACTTGGCGTCATCATGGCTCACTCATATAAAACATTCATATAAAACATATTGAACAATAGATTCAGTTGACCACCAGGCCAACCGAAGATTCCTCGGGCTGGACTAAGTCGCGTAATCCAGCTTGAACAGCAAGGTCGTGTCGGTGCTGCCTTTGCCGGCGGCCGGCACGGCGTCGTAATCGAAGTTCACCTGGCTCCCGAGACTGAAACCATTGCCCACCGGAATCCGGAATCCGGTGCGGCTCTGATAGAGATAATCTTCCAACGACTTCAGGCTCAGCAATAGGTCGCTTTTGTGGAACAGCGTCAGGCGCCCGTCCCAGAAGGCTTGCTCGTAGCGCGCGGCGAAACGTGCGCCGGGGAAGCGCGTGTCTTCTTCGTCGGCATAATCCTCATTCACCAGGCTCAGGCCGCCTTCCAGCGAGAGCTTAAGATCGTCGCGCTCGAATAACTGACGGCCGACGCCGACGCCCAGCGTGCTGCGCAGATCGAGTCCAGCCTGGCCATCATGATCGAAGCGGGTGTTGGCATAGAAATAGGTCCGCTCGCTGGCGAAGTGGTCGTACTTCATCCCCAGCCGCCAGTTCGACGCAGTATCCACCCCGTCCTGTGCGGCATCGTTGAGTTCGCCGTCGAGCGTCACGCGCTGGCTCGGGTTGCGCGCGACCAGTTCGCCGTCCAGATGCACGGTCTGCGCATCGGTGTTGCCGCGGGCAAAGTTGCCGCCCAACGACGCCCGCGTGCGCACGACGGTCCGGTTGATGTGTCGAGGCGGGTTGATCGCGTCGATGCGATCAAGTGCCAGCGGTGCGGTTTCGGCCAGGCTGCCAATACGGATGCGCACCGAGCGCGACTGGTCGGCCTGCAATTGGCCATCCAGTTCGGTGCCGTCGGCCAGACGCACCCGCACGGGCGCGTCGGTGTCGATCCGATCCACTTGGGCCCAGGGTAATTTGAGCGTACCGGCATACGTCGTTTTCAGCCACAGCGTATTGGCTTCCATGCGAACCAGGTCACCGCTCAGGCGATCGCCGTTGTGGAGGCTGACCGTATCGGCCAGCGCGCCAGACGAGATCAGCCAGCTTGCCACCACAATTTTCCAGTCGTACTTCAAGGCATTTCTTTCCCAGGCCAAATCGATGAGGACAGCCGCATCCGCCGAGAAGCGTCGAACCGGGCGCACTGAAAAGAAGATCGGGTGTGCGACGACCGGCAAATCGGGCCGCCGCAGGATCATGCGCGTGTTGCCTTGACACCCCCGGCCAGAAACTGGATGACAGACAAACCGCTTTTTTATGTTTGCACAATACTATTTGTCTATGCAAGTCTCATTCACGCTGCATTTGCCATGCGCGTTAAGATAATCCGGTTGCGCGCTGCCTTGAATCGTTCCATACCAACAAATCTGGCGCCAGTTCGACCCCTACCCCACAGGACCCTTAATGGAACTGCACCAATTCTTTTTGTATCTCGGCATCATCCTGATTGCGGCGCGGCTGTTTTCCGAAATCGCGGCACGCCACGGCATCCCGTCGGTGATCGGCGAGTTGCTGGCCGGCCTGCTGATCGGTCCGTCGCTGCTGGGCTGGATCTCGCCCGACGCCACCATGAAGCTGCTGGCGGAGATCGGCATCATCCTGCTGCTGTTCGAGGTCGGCATGGATACCGACCTGTTCCGCTTGGCCAAGTCCGGCATCAAGCCCATCGTGGTGGCGATCATCGGTTTTGTTTTGCCCTTCACGCTCGGCTACGGCGTCTGTCGCTGGGGCTTTGATCTCAGTAACCTGGTATCGCTATTTATCGGTGGCACGCTCACTGCGACCAGTATTGGCATCACCGTGCGGGTACTCGACGATCTCGGCCAGCGGCACTCGGACGAGGCGCAGATCGTGATCGGCGCGGCGGTACTGGACGACATCCTCGGCGTGCTCGCGCTGGCCTTCCTGTACCAGTTCGCGGAACAGCGCGAAGTCTCGCTGGCGGCCACTGGCACCGTTGCATTGTTCATCGTGCTGTTCATGCTGCTATCACCTCTGGTCGCCAAACTGGCAGGAGGCATCATCGACCATTACGACCAGCGTTCCGCCACGCCTGGCCTGCTGATCACCATGGCGCTGGCGCTGATCCTGCTGTTTTCCTGGCTGGCGCATACGGTAGGCGCACCGCTGATCATGGGCGGCTTTGCCGCGGGCATCGCGCTGTCGCAGCACTTCCGCTTCGACGTGATGAGCCGCTTCGGCATGCCGTCGCTCGACCACTGGTTCACGCCCAGCCCGCAGCTGGCACATCGGCTGGAAGAACAGATGCGACCGCTGATCCATACCTTCGCCCCGCTGTTCTTCGTGATGGTCGGCGTATCGCTCAACCTCAACACGGTGGACTGGAGCTCGCCCCACGTCTGGCAACTGGGGGGCTCCCTGATCGTGGTGGCCTTTATCGGCAAAATCGCCGCCGGCTTCTTCATCCGCGAGAGCCGTTTCCGCCAGATAGCCATCGGCCTGTCGATGATTCCGCGCGGCGAGGTCGGCCTGATCTTCGCGCAACTGGGATTGAACCAGGGCATTCTCGACGCCGAGACTTACGCTGCGCTGCTGATCGTCATCGCGCTCACCACCGTCGCGCCGCCTTTCATGCTGAAGGCCTACTACAGCCGTCACGCCGGTGCCGCCGCATGAATGCGCTATCGCCCGCGCCGCACTTCTGCAAAAATGCCGCCTTTGCCCACGAAAGCCGCTCGTCATGACCCTACGTGCCGTGTCTCTGCTGTCGGAACCGACCTGCCTATATTCGGACACCTCCCTGCTGGATGCCTTGCATCTGATGCTGGAAAAAGGCGTCAACCACCTGCCCGTCTGCAACGGCAGTGAATGGGCCGGCCTGGTGGACATCAACGACATCCTGGGTGAACTGCTGCCGGTCAGTGCACGCGGCGAACGCGGTCTCCAGGATCTGCGCTTCGTCGGCGACGGGATTGCGCTGATCGCCCCCCATATCAAGGAGCTGGCCACCCGACGGGTGAGCGATGTGGAACTACTCGACCTGCCGACCCTGGATGATGACACCCCGCTACTGGAAGCCGCGCTGCTGCTGCACCGACACGCCACGCCGCTACCGGTGCTGGGTGCGGACGGCAGGCTCAGGGGCATGCTGTCGCGGCGTGCCCTGCTGGCGCACCTGGTCACCCAGGTCGGGAGCTGACATGACGCATCCTGCTGTCGCCGAAACCCTCTTCGGTCTGTCACCCCTTGTGGTGTCGCTTGTCATCTTCGTGTTGACCTATGCCGTCATCGTCACCGATAAGATCAATCGCGCGGTGGTCGCGCTGCTTGGCGCAGGGCTGATGGTGTTCGCCGGCGTGCTGAACCAGACCGAGGCGTTCCACGGCATCGATCTCAACACCATCAGCCTGCTCACCGGCATGATGGTCATCGTCGCCATCACGCAGAAGAGTGGTGTGTTCCAGTACGTGGCGGTCAAGGCCGCCAAGGTCGTGAAGGCCGATCC
>CAJDWX010000028.1_pt1 | contig 14442 bp, 15 predicted proteins | sample 7391741 | NCBI WGS metagenome assembly CAJDWX01 (sample SAMEA7055741, study PRJEB34461) | soil metagenome | biome: terrestrial ecosystem; feature: Peninsula; material: soil | place: Antarctica | collected 2016
GCCGCAGATCGTCGTTGATCGCCGCCACGCGCTCGCTTCCGGGCTGGTCCCAGCGCTGCAAGCGCCCGAGGCTAGCCTCGGCCGCATGCTCGGGCAAGGGGCGTGGATAGGGATTCTCGCGCAGCGTGTCCAGCATGTGCTTGCCCGCGGCGCGGCCAAAGACGATGAGATCGAGCAGCGAGTTGCCGCCGAGGCGGTTGGCGCCATGCACCGACACGCAGGCGCACTCGCCAACGGCATACAGGCCGGGTACTGGCTCCTCGGGGCCGAAGCGTGCCGGGGCGACGACCTGGCCGTGCAGGTTGGTGGGAATGCCACCCATCATGTAGTGCGCGGTCGGCGCGACGGGGATGGGTTTCTCAACCGGATCGACGCCCGCGAAGCGGATCGCCAACTCGCGGATGCCGGGCAGTTTCTCGGCAATGGCTTTTTCGCCGAGGTGGTCGAGTTTGAGGTCGACGCAATCGCCGCGCGGCCCGCAGCCGCGTCTCTCGGCAATCTCGATGGCGATGGCGCGCGCCACCACGTCGCGACCGGCAAGGTCTTTCGCATGTGGCGCGTAACGTTCCATGAAGCGCTCGCCATTCCTGTTCAACAGGTAGCCGCCCTCGCCGCGCACGCCCTCGGTGATGAGGCACCCCACGCCGGCGATGCCGGTGGGATGAAACTGCCAGAATTCCATGTCCTGCAGCGGCAGGCCGGCGCGCAGCACCATGCCGAGCCCGTCGCCGGTGTTGATCATGGCGTTGCTGCTGTTCCAGAACGCCCGCCCGGCCCCGCCGGTGGCAAGCAGCGTCGTACGCGCCTCGATCAGCAGCGGTTCGCCGGTTTCGATGCTCATCGCCGTGACGCCGAGGCAATAGCCTTCGTCATCGCGCAGCAGATCGAGTGCGAAGTATTCGTCGAAGAATTGTGTGCGGTGCTGGATGTTCTGCTGGTATAGCGTGTGCAGCAGCGCATGGCCGGTGCGGTCAGCAGCGGCACAGGTCCGTGTGGCCTGCTCGCCACCAAAATTCTTGGATTGTCCGCCGAATGGACGCTGATAAATTTTCCCGTTGTCGAGCCGCGAGAACGGCAAGCCCATGTGTTCGAGTTCATAGACTGCGCTGGCGGCTTCGCGACACATGAACTCGATCGCGTCCTGGTCGCCGAGCCAGTCGCCGCCCTTGACTGTGTCGTACATGTGCCATTCCCAACGGTCGTCGTCGACGTTGGCGAGCGCGGCAGTAATCCCGCCCTGCGCCGACACAGTGTGCGAGCGCGTCGGAAACACCTTGGACACCACCGCGACCTTGTAGTCCGAACGCGCAAGCTGCAGCGCCGCGCGCAGACCCGCGCCGCCGCCGCCAACGATGAGGGCGTCGAAGCGGCGTGTGTTCATGACCTGCCCCACAGGATAGCGACCAGCCATGCGACGCTGCCCGACAGCGTGACGATCACGGCCAGGTACAGCGCCAGCCGCAGGCCCATGAAATGAACATAGTCCATCAAAATATCGCGCACGCCCACCCAGGCATGCAATGCCAGCGCCAGTGCGGTCAGCAGCAGCAGCACGCGCATCCAAAGCGGCGCGAACAACGCCTGCCAGCCGGAAAAATCGACCGGCAAAGCCAGCATGAAATGGATCATCAAGCCGGGCAACGCCACCGCCAGCAGCACGGCTGTGGCACGCTGCATCAACCAGGTTCCGGTACCGATATGCGCGCCGATAGCCAGTTTCATGCGAATAGCCTCCAGGCGGCGAGCAGCGTCACCAGCCCCGTGGCCAGCATCACGACCAGGCTGCTCTGTCGTGCGCGCTCAAGACTCACGCCCCAATGGATATCGAGGGCCAGATGCCGCAAACCGGCAAGCAGATGATGCGTGAATGCCCAGACTACAAGCAGTAGCAGCAGCTTGATCAGCGGGCGGGTTGCCCAATCGGCCATGCGAAGAAAACCGGTCTCGCCCGACAACGACAACGACACGGCCCAGATGCCAAGCGGCAGTGCCAGGAATAGTAGCGCCCCCGACACCCGGTGCAGAATCGACACCCAGCCGGGTAGCGGCAAATGAATGCGCAACAGGTCGAGGTAAACGGGGCGCGCGATCGGCTTCATCGATTTGGCTCTCGCCAGGCGCGGCTCAGCGGCGCTTGCCCTGCACCTTCTTCGCCGCTTTGGCCACGGCCTGGGGTACACGCTGCGCCAGGCGCGGATCGAACGGTTTCGGCAGGATGTAGTCGGGACCAAACTTGAGTTTCTTAAGCTTATAAACTTTCAGCACCGATGCTGGCACCGGCTCGCGCGCCAGTTCGGCCAGCGCATTCACGGCGGCGATCAGCATCGATTCGGTGATCTGCTTTGCCCGTGCATCGAGTGCGCCACGGAAAATAAACGGGAAACCCAGCACGTTGTTCACCTGGTTGGGAAAGTCGGAACGGCCGGTCGCCATGATGAGGTCGCTACGCGCCGCCTTGGCTTTTTCCGGCATGATTTCCGGATTGGGATTGGCCAGCGCGAACACTACCGGCTTGTCAGCCATGCTTTTGACCATTGCCGGACTGACCAGATTGGCGCCCGACACGCCGACGAAGACGTCAGCGCCCGCCATCGCCTCGTCCAGCGTGCGCAGCCGGGTCTGGCGTGCGTAAGCTTTTTTGAAACTGTTGAGGTCGGTGCGCGCTTTGTGCACCACGCCCTTGGAATCGACCAGCAGGATGTTGCGCTTCTGTGCGCCCATCGCGACCAGCAGGTTCAACGAGGCGATGCCTGCTGCGCCGGCGCCCAGGCAGACGATCTTCGCGCTTTCCAGTGCCTTGCCTTGCACGTAAAGGGCATTGATGAGACCCGCGCAGATGATGGTGGCAGTACCATGCTGGTCGTCGTGGAATACCGGGATATCGAGCTTCTTCTTCAGCGCCGCCTCGATTTCGAAGCAGTGGGGCGCTGCAATATCTTCGAGATTGATTCCGCCGAAGGTGGGCGCGATCGCCTCCACCACCTTGATGAAATCCTGCGGCGTCTTCGCGTTGACTTCGATGTCGTAGACATCGATCCCGGCAAACTGCTTGAACAGCACAGCCTTGCCCTCCATCACCGGCTTCGCGGCGAGCGGGCCGCGATTGCCCAGACCGAGGATCGCGGTGCCGTCGGTGATCACCGCGACCAGATTGCCCTTGTTCGTGTAATCGTAGGCCTTGGCGGGATTTTTTGCGATCTCCAGCACCGGCTGGGCTACCCCCGGCGTGTAGGCGAGCGACAGATCCTCCGGAGTGGAGCAGGGTTTGGACGATTCGACGGAGAGCTTGCCGGGCTTGGGCAGGCGGTGGTAATCAAGGGCTTTTTTCTTGGCTGCGCTTTTTGTGAGAGGGGCTTGGCTCATGACGACAAAGGAGACCGGCTGGATGAACAAGCCGTCATTATCGCGGATTTATCTGCGTTCCACTCTTGCGTCAGTCTTTCCAGATCTTGAGTTGGGCGCGCAAGCGTGCGACCGCCTGCGAATGTAACTGACATACGCGCGATTCGGACACGCCGAGCACAACGCCGATCTCCTTCAGATTCATGTCCTGCTCGTAGTACATGCCCATCATGCTGCGCTCGCGCTCGGGCAGGTGGTGGATCGCGGCGATCAGGCTGCTGCGGAAACCTTCGTCCTCGAGTACGGACAGCGGATCATTGCTGCCGTCGACCAGATAGCGCTCGAGGAAGCTGGCGCTGTCCTCATCCGAGAAGTCTTCGTAATAGAGCAGCTGAGAGCACTTCACGTCACCCAGCATCGACTGATACTGCTCGATCGGCATGCCCAGTTCCGCGGAGATCTCGTGCTCGGATGGCGATTTTCCGTTGCGTTGCTCGAGGCGATGAATGGCGGCCTCGATCTGCCGGGATTTTTGCCGGACATGACGCGGCAGCCAGTCGGCCTCGCGCAACTCGTCGAGCATGGCGCCGCGGATACGCTGGGTAGCATAGGATTCGAATTGTGCGCCCTGGGTGCCGTCGAAGCGGCCCATCGCATCCATCAGGCCGATCAAGCCGACCTGGATGAGGTCGTCGACTTCAACGCTGGCGGGTAGACGCGCCATCATGTGGTACGCAATACGCTTGACCAGCGGCGCATATTTGGTGATTTGCTCGTCTTGCGACGTTGGTTTTGCTGCCATGTTCAGGGTTTCCCTGCCGTTATATCTGCCAGACCGTCAAGCCTGCTCCTCGTCAGCCATTCTAACGGCTAGCGTAGCAAATGCGTCATTCTCGTTTGCCACGCTGAAAATGGCCTGCGCAACGTCCCGTCCAAGAAAATGGCAACCGGCGGCCCGAACCTGGTCGCAAGCACGCCGATCACCCAACAGGCCGGACTTGAATGCCACCCGCGAAGCCGCCAGCGTTTTAAGCACGGCATAGGCTCTTCGCATCGATTCGTCGGTCCGGCATATTTCCATGACCACGGTATGCGCCACGCCCGGCAACAAGGCAAGATCCGCACGCTCCCATCCGGAATCGAAGATCACATCGTCATAGCCGTCCAGCATGCCGGACAAGGCCGGCTCGTCCGCTCTTATCCCAGGTGCATGCCAGCCTTCGCAATAGGCCTGTGGCAGTGTATGCAACTGTCTGCGTTCGAGCTGATGTTTCCAGTCGAACAGGCTGCGGGGAGAGGACGCGGCAAACTGGCGGCCGTGTGTGTCGACCACGAGCAGCGTCCGCCCAAGTTGATGCAATGCACGCGCCAGACGCATGCCCGGATCGGCAGAATTTGAAATACAGTGGATGTATCGGAATGGCTGATGCGCTCTCCGGCCTGCCGGGCAAGCACGCCGCCGCAACCCGGCAGCCTGGTCAGCCACTTATATTCTTCAGGGTGCTCGTGCTCTTCAGGGTGTCTGGGCTGCGCCGCTCCGCGCGTTCGGCTTCGACACCGGCAAACAGGGGCCAGTCTTCGGCCTCAAGCGCATACGGCGTGACAAGTTGCCCGCCCTTCAGCGCACGGTCGATGAGATAGGTGGCATTGGGTAGATAAAGGTCTTCCGGTACGCGCTGCCCACCTGCGATATAGGCAATCGGTAAGCGATGGCGAATCACGCTGTCGAGGGCCGCGCCCGGCTGAGGCGTTTCGTCAAGCTTGGTCAGGATACAGCTCGCCGCCCCCGCACCAAAACGCAGCATCGCCTGCTCGATCGCCGCACCCTGCTGGTTCGCGGCGATCACGGCCAGACGCTGTACGCCAAGCGCATCGAGCGTCTGGCCTTCACGGGTGCGCGGGTCGGAAGGCGCAAAGCCCGCGGTATCGATCAGTACCAGCTTCCTGGCGGAAAGCGTAGGCAGCAACCGCGCCATTGCGGTTTGGTCTTCGCATACGTGCAGCGACACGTCCAGCAGGTCAGCATAGGCCTTCAATTGCGCCGTTGCGCCGATGCGATAGGCATCGGCGGCCACCAGCGCAATCTGCGACGATCCATGGGCATCGACGCCGCGTGCCGCGAGTTTGGCGAGCGTGGTCGTCTTGCCCGAGCCAGTCGAACCGACAAGTGCATAACATCCACCCTGTGCCATCGGATCGGCATCGCGTCCCTGAATCGGCAGATTGCGTATGAGCACCTGGCGCAACCAGCGGTGGGCCGCTTCAGTATCGAGCCCGCGCGGCAGACGTGCGGCAAGCGTGCGTGCAAGCGAACTGCCGAATCCGGCCGCAAACAAGGCTTGCAACACGGCTATTCGCGACGGGTCACGCCGTCGCGTCGCGCCCCAGGCAAAACCCGCCAACTGGTTCTGCAACAGGCCGCGCAGCCGCGAAAGCTCAGCCAGGATGCGCGAGCTGCCGGCCGTATCGGATGCTTCGCCAGCCGCTGGAACCGCGAGGTCGCCATAGGCGCTAGCCAGCAGTTCGACGCCTTGCGGATGCGGCCGGGTGGACAGCACCACGGCGTCATCGCCCAGTTCCTTGCGCACGCGCGCCAGACCTTCACGCGCATTCGCGGCGACAAATATCTGTACGCTCATTCATGCACTCCAATCGTCAGTTCCGTACTCACCTGAACCATTTTATCGGCAGGAACCTCAGCATAGGCAATCACGGCAAGCTGCGGCAGGTTGCGCCGCAACAGACGCGAGAGAATGGCGCGCAGGCCTGGCGAGGTCAACAGCACCGGCGGATAGCCTTCGCGTTCCTGTTCGGTCATGGCGCGTTCCGCAGCTTCATTCATTGCGTCCAGTGTAGAAGGCGACAGCAGCGCCTCGCCCTCATCGCCCATCTCGTTTAACAGCCGGGTTTCCGTCGTCGCAGCCAAGCCGATCACATGCAGTGTGGCACTGCCTTCGAACAGACGGTCGACGATGCTGCGCCCCAGCGCTGCGCGTACGGTTTCGACCAGTTCGTCGATTGCCTGATTTTTTGGCGCGCGCGCCGCCAACGTTTCGAACAGAGTACGGGTATCGCGGATCGAGACGTTTTCCGCGATCAGCTGCTGCAGCACCGCCTGCACGCTGGTCAGCGGCAGGTGACGTGGCGTCACGTCCTCGACCAGTCCCGGATGGCTGCGTGCCAGCGTATCGAGTAGCTGCTGCACTTCGGTGCGCCCCAGCAGTTCCGCCGCATGCTGGCGGAACACGGCCTCGACCTGACGCGCGATCAGTTCGGCAAGCTCCAGCACGACAAAACCGCGCAACTCGGCCTCCTCGATCCGACTGGCATCCAGCCATACGCCGGCCAGCCCAGTCAGCGGGTCCAATCCGGGCGGCCCATCGATGTGTCCAAGGACATCGCCCATATTGACTGCCAGCACCTGGCCGGCAGACATCTCGCCGTGCGCCACGTCGACGCCCTTGAGCGTGATGCGGTAGGTATTGGGCTTGAGATCGAGGTTGTCGCGCACCCGGATGAGTGGCACCACCAACCCCATGTCGGTGGCGAAACGGCGCCGCGCCTCGGTGATCTTGCTCAGCGCCGCGCCTCCCTGATTGCGATCGACCAGCGGGATCAGCCGGTAGCCAACCTCGAGCGCCAGTACGTCGATGGGCGGGATGTCATCCCAGGTGACGTCAACTGGTGCGGTATCTGCTTCGGTCAGCTCGAGCGGTTCGACGTCGAACACGACCGTGCGCTGACGACGCATCAACCAGACGCCCAATCCGCCCAGCACCGCGGCGATGGACAGGAACGCCAGATGCGGCGTACCCGGAATCACCCCCAGCGCACCCAACACGGCGGCGGCCACGTACAAGGTTTGCGGACGGCCGAAAACCTGGGTGGAGAATTCGCGCGACAGATCCTGCTCGCTCGACGCACGGCTGACGACGATGCCCGCCGCGGTGGAAATGACCAGTGCAGGGATCTGCGTCACCAGTCCATCGCCCACGGTTAGCATGGCATAGCGTCCGAGCGCCTCAGAGAGGCCCAGGTTGTGTTGCAGCAGGCCCACTGCAATGCCACCGATCAGATTGACCACGAGAATGATCATGCCGGCGATGGCATCACCGCGCACGAATTTGGAAGCGCCGTCCATCGCGCCATAGAAATCGGATTCGCGCCCGATGTCATGGCGGCGCGTACGCGCCTCGGTCTCGTTGATAAAGCCGGCGTTCAGATCGGCATCGACCGCCAGCTGCTTGCCCGGCATCGAGTCGAGAGTAAAACGCGCCGCCACTTCGGCGATGCGTCCAGCCCCTTTGGTGATGACGACGAAATTGATGATGACCAGAATGATGAACACCACAAAGCCGACTGCGATGTTGCCGCCAACCAGGAAATTGCCGAACGACTCGATTACCTTGCCCGCTGCTTCCGGCCCGGTGTGGCCCTGCATCAGGATGATGCGGGTGGACGCCACGTTGAGCGACAGGCGCAGCAACGTAGTTAGCAGCAGTACCGTGGGAAAGACCGAGAAATCGAGGGGCCGCCGCGCGTTCAGACTCACCAACAGCACAATCATCGCCAGCGCGATGTTGAGCGTGAACAGCACGTCGAGCATGAAGGTGGGCAAAGGCAGCACCATCATCGCCAGAATCAGCAGCACCAGCGCCGGCACCGCCAGGCGGCTTGCCGGCAAGCCCATCACCATCACCCCCTGCGCGTTCACCCGATCACCTCGTCAACACGCTGGCCGGCCTGCTGTTGGCGGCCGCGCATCCGCGCCCGCACTTCAGGGTTGACTTCGGATTCGCGGGCCTCGGCCAATACTTCCTGCCAGGTCATCGCATGACGACGCAGATAGCGCCACCAGCGCCAGCCGGCATCTGCTGCCGCGGCCAATGTCAGCGCTGCCGCCAATCCCAGCATGCCGCGCCCTACCCAAGCGGCCGTCACGTCAAGTGCGATGCTCATTTCGCTGCGGGTCAGGCTAGGCAGGCCAGACTCGCCACTCGTCAGCACCCAGCCGACCGCAGCAGCAGCGAGCGCCAGTTTCAACAGCAGCAGCGACCCGTCGAATAAAGCCTCGACTGAAAACAGGCGAGCGAACGGTTTGAAAGGATTGGCACGCGTCAGATCAGCCTGCGTGGTCTGAGGGGCGAATATCCAGCCCGAAAACAGGATGGGTGCCACCAGCGCAACGAAAGATATGACACCCAGTACCGGCAACACCGCCCACAGGGCTGTCCAGGCTGCCTCGATGAAAACAGGGGAAAGCGGCTGTGCCGCATAAATGAAAGCCACTTCGATCAATGACTGCAGGGCTTCGAGCAGGCGTGGCGCCAGCCAGCCCAGCATGCCCAGCGCCGACAGCAACATGGCCCATGCCGTAAGTTCGGCGGAACGCGGCACATCGCCCGCGCTGCGTGCCCGTTGCAGACGCCGTGAACTGGCTGGTTCGGTACGGGAAAGATCTGTCTCCTCGGCCATGCTTGCCTCAACTTTTGGGGCAGTCTAGCACGAAGCAAAGCGGGGTTTTAGGCTACGGCCGATGGTGGGCTACACAAGACGAGACGCGCCTCCCATCCGCTTCGGCCATTCCGGGTCTGGTCCGCTACAGACAGGGCTGCCCGACTCGACGGGATCGTGTCAGCAGCCGATTTCCACATTCGTGCCGCACACATCGGTGCATCGACCCGAGTCAGGTGTTTTCTGACCCGATTCTTCGTCGTGGTCGCGTTCGCATTGAAAGGCTGGCGGCCAAGTCGGAAGCCAAGGACGAAAACAGGAAGCTCAAATAGTCATTCGGGAAAGCGTCATGCCAACGGTCAGCACGGCACTGAGGTTGCCGTAACATCTGGAAATGGCCGATACCCCACCAGATATCAGGATTTCGGCGCTAGCGCATGCTCGACAAAACCGTATTGGCATGATGAACTCTTACGTTATAATCCCCGCGCAGAACGACAGTTTTAGCCCGGCGCAAGACCGGTCGAAAAAACACAATTCACACCAATTTTAGGAGGAGCGTCACATGAAAAAAACCTTGAGCATGGCAGCTGCCATGGCGTCAGCTTTGATCCTGTCCACCCCGGCTTCTGCAGGATTTTTCGATTTAACCCTGGCCCCTTACCTGGGCGCCGGTTTCGGCCAGTCAGACGCCGACACATCCTGCCCCACCGCGACGTCTTGCGATACCAAAGATACAGCCTGGAAGGTATTCGGTGGTCTGGAAGTCAATGAATATATCTCCATGCAAGTTGGCTATGTCGATCTGGGTAAAGTCGGTTACAGCGGGGCGACAACCAGTGGTTCGAGAGAAACCACCGGTATGACTTTTCAACTGGTTGGAACGTATTCACTCAACCCAAGTGTTACCCTTCTAGCCACGGGGGGAATGAATATTCTGAACACCGAGGTCAATGGCACGATAGCGGGCACGCCGAACAACAACACCGGCGATACCGACGTTGTTTGGTCTGCGGGTTTGGGCGCCCAGTACAACTTCACCCAATCGGTGGGCCTTCGCATGGAATGGGAGCGTTATTTTGAAACGGGTAGCTCGGATTACAACGGCGGGACCGGTGAAGCTGACGTCGACCTGCTTTCTGCGAGCCTGGTTTTCAAGTTCTGACGCCTGGCACATTCCTGCCAGCATGAAAAAAGGGGCGTATCGCCCCTTTTTTTATCACACGGCGCTCTCACCAGCCTTTGGCCGCCCTCAGCTGACTTCGTCGATCCACGCCATCTGAATCGCTTCGAGAATTTTCTCGCCGGAATGATTGGGATCGTCATCGAAATCGGGTAATTCCGTCACCCAGCCGTGCAGGTCGGTGAAACGAATGGTGCGGGGGTCGATCTCGGGGTGTGCCTCGGTGAGTTCAATCGCGATATCGAGGGAATCCGTCCACTTCATATCAATTTCCTTCCTTGACCATGTTAATGGTGTATTTGGGAATTTCGACCACCAGATCGCTGTCGCTCACGCGTGCCTGACACGACAACCGTGACTGTGGTTCCAGCCCCCACGCCTTGTCGAGCAGATCATCCTCCTCTTCGGTGGACTCCTCCAGCGAATTGAAGCCTTCGCGCACGATGACGTGACAGGTGGTACAGGCGCAGGACCGCTCGCAGGCGTGTTCGATCTCGACGCCATTGGCGAGCAGCGTGTCGCAGATGGTGTCACCGGGCTTGGCGTCGATCACGGCACCCTCGGGGCAAAGTTCGACATGGGGCAGTACGATGAGTTGGGGCATGGTGATATTCGGGGCTCAGATCAGGCGGAGTGAGAGTGTTGACCAGGTAAGGCAGCGATTTCGCACATGGCGGCAAGGTACAGCATGAAGTGGCTGGAAAACCCGTCATGCTCCAGAAGTGCAATATCGGTTTCCTCTTCCGGAACCTGTTCATTAACAAGGCGCTGCATCAAGGCGTCACCGCCCGGTATCCATGGCCACTGTGCAAGTGCGACCTGGTGCTGCAGAGAATTAATAAGATCAGCATTCAACATGAGTATCGGACGATCAACCGAAGGTTTCCAGTTTCTGTCCGGCCATTGCCCGGCGCACGTTCCGGTCCATACGACGCTGGGCGAATTCTGTGGTGGCTGCATTTAGTGCCTCGATGCCACGCTTGATAGCCTGATGGTCGGGGCCTGCCATCAATTTTTCAAGTGCCGCGACGCTGGCTTCGATCGCTGCCGTTTCGGTTTCGTTCAGCAACGTGCTGTCTTCCGTCATGGCGTTACGGGTGGCGGCAATCAGACCCTGTGCATCGACGATCTGCTCGTTGAGCGCCCGCGCATACATGTCGCCCTTGGCGTGAGTGAACGCATCTTTCAGCATGCGTGTGATTTCCTCATCACCCAGGCCGTACGACGGCTTGACCTGCACGCTGGCTTCAACGCCGCTGCTCTGCTCGCGCGCCGCCACCGATAAAAGGCCGTCGGCATCGACCTGGAAAGTGACGCGGATGCGCGCTGCGCCCGCCACCATGGGCGGAATACCGCGCAGCTCGAAACGCGCCAGAGAGCGGCAGTCGGAGGCCAACTCACGCTCACCCTGCAGCACATGCACCCCCATCGCGGTCTGGCCGTCCTTGAAGGTGGTGAATTCCTGCGCGCGTGCAGTGGGGATCGTGGTGTTGCGCGGGATAACCTTCTCGGTCAGCCCCCCCATGGTCTCCAGGCCCAGCGACAAGGGGATGACATCGAGCAGCAGCCAGTCCTCGCCAGCACGGTTGCCTGCAAGCACGTCGGCCTGCATGGCGGCACCCAGCACAACCACTTTGTCGGGATCGAGATTGGTGAGCGGCGTCTGCTTGAAGAAATCGGCTACTGCCTGGCGCACGCACGGCGTCCGCGTTGCCCCGCCAACCATCACCACGCCTTTCACGTCGTTTGCCGTCAGTCCGGCGTCGCGCAGCGCCTTGCGGGTAGGCGCCAGCGTCTTGCTGACAAGGCCGGCCGTCATGCTGTTGAATTCGGTTTGAGTCAATGTCGCATCCATCATCTCGCCGGTCGACAGCACGGCCGTGACGCGCACCTCGGTGTGCTCGGTCAGTGCCTCCTTGGCGTCGCGCGCCTTGGTCAACAGTAGCCGCGCATCACCGGCCGACAGCGGTGAAAAACGGCTCTGCTCAAGCATCCAGCAGAACACACGCTGATCGAAATCGTCGCCACCCAGCGCCGAATCGCCATGGGTGGACAACACCTCGAACACGCCCTTGGAAAGCTTCAGAATCGAAATATCGAACGTACCACCGCCGAGATCATAGACCGCATAGACGCCCTCCGAGGCATTGTCGAGGCCATAGGCGATCGCGGCTGCGGTCGGCTCGTTCAGCAGGCGCAGCACATTGATTCCTGCAAGCTGCGCGGCATCCTTGGTGGCCTGACGCTGGGCATCATCGAAATACGCGGGTACGGTAATGACCGCGCCCACGAGTTCGCCGCCCATGGCGGCTTCGGCGCGCTGGCGCAACACCTTGAGGATTTCAGCCGATACCTCGACCGGGCTCTTCACGCCGGCGATGGTTTTCAGCTGCACCATGCCGGATGCATCGACGAAGCGATACGGCAGGCTGGCAATCTCCTTGATATCGGCGAGGCCACGCCCCATGAAGCGTTTGACCGACGCAATGGTGTTATGGGGATCGAGATTCTGCGCGGCCTTGGCGGCATATCCCACATCCACGCTGCAATCGGCGCGATAGCGCACCACCGAAGGCAGCAGCGAATGTCCCACTTCATCGTCCAGCACGGCGGACAAGCCGGAGCGCACCGTGGCCACCAGTGAATTTGTGGTGCCGAGATCGATGCCTACCGCCAACCGATGCTGGTGCGGAGCGGTAGACATGCCGGGTTCGGAAATCTGCAAAAGGGCCATGTTTTAACTTTCGAGTTCTTCGTACACGTCGCCGACTTCAGCGATGAGCTTGTCCATAAAGCGTAACTGGCGCACGACTTCGGAAGCACTCGCAAAATCGTGTGCGGTATCGATCAGCTCGACCAGTTGCGCCTCGATACGACGATGCGCCGCGCGCAGGTCCTCGGACAGGGTATCAAGTGCATCCATATTTTTCGCGGCACGCGCATCGTCAATCGCCTCGCGCCATTCCATCTGTTGCATCAGGAACGCCGGCGCCATTTTGGTATTGTTGGCGTCAAGTGCATCAATGCCTTGCAGTTTCAGCAGATACACGCCGCGATTCACCGGATGCCGGAGCATCTGATAGGCCTCGTTCACCTGCGTCGCCCATTGCATCGCTACCCGTTGTTCGGCTACCGGTTGCGACGCGAAACGATCGGGATGCACCGTGTTCTGCAGCTCGCGATAGGCCGCGTCGAGTTTGTCCCGATCCAGCACATAGGCTTGCGGCAAATTGAAAAGCTCGAAATGGGTTTGGGAAAAATCCATCAGGGGTCGGGATTCAGAGACCAGGATTCACCAGGGTTCAGGAGAGTCACGTACTGCGCTTTTATCTAAAACAGGCGGGGCCTGCCACACAAAAACCCCCTGATTCCTGGCTCCTGACTCCTGGCCCGCTGCCAATCAAACGTTAAACGATTCGCCGCAGCCGCATGCATCCTTCACGTTCGGGTTGTTGAACCTGAAGCCTTCGTTGATGCCTTCGCGCGTGTAATCGAGCTCGGTACCGTCGAGATAGGCCAAGCTCTTGGCGTCGACGAACACGGCGACACCATGACTGGTAAACACCTCGTCGCCCTCGGGCACCTCGTCGGCAAATTCCAGCTTGTAGGCCATGCCGGAACAGCCGCTGGTGCGCACGCCAAGGCGGATGCCGACGCCCTTGCCGCGTTTGGCAAGGAAGTTGGTAACGTGCTGCGCTGCGCGGTCGGATAGTGTGACGGCCATCATTTACTCCTGGCTATGCTTCTGCTTGTAATCGGCTACTGCAGCCTTGATCGCGTCTTCCGCGAGGATCGAGCAGTGGATCTTCACCGGCGGCAACGCGAGTTCTTCGGCAATGGCGGTGTTCTTGATTTCCATCGCCTGATCAAGCGTCTTGCCCTTGACCCACTCGGTTACCAGCGAGGACGAGGCAATCGCCGAGCCACAGCCGTAGGTCTTGAACTTGGCGTCTTCGATGCGCCCATCGGTGCCAACCTTGATCTGCAGCTTCATCACGTCGCCGCAGGCGGGTGCGCCGACCATGCCGGTGCCGACGCCGTCGTCGTCCTTGGTGAAGGAACCCACGTTGCGGGGATTTTCGTAGTGGTCGAGTACTTTATCGCTATAGGACATGGTAATTCTCCTTTACTTCAAATCAGTGTGCGGCCCACTGCACGGAATTCAGATCGACGCCATCCTTGAACATTTCCCAAAGTGGGGAAAGCTCGCGCAGTTTGCCGATTTTTTCGTGCAGAAGCTTGATGGCGTAGTCGACTTCTTCCTCGGTGGTGAAACGGCCGATGGAGAAACGGATCGAGCTGTGCGCCAGTTCGTCGCTACGGCCCAGTGCACGCAGCACATAGGATGGCTCGAGGCTGGCCGAGGTGCAGGCGGAACCCGACGACACCGCGAGTTCCTTGATCGCCATGATCAGTGATTCGCCTTCGACAAAGTTGAAGCTGACGTTGAGGTTGTGCGGCAC
>CAJDWX010000029.1_pt1 | contig 14184 bp, 10 predicted proteins | sample 7391741 | NCBI WGS metagenome assembly CAJDWX01 (sample SAMEA7055741, study PRJEB34461) | soil metagenome | biome: terrestrial ecosystem; feature: Peninsula; material: soil | place: Antarctica | collected 2016
GTCATGCTCGATTTCTATGCCGACTGGTGCGTGTCGTGCAAGGAAATGGAGCGTCTGACCTTCAGCGATCCCAGGGTCGAGGCCCGCCTGAACAAGGTGGTCCTGCTACAGGTCGACGTCACTGCCAACACCGATGCCGACAAGGCGCTGCTAAAACACTTCAACCTGTTCGGGCCGCCCGGCCTCGTTTTCTGGAACGGCGCGGGCGTGCAGTCGGATTACAAGGTGATCGGTTTCGAGAAGGCAGACAAGTTTCTCGCCAGCCTCGACGCAGCGCTGGGTCAATAGGTCTCGTGCTGCCTGCGGCCCTCTGCATGCCAATGTATGCAGGGGGCGCGTTTGTCTCAAGGCGTGCGTCGTAGCACCGTAACGGCGTCGATCAGCGGTATGACCACCGGCTGGATCTTGCGTCGCATCAGCGAACCGATGGCGGTAGTCTTGAGGAAAATCGGCCGCACGGTGTCGGCATCCATTGCAGCGAGGGTATCCAGTGCAGCGCAATCCGGTTCGAATTGTGGCGCGGTCGCGAGCAGCGCGGCGCGGGCGTCGGCGCGCGTGGCTTCATCGGCCTGTCGGAGCGGAGCGCACCAGTTGGCCAGGCCATTCAGTGTGTGATTCACCACTTCCTGGATTTCGGGGCGGTCGAGGATGGTCGCGACGGTAACGAGAAAGGTCTGCCCTTGTCCCGACAAGGCTTTGCCGAGCATTGTGGAGTAGGGATTGTCGACAAGCTGCGGCACACTGGCGTGGTCGGCACGCGCGGCACGCGGGTTGGGCAAATCGTCCGGCTGCAATTCGAGAAAAGACACGTAATAGGAATTGCGGCTGCTGCCGCGCTTCCAGATCGACAGTCGTTCGGCGTCGGTGAGCACCCCGGAATACAGCATCGCCCCGACCGTATCGAAAATGCCGACGTCGTCCTCGTGCAGGAAGGCAAGGTGCTCGACCAGGAACTCGGCCAGCGTGCGGCCCATGCTGCCATGGCATACGACATCGCGCATCAGCATCCACCGCGCATTTTCGATCGTCGGCATGCACCACCATGCGCAGCGGGCCAGTTCATCGGTGAGCGCGGGCGAGTGCACCACCGCGACCACCGCCTCTTCTTCGGCAATCAGCAGCAGCTGCGCCAGATGCTGAGCGGACAGCCCCGCCTGCGATTGCCGGGTCCAGCGCGTGAGATGCACCGGGTAGCCACCGGGCGAGCCCAGTGCGTACCCGGACAGCATCTCGCGTACCCGTTTCAGGTAGCGGTCGGAACGCTCGGTGGGCTTGAGCGGCACGCTAGCCTCGCCTTGCGGTGTCAGCGCCCACAACGTCATATTGGATTCGTCGATGCGGACGGCCTTGAGTTCGGTATTGAAGAGGACGTTGAGACGCAGTTCGTCCTCAGGCGACAGTTCGTCATTCATAGTGTCTGAAATACCTCGCGTGCGGTGGTGAGCGTGGTGTCGATGTCGGCATCGGTGTGTGCGGCCGAGACAAAGCCGGCTTCGAATGCGGACGGGGCAAGATAAATGCCGCGGTCGAGCATGGCATGGAAGAAGCGATTGAACTTTTCCTTGTCGCATTGCATGACCTCGGCAAAGCTCGTCGGCGGCTTCGCGGCGAAATACAGCCCGAACATGCCGCCGACCGAGTCGGCGCAGAAGGTGACGCCGGCATCTTTTGCAGCAGTGGTCAGGCCCTTCACCAGTTTTTCGGTGCGGGCAGTGAGTGTTGCGTGAAAGTCGGGTTCCGAAATCGCGGCGAGTGTCGCCAGGCCTGCGGCGACTGCCACCGGATTGCCCGACAGCGTACCGGCCTGGTACACCGGGCCGGTCGGCGCCAGCGCGTCCATGACGTCGGCGCGGCCACCGAAGGCGCCGACCGGCATGCCGCCGCCGATGACCTTGCCGAGCGTGGTGAGGTCGGGCCTGATGCCGAGTAGCTTCTGCGCGCCGCCGAGATCGACGCGAAAGCCAGTCATTACTTCGTCGAAGATCAGCAGGGCGCCGTGCTGGTCGCACAACCGGCGCATCGCTGCCATGAATTCGGCGGTCGGCTTGACCAGGTTCATGTTGCCGGCAAAGGGCTCGACGATGATGCAGGCGATCTCGCTACCGATCTCGGCGAAGGTGCGCTCGAGTCCGGCGACGTCGTTGTAATCCAGCACGATGGTCTGCGCAGCGACTTCAGGCGGCACGCCGGCCGAAGTCGGGTTGCCGAAGGTGAGCGCGCCGGAGCCGGCCTTCACCAGCAGGAAATCGGCGTGGCCGTGATAGCAGCCCTCGAACTTGATGAACTTGCTGCGGCCGGTAAAACCGCGCGCCAGCCGGATCGCGCTCATGGTCGCCTCGGTACCGGACGAGACCAGCCGGACTTTCTCGATGCTGGGCAGCAGCTGGGTGATGCGGGTGGCGATGGTCAGTTCGGCTTCGCTGGGCGCGCCGAACGACAAGCCGTTGGCGGCCGCGTCCTGTACCGCCTTTACGGTGCCGGGATGGGCGTGGCCGAGGATGGCCGGGCCCCACGAGCCAACGTAGTCAATGTATTCGCGGCCGTCGGCATCCCAGACGCGCGATCCTTTGGCGCGGTTGAAGAATACCGGCGTGCCGCCGACGCTCTTGAAGGCGCGCACCGGCGAGTTCACCCCACCGGGAATAACTTTCTGCGATTGTTCGAATAACTCTTCGTTGCGGGTCATGGCGGCTTTCATGGCTGGATGATCATTCTTCTGACTCGGTTTCAAATAATTGATTCAGATCGTGCGCGGTGGCCTGGATGTCGGGAGCGCCAAATAAGGCCGAGAGCACGGCCAGGCTGTCAGCCCCGGCGTCGAGCAGTTGTGGCGCGTTGGCCAGCGTGATGCCGCCGATGGCGACCAGCGGCAGCTGGATCACGGATCCCGCCTCGCGCAGCAGTTCAAGCGGCGCGCGTGACGCAGCCGGCTTGGTGGGTGATGCAAAGAAGCTGCCGAAGGCGACATAGTTGGCGCCGGCTGCCTGTGCCGCCAGTGCCAGTTCGAGGCTCTGGTAACACGAGGCACCGATCAGCTTGTTCTTGCCAAGGATGATGCGTGCCTCGCGCAGGCTGCCGTCGTCGCGCCCCAGGTGCACGCCGTCGGCATCGGCCAGATCGGCCAGCCGCAGGTCGTCGTTGACGATCAACGGCACACCGAAGCGGCGGCACAGCGCAACCAGCTCGCTCGCCTGTTCGTGGCGGCGCGCGACGTCGCCTGACTTGTCGCGGTACTGAACGGCGGCAACACCGCCTGCGAGTGCCGCCTCGACCTGCATCAGCAAGCCTTCGGTATCGGCCGTTTCGGTGGTGAGGGCGTATATACCGCCCGGAAATTCACGCATGAAGCAATCAGGCATTGCCTTCGGCCTGCCCGTCCTGTGCCCAGAAAAAGCGTTCGGGAATGTATTGCCCCATGCCGGGGCGGAACGCGGCCTTCAGGGATTCATAGGTGAAATTCTGTGCATCGCGCACCGCCTGCGGGACCTCCTGCCCGTAGGCCAGGGCCGCGGCGATGGCCGCGGCGAGCGTGCAGCCCGAACCGTGGTAGCTGCCGGGCAGGCGGTCCCATGCGTCGGTCTGCACGTGGCCGTCAGCATCGTACAGGCTGTTGAGCACGCGCGGAGTGGCCTCGTGGGTGCCAGTGATGAGTACGTACTCGCAGCCGAGATCGGTCAGATGTTTGGCGCAGGCGACGAGATCCATGTCGTCCTCGTCCGAGTCGAACAGCGCCAACCGTCGTGCCTCGTGGCTGTTCGGCGTGATGATGCTGGTCTGCGGGATCAGCAGGTCGCGCATCGCGCTGATCATGTCGTCGTTGGCGAGCTCGTCGCCGCGTCCGGAGGCCAGCACCGGGTCGAGGATGACCGGAATGTCGGGGTAATCAGCCAGGATTTCGGCGATCATCGCGATCGATTCGGCGCTCCCCAGCATACCGAGCTTGAATGCCGCCACCGGCACGTCTTCCAGCAGCATGCGCGCCTGGTCGGCCACCCACTCGGCGTCGATCACCAGAATTTCGTCGACTCCGGCGGTGTCCTGCACCGTGAGAGCGGTGATCACCGACAAGGGGTGGCAACCCATGCTGGCCAGCGTCAGCAAGTCGGCCTGAATGCCAGCGCCGCCGGTCGGGTCTGACGCGGCAAAACTGAGCACCAGCGGCGGCGTGGGCTTGGGAGCGAAAATAGGCGGCATGGCATCACTGCTTTAAAATCAATTCCCGATTTTAGCCGATTCCCTCCAAGAGCCTATTCCAGCAGAAATCATGCCCCGCATTGAGAACAGAGCCGGATGGATGCCAGGTGCGGCGCACCAGCCATGGTCATCTTTTGCGAAATGCTTCCACGCCGCTGTCGCCGCTTCCGCTCTCAACCCGAAGGGCGGGTTGCCTGCGGGCGTATTACCGCGTTGCGGTTGGCTCGCGGAGATGGCTACACTTCGTCTCTCGCGCCTTGCATTGCGCTCCGCAGGCAAGCGACGCTCAGTAATATTTCTACAGGAATAGGCTCTACCCATGTCCGAAACCCCCGAATACAAAAGCTGGATGTGCCTGATCTGTGGCTATATCTATCACGAGGAGACCGGTGAACCTGATGACGGTATTCCGCCCGGCACGCGCTGGGAAGACGTACCGATCAACTGGACGTGTCCCGATTGCGGCGCACGCAAGGACGATTTCGAGATGGTGGCGCTTTAAAACCCGGCTGTGTCAGCCGTTCGCTTAAGTAAAGTGCAGAAATCTCCGTTAATTCGTGGGCCAATCGAATCCCACTATCGAATGGTCGGATACTATGTTGCACCCCGTAAATGGTATGACAAGCAAAAAGTGGGGTACATATAACCAGGAGACGACAATGATGAAACGATGGATAACAACGTGGGCCCTGCTTGCTTTCTCGACAAGCGTATGGGCAATCTCCCCTTATATACAGGGGAATTCGGTGACGGGCGGTAGCGCGCAGGCAGCTGCAACGGCCGTCGAGGCCAAGCTCAAGAGCAACGGATTCAAGGTGATCGGCAAGTATTTCCCCAAAGAACTGGCAGGGTATGGCGTGGTTATCGCCACGGACGATGCCATGCTAGATGACGTCGGTTCGGTGGGCGGCAATGCCATCCTGGGTGCAGCGATCCGGGTGGGCGTGAAGGCGGACGGCAGCGTGGCGTACACCAATCCCGACTACTGGTATCGCGCTTATTTTCGCAAGGCCTTTGCCAAAAACGAGAATGCGGTCAAGGCTTTACAGGCGCGCCTGCAAGAGGCACTGGGTGCCGGCAAGGGCCTGGGTGGTGACGAAACGGCCAGCAATCTGGCCAACTACCGCTACATGATCGGCATGGAACGCCTGGATTCGTACAAGAACAAGCTGGCCGAATATGGCAGCTTTGCCGAGGCGGTGAAGACCGTGCGCGACAATCTGGCTAAGGGTGCAGGCAAGACGACCAAGGTCTATGAGGTCGTGCTGCCCAGCCGCAAGCTGGCGGTATTCGGCGTGGCGATGAACGATAGCGAGGATAACGACGGCGACTGGATTAAGAAAATCGAGATGCAGGAGAGTGTCGCAGGCCTGCCCTACGAGATTTACGTGGTCGACAAGCGGGTGGAGTCGCCGCATGGCCGCTTCCGCATCGCGCTGGCATTTCCGGATGTTGGGATGGGGCAGTTCATGCGGATCTCCTCCCTGCCCAATGCCATCCTCGATACCATGAACGCGGTGGCGGGTGTGGACAAGAAATCCAGCGGAGAATCCTGGCAGTAGTAAAACCCGGGTTCTCGACCGGCAAAAAGGCGTTGCGTTGCAACGCCTTTTTTGTTGTCTGCTGCTCTCGCCGGCCATACACACTAAAGAAGCCCGAACCCATGCCGTAATGTTTACCACACAGGGGGAGTCGCACGTGGCGCCCCCCGACGACCCTGTTGGAGGACCGTGTGAATATCGAAGTATTGAAAGGCGTCAAGGTGATGGTCATCGATGACAGCAATACCATACGCCGCAGTGCGGAAATTTTTCTGAATCAGGCGGGCTGCGAAGTCATCCTGGCGCAGGACGGTTTCGATGCGCTAGCCAAAATTACCGATCATGATCCGGATGTGGTGTTTGTCGACATCATGATGCCGCGACTCGACGGTTATCAGACCTGCTCGCTCATCAAACGCAATGCCAAGTATCGCACCACGCCCGTCATCATGCTGTCGTCCAAGGATGGGCTGTTCGACCGCGCACGCGGCCGCATGGTGGGGTCCGACGAATATCTGACCAAGCCGTTTACCAAAGACACGTTGTTGACAGCGGTTCGCGAGCATACGCGTGCGGACGCTTAATTTTCTTCTAGGAGCATAGATCATGGCGATCAGCCGAATTCTGGTTGTGGACGATTCCCCCACCGAGCGTTTTTTCCTGTCCGAGTTGCTGGTCAAGAACGGCTATCTGGTCAGCATGGCAGAAAGCGGCGAGGAGGCGGTTGCACAGGCCAAGCAGACGCTGCCCGACCTGATCGTGATGGATGTCGTGATGCCCGGCATGAACGGCTATCAGGCCACCCGCATGATTACCAAGGAAGAGGCGACCAAGCACATCCCGGTCATCATGTGCACGACCAAGGGCCAGGAAACCGACAAGGTGTGGGGCATGCGCCAAGGCGCGAAAGCCTATCTGGTTAAGCCCGTGAAGCCGGAAGACCTGCTGTCGCAAATCAAGGCGCTGGGCTGAGTACACCACCATGGCCAAGAAATTCAATCTACGCGAATTCCAGACGCAGCTTTCGCAGCAGTTGCAGGCGGCCGCCAGCCGCGACAACTCCGGCTCGCGGCTGGGCTTTCGCGTGGGTGAAGCGAACTGGCTGGTGAGTCTGTCCGATACCGAGGAAGTGATTCCGGTACCGCCCATTGTCAAAGTGCCTGGTGCATGCCGGTGGTTTCGCGGCGTCGTCAACATTCGCGGCAACCTGTTTGCGGTGAGCGATTTTTCCGATTTCATGGGACAGGGTGTGACAGTCGATCACGTCGACTGCCGCTTGTTGATTCCGCATCATGATTTTGGCGTTAATGCAGCTCTGCTGGTGCACAACACCCTGGGGCTGAAGAACATCAACCGTTACCAGCCGAACAGTGTGCGCTCGGCGCATCCCTGGATCGCACGCCATTATGCGGACGAAGCGGGAACCGACTGGTGCGATATGGACTTCGGGCAATTACTCGGCAATACCGAGTTCCTTAAGGTCGAAGCGCAGATCGGCAACTGATCGATCATTAAAACCGGGCGCACTGGCGCCGATACAGTGGAAGGACTAGAGCGATGAACATGGCAATCACGATGAATGGCCTCAAGGGGCTGGCGGGCCGCATCACGGGCAAGAGTGGAACCGAGCACACGACCCTGATCATGCAGACCGTGCGCAAGCTGGCGGACAGGAAGCCCGGCAAGGCGCCCTTGATCGGCAGTCTGTCCATCGAGAAGCAATATCTCTATAGCGGTGGCGCCCTGATCGTCTCCCTGCTTCTGGCAGCCGGATTCACCATCTACAGTTCCATTCAGATTAATAACCGAACCGGTTACGAAACACATGCCGGTGAACTGAAGGTGCTGTCGCAGCGCCTGCCTCTGGCTGCTCAGCAGTCTGTGCTGGGTGATAACGCAGCCTTCAAGAAATTGGCAGACGGGAAAGCCTCGTTCGAGTCAACGTTGAAGGGGCTGACTGAAGGCGACGACACGGTGCCTGCCTCCACCGGCGCGGCACGCGCCACACTGGAGAAGATCGGTGTGCAATGGAAGACGTTCAATCCACAGGTTGTGCAGATCCTGTCGCAACAGAAAAACCTGGTGGCGACGAGCGTCAGCATCAAACGCATTAACCTTCTGAGTGCCGATCTGCAGAAAGTGGCCGAGCAACTCGCCAGCCAGCTGGCCGATTCAGGCGCCAGCGTGCGCGAGGTGTCACGTGCCAACTATCTGGCCATGCTGAGCCAGCGCCTGCCGAAGAACGCCAACCTGCTGCTGTCAGCCGAGTTGATCGATCCCGCCGTGGTGGCGCAGCTGGAGACGGATACGACTGCGTTCCGCGATACTGTGCAGGCTTTGATGACAGGTGTAGCCACCCGTAACGAAAACAGCATGATGACGCTCGAGGACCTCGGCAGCAACATGGCCGATATGGTCGAGGTGGTCGGTGCGGTGCTGGCCAATACGCAGCCGCTGCTGCAAGCTAAAGAATCGGCCAAGAACCTGTTCACCGGCAGCGATGCGCTGCTGAAGAACACTGACCAGCTGTCCAGGGACTATCAGTCCGTGGGCGGGGTCGGTTATCTGTTGGCAGCCCTGTTCGGTTTGCTGGCGATTGGTTCGCTGGTGATGCTGGGGCTGGTCAACATCAACGAGACCAAGTCGCGGGCGCGCAAGAGCGAAGAGGAAAACAGCCGCAACCAGGAGGCGATTCTGCGCCTGATGGACGAGCTGGGCGAACTGGCCGAGGGCAACCTCACCATCAACGCCAGCGTGACCGAAGACATCACCGGCGCGGTGGCCGACTCGATCAACTACACGGTCGAGGAGTTGCGCACCCTGGTGCGCGGGATCAACAATGCCGCGCAACAGATGGATCAAGCCGCCAGCGAGGCAGGGCAGGTGTCTGATTCGCTGCAACAGGCCGCACGCCGTCAGACCGCAGAGATTGAAGAAACCTCGGCTGCGGTGGTGAATCTGGCGCAATCGGTGCAGCAAGTATCCGGCAACGCCGCCGAGTCGGCCCGCGTGGCCGACCAGTCGATGGCAGCCGCCGAAAAAGGTCAGCAGGCAGTGTCCAACGCTATTGCCAGCATGAATGGCCTGCGCGAGCAGATCCAGGAAACCTCGAAGCGAATCAAACGTCTTGGTGAATCGTCGCAGGAGATCGGCGAAATCGTCGAATTGATTTCCGATATTACCGAACAGACCAACGTACTGGCGCTCAACGCTGCCATCCAGGCTGCGTCCGCGGGTGAAGCCGGGCGTGGTTTCTCGGTGGTTGCGGAAGAAGTGCAGCGGCTGGCGGAACGTTCCGCCGATGCGACCAAGCAGATTGCCGCGATTGTGAAGACCATTCAGTCCGACACCCATGACACGGTGGCGGCGATGGAGGTCTCGACCCAGGGTGTGGTCGAAGGCGCCAAACTGTCTGATGCTGCGGGCCAGACGTTGGCCGAGATCGGCGACGTGTCGAAGAAACTGGCCGGACTGATTGCCGATATTTCCTCGGCCACCCAGAGCCAGGCGGAATCGACCGCCAAGGTGGCCGAAACCATGCAGGACATCAAGTCCATTTCGGCGCAGACCAGTAGCGGCACGCAACAGACCGCCGACTCGATCGGTGGCATGAAGCAGCTGGCACAGGATCTCAAGAGCTCGGTTGCAGGCTTCAAGCTTGCCTGAGCAGGCTGACCACAACGCAGAGTGCTTTTCGATCAGGCCAGCAAACAACGTCAGGAATACATACCATGAGCGCCTTACTCGACTACGATACCGGCCCGTTGAACTGGGTACGCGGAGAAATCGACACCGCCCTGCAAGCCGCGCTAGGGCGCGTGCAGGCCTACAGCGTGGATGCCGACCTCACCAATGCCTTGCGCCTGGCGGCCGACGATGCGCACCAGGTCACCGGCGCACTACGCATGGTGGGCCTCGAAGGTGCGGCCACGCTGGCGAATGCGCTCGAATCCACACTGGGTGACGTCAATGAAAGTCGTCTACAGGTGAACGACGACGTGCTGCGTGCCTTGCGCAATGCCATCGAAGGCCTGCAGCGCTGGGTCAAGGACCTGGCCGACGGGCGCGGCAGCGGCGAGTTGGCGTTGTTCCCGCTCTACAAACGGCTGCGCGAACTGCAAGGTGCGGAGCGCGTGTTCGAAGGCGAGCTGTTCTTCCCCGACCTACGTACGCGGGCACACGGCAAGGCGGCCAACGATGCGATGACGCAGGAAGCGTTGGCAGCCGAAGTCAAGACCGCGCGTGGCCTGTTCCAGCGCGGCCTGCTGGCGTTCCTGCGCAACGTCGAGGCGGAGCAGGGGTTGAAGCGGATGCGTGATGCACTGGCCGCGATCGAACGTATTGCGCCGTCGCAGGCTTCGCAAACCTTCTGGTGGGCATGTGTAGGGTTTGTCGACAGCCTGATCGCACACGGTGTCGAGGCCGATTTCCATGTCAAGCAGCTGCTGGCCCGGGTCGATATGCAGATGCGTCGCCTGATGGAGGGTTCGCCGCAGGTGGCCGAGCGCCTGATGCGCGATGCCCTGTTCTTCGTGGCGAAAAGCGAGGCGCTGGATGGGCGTGCCGCCGAAATCCGTGCGACGTTCGGACTCGACCGCTACCTACCCGGCCGTGGCATGCTCGATCCCGAGGCGCTGGCTCGCATGCGTCCGCTTCTGGAGGCCATGCAGGCCAGTCTCAAGGCGGCGCGCGATAGCTGGCACGCCTATGTGGAAGGCGATCCCGGCCAGTTATCACAGTTCCACGCACAACTGGAGCGCATGCTGCCGCAGGCGACGATGCTGGAGGCCAGCAAGTTGAAACCCCTGCTGGACGAATTGGCCGCTGCGGCAAGCGCACGGACAACGCGCGAAGTCGACGCACGCGAGCAGATGGATCTGGAGATCGCGGCGACGCTGCTGTTCATGCAGAATGCCGTCGATCAGGAAGACGTGCTGCACACCGACTTTGCGGTCCGTGCGGAAGGCCAGCAGGCGCGCCTGCTGGCCTTGATCGAAGGTCGTGAGATGCCGGCCGTCGCCGCGGATGCCAACAGCCAGCGCGAGGCCGAACGCGACATGCTGGTGCACATGGCCCAGGAAGTTGGCCAGAACCTCAAACAAATGGAAGAGGCGCTGGATGCCTTCTTCCGTGACGCCGGCGAACGCGAGGCGCTGGCCGGTTTGCCCGCGCTGGCGCAGCAGGCGCAGGGTGCGCTGACCATGCTGGAACTGCCCGATGCCGCCAGTCTGCTGGGCGCAGCTGCCACCATGGCACAAGCGTTCGCCGAGGAAGGCTATCCGGACGAAGCGACCCAGCGACGCCTGGCCGATGCGTTCTCCAGTCTCGGACTGTTTATCGAGTCCTACTGCGCCGGCCGTGCCGACGCCGCCAGAATTCTGCGCCCCGTGCTGATCGAGTTCGGCGTGATCGTCGACAGTGCAGACGAAGGCGCATTCGACGACACGGTCGAATCAGGTTTGCCGGCCCGCAAAACCGACGTACAGGAAAACTATCTGGCGTGGCGCGATCAACCCGACGACGCCACAAAAAAAAAATTCCTTGATACGCTGACCGAACTCAGCCGCGACGCCGAACTGATCGACGACGCCACGCTAAAACAGCAGACACACACCCTACTCGATGCTTGCCGCGACGTATCGGACGCCCTGCCGGCGTTCGATGCCGACATTGCGGCTCTGACCGGTCTGGCGATGCCCGAGCGGTCTGCAACCGAGCCCGCGTTGACGATGGAAGACGCGCCGGAACCGATTGCCGAAGCGGCCCTGCCGGCCTTCGACGAGCCTGCGCTCGAAAACGACGAGTTGCCTGAGGTGCATGTCGTTGAAACGACTGTGCCCGCGTACGACGCCATCCTGGAAACAGTGGAGCCTGTGGTTTCCGATAGTGTCGCGCCTGCCGAACAGGAAGTTGCGGCGGAAACGGCCGACGACAGTGCGCCAAGCGACGCCCTGCTCCAGGTCACAATTCCCGAAGATTCAGAGGCGGAACTGCTGGAAATCTTCCTCGAGGAAGCCAACGAGGTGCTGGCGGCCATGGGTGAAGCCAGTGGGTCCTGCCAGGGCAATCCCGACGATCAGGCTTCCATGACGGTCATTCGCCGCGGTTTTCACACGCTGAAAGGCAGTGGACGTATGGTCGGCCTGAACGAGCTGGGTGAAACCGCATGGCGACATGAACAGTTGATGAACGGCTGGCTGGCCGAGAACAAGCCGGCCAGTAGCGACTTGTTGCGCCTGGTCGAACGTGCCCGCGGCGTATTCCAGGACTGGGTAGACGCGTTGCAGGCCAATCAGCCCATGAGTTTGCCAGTTCCCGCCCTGCTGGCAGCGGTCGATCGCGTCGCGCAGGGACGGCCGCTGGACCAGGCTGCGCTAGCCGAATCAGAGGTAACCCCGCCCGTCCCGCCCGTCGCGAGCGAATCCGACGTATCCGGGATGACTGCGCAAGACAACGAAGTGCTGGTGGTGGCGACAGAGAGCGTCGTGGCCGAGCCGGAGATCGAGACAGAGCCTGCAGCCGACGCTGTCTTCGAAGACAGCGTCTCAGATCAATCTGCTGTAGAAGCGGCCGTCGTGCCAGAGATGAGTGTCGACCAACCAGTCGCCATTGCGTTCGATGGCGAGATCCGCACCGATGAAAACAGCAGCGCGGCGGACGATACGGTCCTGACCCTGGCTGACATGCATGAAGCGATGGAAGCACAGGTGACACCGAGCATTCCGGCGGTGGGCGCGATTATCGAATATGCGACGCCCTCCGACACAGCGCCCGATACTGAATCGTTTGTTCAGGAAGGCGCGATGGTCCCGGGTGCAGAAATGCCTGCAGAGTTGTTTGCTACACAAGCGTCTTCCGAACCGTCCGACGAGGAAGTCCCTGCGGAATTGCTCGTGCCGGACGAGGTCTGTATCGGGTCGGTTTGTCTTTCCACCGGCCTTTACGAGATTTTCATGACGGAAGCGCATCAGCGCCAGGCCGTTCTGGTGGAAGAGATCGAGCGCCATACCGAAACCGCGAGCAGTTCGGTCAGCGAACATGCGCGCCGCGCCATTCATACGCTGGGCGGCATGGCGGGAACCGCTGGCATCACCGCCCTGTCCGAGCTGTCGCATGCGCTCGAACAGTACTGGAACCGTTTCGTGCATGTACCTATGCCGTCTTCACATCTGTCGCTGGTCCAGGATACGGTTGGACGTCTGCAGGATATGATTGCAAGCATCGAGCAGAGAATGCTGCCCGAGGCCGCTGACGACCTGATCGCAACCCTGGGCGAACTGGAGGATGAGCAGCCGTCGTTGGCCTCCGAAGCCGTGTCCGAACCAGGCCACGTCGAGGTGCCCGAAATAGTCGCGCTCTCTGCCGAGGGCCAGACAACGCCCGCCGAGATGGAGCATGCTGCCGAGCCAGCCGAAACGGCGCAGAATGAAGCCGCACCTGGCCTGCTGGATATCAGTACGTTGATTCCCGATTTCAAACAGGCCGTGCCGACACCCGTCTTCGAGCGACGCGAAGTGGCCGATGAAATCGACCAGCAATTGCTGCCGATTTTTCTCGAAGAGGCCGATACCCTGGTGCCCGACACCAGCGCGCAACTTCGCGCCTGGAAAGGCGAGCCTGCGGGCACAGGCCCGCGCGACGCGCTGCGCCGCAATCTGCATACCATCAAGGGCAGTGCGCGCATGGTCGGTGCGATGCGCCTGGGCGAACTGACGCACGTGATGGAATCGCGCGTGATCGCCGTAATCGAAGGCCACCTGGCCGCAAGCCGCGAGGTATTCGATACGCTGGAAACCCAGCTCGATCGTCTGGCCGACGCCGTGGAGCACCTGAGACAGGGTGACTTGGCACCGGTGCTCGAGGACGTAGCGGCGCCGTTGGAAGCACCGGTCGAGCCGGTACTGGGCCACGCTGAGTCGGCTGCCGTTTCTGCCACCGCCGACCCACTTGCAACTGCGACACCGGCCACGCGTGAAAGCAATGCCCTGACCCTGCGCGTGCGCGCCGACTGGGTCGACCGCATGGTCAACCAGGCCGGCGAAGTGGCGATCGCGCGTTCGCGCATCGAAAGTGAGGTGTTTGCATTCAAGCGCCACGTCAACGAATTGACCGACGCGCTGGTGCGCCTGCGCGGCCATATCCGAGAAGTCGAGATCCAGGCCGAGTCGCAGATGCAGGCAACGTTCCAGACGCAAGGCGTGCCCGAGGAATTCGATCCGCTGGAATTCGATCGCTTCACCCGTTTCCAGGAAGTTACCCGCTTCCTCGCCGAGAGCGTGAACGACATCTCCACAGTGCAGCACATTCTGCTGGCGCGCCTGGGTGAGGCGGATGCCGCGCTGATCCAGCAGACACGGCTGAATCGCGAATTGCAGCAGGATCTGCTGCGGGTGCGCATGGTGCCGCTGTATTCAGTGGCCGAACGTCTGTACCGCACCGTGCGCCAGAC
>CAJDWX010000083.1_pt1 | contig 14072 bp, 11 predicted proteins | sample 7391741 | NCBI WGS metagenome assembly CAJDWX01 (sample SAMEA7055741, study PRJEB34461) | soil metagenome | biome: terrestrial ecosystem; feature: Peninsula; material: soil | place: Antarctica | collected 2016
GCTCAGGCCGGACAAGTCACCCGGATCGAGATAGTCCGGTTCGTCCAACGGCTCCGTCATCGTATAGAGATTCGGGTGCATCAACACGACGCAGAGCTGACTGCGCTGCTCCGGTTGCAGCAAGGCTGCGGCCCGCAATACCGGCACAGCCGCGCGCGCCACGGCAAACACCGCCACCTGCTTTCCGCTCGCCAGTGCCGCGCGTAACCATGCTGCCATATCCTTTGCCGGCAGCGCATCCATGCTGCTCGGCACCTGGGGCAGAAAATAGGCATTGGCCGGATCGAGCGACCAGACCGCCACGCCCCGGTCGGCCAGTTGCCGGGCGGCGGCAAGTTCAGGCGCGGTTCGTCCGTGCCCGGAAGCCACCCAAAGCAGCAAGCGCGGGCCTGCGGCCGGGAATGTCTGATAGTCCGGCATGGCGGCGTGTGCCGCGAATGCACATAGCCACAGCCCCGGCAGAAAGAATCTGAAAAAATGCATCATGGCCACTCAATTGAGAACAGTTATCCATCTTGCAACAGCCTGCGTATCGCACAAGATGACGATATGACTAGGCGTCACCGGCAGGCGCTGCACGCCAGTGACCGGAACGTCCACCCTGTTTTTCCAGCAGCCGGATGTCCGTCATGCGCATACCGCGATCAACCGCTTTGCACATGTCGTAGATCGTCAACAGCGCCACGCTGACGCCTGTCAGGGCCTCCATTTCAACCCCGGTCTTGCCGACAGTTTCGGCTGTTACCTCGCAGGCGATCCACGACTCCTCGGCGTCGTGATTGAATTCGACGCCCACCCGGGTCAAGGCGATCGGGTGGCACAGCGGAATCAGCTCGGCGGTACGCTTGGTCGCCTGGATTGCTGCAATGCGCGCGATGCCGAGCACATCGCCCTTGGCGGCCTGCCCGTCCAGAATGCGGGCCAGGGTATCGGGTAACATGCGGATGCGTCCGCTCGCCACGGCGGTGCGACGGGTATCGTCCTTGTCCGCGACGTCAACCATCACGGCACGGCCACGCTCGTCGAAATGGGTTAACTCGCTCATATTCAGGAACCTAGTAGACAATCCGCGCATCCTAATCCAAATGCATCTACTCTCCGCCATCTGTTCATGACCCATCCGCCCATGCTGCGATCCCTGCTTGTCCTGATTCTGGCCATCCAGCCGGTGCTGGCTGCCGACCTGCCCGACCTGGGCGAAGTGTCGCGGCAGTATTTTTCCGACCAGGAAGAACAGGCGCTGGGACGCACCATCATGCGCGATGTGTATGCCGATCCACGCTATCTGGACGATCCGGAAATCGAGACCTACCTCAACCAGCTTGGCTACCGACTGGTCTCGGTCAGTTCACGCAACCAGCGGACCTTCAATTTTTTCGTGGTCGATGACCCGTCCATCAACGCCTTCGCCATGCCGGGCGGCAACATCGGCGTCCACACCGGGCTGCTGCTCGCCGCTGAAAGCGAATCCGAACTGGCCAGTGTGATCGCGCACGAAATCTCCCACGTCACCCAGAATCACCTCGCCCGCATGGTTGCTGCACAGAGTCAGAGCTACTGGCCAACTATGGCCGCGCTCGCTCTGGCGCTACTGGCCTCGCGCTCCAACCCCAATGTGGCGAGCGCGGCCATCGCCTCTTCGCAGGCCTATTCGATTCAGAACCAGCTCAACTACAGCCGCGATTACGAACGCGAAGCCGATCGCATGGGCTACGACATGTTGACTCGCGCCGGTTTCGACCCGCACGCCATGAGCGAATTCTTCGAACGGCTGCAGCGCGCCAATCGGTTCTATGACACCAGCGCGCCGGCTTATCTGCGTACTCACCCGCTCACCAGCGACCGTATCGCCGACATGGAAGCGCGCAGCGAATCGGCACCCTACCGCCAAGTACCGAACAGCCTCGATTTTCAATTGGTACGCGCCCGTCTGCGTGCGCGGGAAGGCACACCCGACGACGCCGTCATTGCGGCACGAAGCATCCTTAAAGACAAACGCTACAGCAACGAAACTGCTGCGCGCTACGACTTGGTCAGCGCCCTGTTGCGGGCGCGCCAGTTCAAGGAAGCCGAGACCGAGGTGCAAAAAATGCCCTCCGGAAAGAGCACCGATCCGATGATTCTTCAACTGGCTGCGTATACCCCGCTCACTGGCGGCAACCCGAAACTTGCCCTGCAACGCTATCGAACTGCCAGCGAAGCCTACCCCGGCTACCGTCCGCTGCAGTATGGGTACATCAACGCGCTACTGGTCTCGGGACAAAACCACGACGCGCTGACGCAGGTCGACGGACAGCTCGCGCTCTATCCACTCGACCGGCGCCTGTGGCGGCTCGCAGCCCATATCCACGCCCAACTCGGCCAGCGCCTGCTAAGCCACAGTGCCCAGGCCGAGTCCGACGCATTGAGCGGTAATCTCATCGCCGCCATCGAACAAATCAATCTCGGGCTCAAGGCAGGCGATGGCAGTTTCCATGAGATGTCTGCCGCCGAAGCGCGGCGGCGCGAGTGGCAGGCGGCCGAAAAATCGCAGCGCAAAAAATAGGTTTTCCGCCACAACCCTCCTTATTTGGCGCCGCTGGTAGGAATTTACCCCGCAATTTGGCCATAAATAATCCGTATGGGCTTGCATGGCAAAAAGCAATTCCACTATGCTTCGGTTCATCCATCACTGGATAGCGTTCACTGCACGGCACGTCCAAGCGGCAAACGCTTTCACCATCAAGTCAAAAATGAGGAGGATGACCATGCGAAAGTTGCATCAGCTAATCACCGCATGCGCTTTAGGTGCAATCACGCTAGCAGGCAGTGCACTTGCTGCCGATGCGGCCAAGGATCTCACTGGCAAGCAGCTTGCGTTCGACAAGACGAAAGGCAACTGTCTGGCCTGCCATGCCATGCCTACGGTGCCAGACGCAGTATCTCCCGGTGACTACGGCCCCCCCCTGATCGCCATGAGTGCACGCTATCCTGACAAGGCCAAGCTGCGTGCCCAGATCTGGGACTCGACCGCCATCAATCCTTCCAGCAGCATGATTCCGTTCGGCAAGCACGGCGTGTTGACGGAAGCTGAAATCGATAAAGTGACAGACTTCGTGTACGGTCTGTAATTATCCGTTGCATTGTTCAATCATGGAGATATGCCCAATGAATGCACTTCGTAGAAACGTACTGAAAGGCGCCGCTGGCGCAGGCACCGTGGCCGTGGCCGTGGCCGCCGGCTTGCTGAAGCCTACCCAGGCGCTGGCGGGCGTCCCGCGTAGCGCCTTTGAGGCCAAGAATGTCGGCGATACACTGAAAAACATGGGCGCGACCGCCCCGGTCGATTCCAAGGACATCACCATCAAGGCACCGGACATCGCTGAAAATGGCGCCGTGGTGCCTGTGGAAGTGACCAGCGGAATCGCCGGTACGACCGCCATCGCCATTCTGGCCGAAAAGAACGCACTCCCCTTGGTCGCGGATTTCAACCTGATGAACGGTGCCGAGGGCTATATCTCGACCCGTATCAAAATGGGGACGACCTCTCTGGTTCGCGCAGTGGTGATGGCTGGTGGCAAGGCCTACACGGCCGCCAAAGAAGTCAAGGTCACCATCGGTGGCTGCGGCGGCTAATTCCCTCCGGAACCGAGGCTGTCTACTTGAACACCCCGTTGGGGACACTCATTTTTAGGAAAGGAAAGCCAAATGGCTGAACCGATGCGTATCCGTGCCACGATGGCCGGCGATGTTGCCGATGTCAAAGTGCTGATGAACCACCCGATGGAAACCGGCTTCCGTAAAGACGCCAAGACGGGTCAGTTGATCCCGGCCCACTACATCACCGATGTGACGGCCACCGCGAATGGCACGCAAGTGCTGGATGCCGGCCTCTCCGGCGGCATCTCCAAGAACCCCTACCTGGGATTCAAGGTCAAGGGCCCGAAAAAAGGTGACAAGATCGTGGTCAGCTGGGTCGACAACAAGGGCGACAAGAACAGCACCGACGCCACGATCGGCTGAGTCGGGTAATACAGGAGCGGGGCGCCAGGCCCCGCTACCGCTTAAATCATCAGGTTTCTGGAGGACGGCATGAAACAACAAATTATTATGAAACTGCTGACGGGGATGGCAGGCTTGGGGATGGTCTTGGGGGTTGCTACGGCACACGCCTCGCCCGAACAGGACAGGCAAGCGCTTATCAAATACTACGAATCCAAATTTCCCAACGTCAAACTCGAAGATTACGTCTACGGCGCGCTGGCTTTAGATGCGGACAGCAAGTCGCAATACGACTCCATCATGGAATTCCCGCCCTTCGATTCGCAGATCGACGCAGGCCGCAAGATGTGGGAAACGCCTTTCAAGAACGGCAAAACCTATGCGGATTGCATGCCCAATGGTGGCAAGCAGATTGCAGGCAACTATCCGATCTTCGACGAAGCCAAGGGCAAGGTCGTGACGCTGGAGAACGCCGTCAACGACTGCCGCGTGGCGAATGGCGAAGCGCCCTTCAAGCTCAGTGACGCGAAAACCATCGGTCTGCTCAGTTCCTACATGCGGACCCTGTCCGACGGTATGCTCATGAACATCAAGGTCCAGGGGCCCAAGGCCATGGCCGCGTATGAAGACGGCAAGAAAACCTTCTTCAGTCGTAAAGGCCAGCTCAACTTTGCCTGCGCCAGCTGTCACGTACAAAACGCGGGCAACCACCTTCGCTCCGAACTGATCTCGCCGGTCGTTGGCCAGGCCGTGCACTGGCCGGTGTTCCGTGGCGGAGACAAGCTGACGACGTTGCAGAACCGTTATACGGGCTGCTTCAGGCAGGTACGCGCCGTCCCGCCTGCGCAAGACAGCACCACCATGAACAACCTGGAGTACTTCCACTCCGCCGTGTCCAACGGTCTGCCGTTGAAGGCCTCGGTATTCCGCAAATAAATCGCTGCAACACATGAAAAAGCCCGGGCAACCGGGCTTTTTCATTTGATTTATCGGTCCGGTGCGCTTGAATATGAGCGAGAGCTACCATTTACGGACGATATTTGTCGCCGGACAATACGAACACCCTTCCCTTACATCTCTGAGGAAAACTCCATGCACATGAACCGCCGCGAGTTCCTGCAAATACTCGCTGTCGCCGCCGCATCCGGCATGGCACTGGACAGCAAGTCCGTACTGGCGGGCGGCAAGGTGCCGTCTAATTTCTACGATGTACCGCGTCACGGCAACGTTTCGCTGCTGCATTTCACCGACTGCCACGCCCAGTTGTTACCGATCTGGTTCCGCGAACCCAACGTCAATCTGGGTGTCGGCAACGCGCTCGGCAAACCGCCGCATCTGGTCGGTCAGCATCTGCTGAAGCACTACGGCATTAAACCCGGCAGCGCCGAAGCGTATGCGTTCACCTATCTCGACTTTACCGAAGCTGCCAGGGTGTACGGCAAGGTCGGTGGCTTCGCCCACCTGAAGACACTGGTCGACAAACTGCGCGCGCAGCGTCCCGGCGCGTTGTTGCTCGACGGTGGCGACACCTGGCAGGGTTCCGCGACGGCGCTGTGGACCGATGCGCAGGACATGGTCGATGCAGGGATCGCGCTCGGCGTGGACATCATGACGTCGCACTGGGAAGCGACCTTTGGCGCGGACCGCATGGTGGAAATCGTCAACCAGGACTTCAAGAAGGCGGGCATTGACTTCATCGCACAGAACATCGTCACCAACGACTTCGGTGACCAGGTGTTCAAACCCTACGTGATGAAGGAGATGAATGGCGTCAAGGTTGCCGTGATCGGCCAGGCCTTCCCCTACACGCCGATCGCCAACCCCCGCTACATGGTGCCCGACTGGAGCTTCGGCATCCGTGACGACAGCATGCAGAAATGGGTGGACGAGGCACGTGCAAAAGGCGCGCAATTGGTCGTGGTGCTGTCGCACAACGGCATGGACGTCGACCTCAAGATGGCCAGCCGCGTCACCGGCATCGACGCCATTTTCGGCGGCCATACGCACGACGGCATACCGCGGCCAGTCAAGGTCAAGAACGCCAAGGGCATCACCTTGGTGACCAATGCCGGTTCCAACGGCAAGTTCCTCGGCGTGATGGACTTCGAGGTCAAGGGCAAGCGTGTGGAGAGCTTCAAGTACCGCCTGCTGCCGGTGTTCTCCAACTTGTTGCCGGCCGATCCGGCGATGGACGCCCACATCAAGAAAGTGCGAGCGCCCTACGAGTCGAAGCTAAACGAGAAACTCGCCGTTTCCGACGATTTTCTCTACCGCCGCGGTAACTTCAACGGCACCTGGGACCAGTTGCTGGTCGACGCGCTGATGGAGGTGAAAGGTGCGGATGCGGCCTTCTCGCCCGGTTTCCGCTGGGGCACGACGCTGCTACCGGGCGACGACATCACGATGGAACGCCTGATGGACCAGACCGCGATCACCTACCCGCAGACCACGGTGAACGACATGACCGGCGAGACAATCAAGACCATCATGGAGGACGTCTGCGACAACCTGTTCAACGTCGATCCCTACTATCAGCAAGGCGGCGACATGGTGCGCGTGGGTGGCATTGAATACACGGTCAGCCCGAACCAGACCATCGGCAAGCGGATCAGTAACATGACCATCAAGGGCAAGCCGGTCGATGCCAAGAAGACCTACAAGGTCGCGGGCTGGGCGCCGGTCGGCGAAGGTGTCGAGGGCGAACCGATCTGGGAAGTCGTCGCCACCTATCTGCGCGACAAGAAGGTCATCAAGGGCCTGAAACTGAACGAGCCCAAGATCGTGGGTATCGGCAAATCCAATCCGGGGATCGCCGACTACGACGGCGGCTTGTCCTAAACCCGCCGCAACGGCAAAAGGGGCGCAAGCCCCTTTTGCCGTCTCAGGGGTACGCGTTCCCGTGTGGCAGACCGATCGGACGCGCCGTGATTGTAGGCGGGCCCTTGCCAACACTTCCAGGAAAGCCTGCTGCAACGCCGATTGCCAAGGCCAGGGCGGGTTAGCTCGTCCCGTAAAAACAACTGTCACACGGCCTGGTCCAGCCTGCCAGTAGTCCGAGCTTGGCACAGCTCAAGGATGCAGGACTGATTCGACATGGCCATTCCCGCCATGGAAAACGGCGCCAGCCTTAGCGAAACGCGCCTGATGCCAAATGGGTATCAAGAACCAAAGCTTGAAAGCAGGGGCGTTTACCTTTGTTTAACATGTATTTCAAATATGTATTAAAATTGGCTGTCCCTGGTGAAGGCAATCCGTACTTCGGGCCCTGCTGCCAGGCAACTCGTCTCCTCTATTTTTTCCATGAAAGAGCAAACATGAAAACCGAAACCCTCAATATCCTGGGCCCTGTCAACGCCGAAGCAACGGAGCGTGCCAGCGCGAGCCTGAAGGCGATTCCCGGCGTACATGATGTGTCATTTCTCGATGGCCCGGCGCGCCTGTTCGCACACATTGACGATAAAACGACGACACGTGAGGACTTGGTGTCGGCACTCGTCGGAGCCGGCGTGCTCGTCGAAGAAAAACCGAACCCGCATGCGAACGGAAGTTGTTGCGGCGGTTGCGGCAGCTAAGGTCCCGGAGGCGTCGCCCATAGGGCGGCCCATCCCGCATGTCCTAAAGTCTTTAGCGTCGCGATGTTGCGTTCGTAAATCGTCCCGGCCTCGGGAAACGCCGCGACTGCGCGCTCGATGCTCGCTTCACGCAGCAGATGCAGAATGGGGAACGGTGCCCGGTTGGAGTAGTTGCCAATGTCGTCGGGGGCCGTTCCCTCGAACTGGAAGGCCGGGTGAAAGCTGGCGATCTGGATCACCCCTTCCAATGCATGCTCGTCCACCGCGGCTTCCGCCAACTGTAAGAAATCGTTGAAATCAAGAAAATCCGGCAGCAGCGTGGGATGGATCAGCAGCGTGGTGTCGATTTCGTCAGGATCGGCTGCAGTAAGAAAATCCAGTTCACGATCCAGATCCTCCAATAGTCCGTCAAGGTGCGCCGCCCGACTCACCACATAGCGCACCTGATTCTTAACATAGACCGCTTTGGCGAACGGGCACAAATTCAGTCCAATCACCGCCTTCTCGATCCACTGCCGCGTCGCCGCGACGACCGCCTCGTCGTCCATTTCGCTGTCCTCGCTGTCACTCAAGCCATGTATCGGGCAGAACTTTAACGGATACAATACTTTATTGTCCGACGTTCACGCACGACGCCACGCCAGAGCTTTCTCGACTTCTTCGCCTCCAAGGGACACTCCATCGTTCCCTCCAGCCCGCTGATACCGGGCAACGATCCCACTCTGCTGTTCACCAATGCTGGCATGGTGCAGTTCAAAGACGTGTTCACCGGACAGGACAAGCGCACCTACACCCGTGCAGTGTCATCGCAGCGCTGCGTACGCGCCGGCGGCAAGCACAACGACCTCGAAAACGTCGGCTACACCGCACGCCACCACACTTTTTTCGAGATGCTGGGCAACTTCAGCTTCGGCGATTATTTCAAGCAGGATGCGATCAAGTATGCCTGGGAGTTCCTCACCAACGTATTGAAACTGCCGGCCGACAAGCTGTGGGTCACGGTCTACGCCGAAGACGACGAAGCTTACGACATCTGGCACAACGACATCGGGGTGCCGAAGACGCGCATCGTCCGCATCGGTGACAACAAGGGTGCGCGCTACGCCTCCGACAATTTCTGGGCGATGGGCGACACCGGCCCCTGCGGTCCCTGCACCGAGATCTTCTACGACCACGGCTCCGACGTGGCCGGCGGCCCGCCCGGCTCGCCCGACGAGGACGGCGATCGCTACATCGAGATCTGGAACATCGTGTTCATGCAGTTCAACCGTGACGAATCCGGCACGATGCATCCGCTGCCCAAGCCCAGCGTCGACACCGGCATGGGACTGGAGCGCATTTCGGCGGTGATGCAACATGTGCATTCCAACTATGACATCGACCTGTTCCAGGTACTGATTCAGGCCGCCGCGCGCGAGACGCGTACCGGCGATCTCGCCAACAACTCGCTCAAGGTCATCGCCGACCACATCCGCGCCTGTTCCTTCCTTATCGTCGACGGCGTCATTCCGGGCAACGAAGGCCGCGGCTACGTGCTGCGCCGCATCATCCGCCGCGCCATCCGCCATGGTTACAAGCTGGGTACGCGTGCTGCCTTCTTCTACCGCATCGTGCCCGACCTCGCCGCCGTAATGGGCGAGGCCTATCCTGAACTGGTCAAGGCGCAGACTCGAGTGATGGATATCCTGCGGCAGGAGGAAGAGCGTTTCTTCGAGACGATCGAACACGGCATGGGCATCCTCGAAACGGCGTTGCAGGCCTTGCCCGCGGGCGGCATCTTCGACGGTGAACTGGCGTTCAAGCTGCATGATACCTACGGCTTCCCACTCGATCTCACCGCCGATATCTGCCGCGAGGCGAATATCCATGCCGACACCGCCGCCTTCGACGCCGCCATGCAGCGTCAGAAGGACCAGGCACGCGCAGCCGGCAAATTCAAGATCGGCGCCGGACTGGCGTATTCAGGCGAAGCGACCGTTTTCCACGGCTACGATTCGCTGACCCACGAAGGCGTCGTGCTCGCTCTGTACAAGGACGGCGTCGCTGTCGGCGAACTGAAGGAGGGCGAATCGGGCGTCGTCGTGCTCGACCACACGCCTTTCTATGCCGAATCCGGCGGCCAGGTCGGCGACCGTGGCGCGCTGCAGGGCCTCAACGGTGTGTTCGAAGTGGAAGACACGCAGAAAATCCAGGCGCAGGTGTTTGGCCACCATGGGGTGGTGAAAACCGGCTCGCTGGTAGTCGGTGACAGCGTACTCGCCCGCGTCGACGAGGACGCACGCGCGCGGACCATGCGCAACCACTCGGTCACCCACCTGATGCACAAGGCTCTGCGCGAGGTGCTGGGTGAACACGTGCAACAGAAAGGCTCGCTCGTCGACAGCGAGAAGACCCGCTTCGATTTCGTGCAGCCGAGTCCGATGACCGATGCGCAGATCCACGAGATGGAAGCGCGCGTCAATGCCGAAATCCTCGCCAACACTGCAACCCAGGCCCGGGTGATGCCGATCGAGGACGCGCAGAAAACCGGCGCCCTGATGCTGTTTGGTGAAAAATACGGCGACGAGGTTCGCGTGCTCGACATCGGCAGCTCGCGCGAACTGTGCGGCGGCACCCACGTGGCGCGCACCGGCGACATCGGCGCCTTCAAGATCCTGCTGGAAACCGGCGTTGCCGCCGGTATCCGCCGGGTCGAGGCGACCACCGGCACCGGCGTGCTCGCCTATCTCGGTGAAACCGAACAGAACCTCGGCGCGATCGCGCAACTGGTCAAGACCACCCCGGCCGACGCCGCCGAGCGGGTGGCGCAATTGATGGAACACAGTCGGACGCTGGAAAAGGAACTCGAACGCCTGAAATCAAAGCTCGCATCAAGCCAGGGCGACGATCTGGCGCAGCAGGCGGTCGATATCGGTGGCGTCCGCGTGCTGGCGGCGCTACTTGATGGTGCCGACGCCCGGGCGCTACGCGAAACGGCCGACAAGCTACGCGACAAGCTGAAATCCTGTGCGCTGGTGCTGGGCACGGTCACCGACGGCAAGGTCAGCCTGGTCGCCGCGGTGACACCCGATGTCACCGGCAGGATCAAGGCGGGCGAACTGGTCAACTTCGTCGCCACCCAGGTTGGCGGCAAGGGCGGCGGCAAACCGGACATGGCGATGGCAGGCGGTAGCGAACCCGGGCAACTGCCGGCCGCCTTGGCTTCGGTGCGAGAGTGGGTACAAACGCGGCTAGCCTGACGGCAGGTACAGATTTTGCTCAATTACGCTCAAGGATTACCCGTTAAGTGCCTGAACGCACACTTCGTCACATTGGAATCGTTTTCACACTATGAATTCACTGGCAGATAAATTCGCTTCGCGCCTGGCCAATCTGGCGCCGTTTGGCAAACGGAACGACGATCCGCTGACCAATCTCAAGGCGGCCTCCCGCTGGGTCGAGAATCTGCCCATCGGCGACGCGTTCAAATGCCAGCAGTCCATTCTCAATGCACTCAAGCGCTTCAACGAAAACTCGACGCAATACACGAAAGATCGCCTGGCCATCTTCATGCTGCTGGACGAAAAGTCGCGCGACCTGCAGGACACGCTGGTGCGCCAGTATCTGCGCAACCCGCGCATGTCACGCCCGGTCGAAAGCCAGCTTTGGCACGCCGTGTATGGCCTCTATTGGGAAATTGCGCGCGGCTACCACGCCTTCGTGCTGCATCTTGTGCGGACGGCAGGAAAAGTCTCGCACGAAGAATCGATCCCGCTTATCACCCTGCGCGCCATCCGTACCTTTGGTCAGTTGCTGAAGTGGCGTTCCATTCGCTATCTGCCGGCGGGCGAGAAGCTCTGGCTGCGGCTGCACAACCTGTATCGCGTTGCCGAATCCGAAGGCTTTCATCAACAGTCTCTGACGACTTACGCCGAGGACACAGCCGGCTGTAGCTGCGAAACAGCCTACCTGCATATCATGATGTTGAATCTGGCCCACTCGGGCACGCTCTATCCGCGTCAGCTCGATCAGGCCGACCGCTGGCTGTGCGGCTGGCACGACATGCTTCGAATGGACCGCCGGCTTGACGCCGGCACGGACAATTTCGTGGTCGATCTGTCTGCCGACCATGGCCCGCGCCGCGTACGCAAACCCGATACCGACAAACCACTGCGTTTCTGGGCAACCGCAGACCTGCTGCACAAGCTGCAGGAATTGCACGCGGCACTCCAGGCTGGTACGTCTCCGGCGCAACTCGGCCTGACGGAAACCGCACGCACGGGCGAAAGCCTCGAACTGCTCGAGCATCTGCAGCGTCAATGGGCTTCGCTGGCCACGCGCGAGCAGCGGCGTGCGCCACGCGAATCGATCAAGCGTCTGGTCGACGTGACCCACGGCCTCGATGCCATCGTCGGCCAGATCAAGTCCGCCGACACGCCCGCCAGCGTCTCGCCTTATGGAGGCGGTCTGAATTACAACGAGGCCGACGATGTGCAGGTATACGGCTTCATCACCGACCGCACGCGCGAACGCGTCTCGCACATGACCTTGCCGGCCACCCGGCATTCGCCGGATGTCGAGCGCTGGATCATGAACGACGAAAGCGAATTCGGGTACGGCGCCATCGTCGAATCGCGCGACAAGGATTGGTTGCGCGTGGGGGCACTCATCGGCATCAAGCCGCACGATGCCCGCGACTGGCAGCTTGGCATCGTGCGCCGCCTGTCGCGCCTCAGCGACGACACCAGTTCGGTCGGTATCGAAACCCTGGCCGAAAAACCCACCCTGAGCATGCTGTATGCGACCGTTACCTCGGCTTATACCGTCAACGGCTTCGATAATAGTAGCGCCAGCTTGCCCCATCCCGCCCTGTGGCTGGACGGCGAGCGGAAGACGCTCATCCTCGACCCGATCCATTTCATGCTGGGCAAGGTATTCCAGGTTCAGGGCACGGCGGAACGCAAGTTCATCGCCCTGGGCAACCCGATAGAACGCAGCGAAGGCTGGACCCGGGTAGCCGTCGAACCGGTCAGCAGCTGACCCCGCCTCAAGTCCCTCTCCTCCAGGCCGCTAACGTCTATTAGTATGCGGCGTTAGCCCGGTTCCGAATGTGTTCTCCGGTTTAACTTTCACCGGGTCTCTGGCACAATCGTCGAAAATCCGACACGCACGCAATAATTTCCCTGTACGCAGATACAGGCGCGTTATCGGCACCTATAGACCTGGAGGACATGTGGTCCAAACCAACAAGCCTAGCCTGCTGATCGTCGACGACGATCCGCTGATCTCCGACACGCTCACCTATGTTCTGAGCAAGGACTTCGACATCTCCGCCGCCGAGTCACGTGCGCAGGTGAAAAGCCTGATGATGCAACTGGACGAGCCGCCGCAACTGGCCCTGGTCGACCTCGGTCTGCCACCGCAGCCGCACAAGCCCGACGAAGGTTTTGCCCTGATCGCCGATCTGCTGAGCATCTCCCCCAGCATCAAGATCCTGGTCCTCTCCGGCCAGAGCGACGAAGCCAACGCGCGTCATGCGCGCGCGCTCGGCGCGATCGATTTCGTCGCCAAGCCGTGCGAGCCCGAACGGCTGAAATCCCTGCTGTTCAACGCGCTGCTGGTACAGGATGCCGAGCGCAGTGCCGACAAAGCGCCCGTCCCCGCCAAGGATTCAGGCATCGTCGGCAGCAGCCCGGCGATGGACAAGCTGCGCGAACAGATCAAGCAGTACGCAGCGGCCCCTTTCCCGGTGCTGATCGAAGGCGAATCCGGCAGCGGCAAGGAACGCGTCGCCTCCGGCCTGCACCAGCTGTCGCCGCGTTCGCACAAACCCTATCTGGCGCTGAACTGCGCGGCGATCTCGCCAACGCTGGTCGAACCCACTTTGTTCGGCTACGCCAAGGGCGCCTTCACCGGCGCGACCAGCGCTCGCGCAGGCTATTTTGAGGAGGCTGAGAACGGCACGCTGTTCCTCGACGAGATCGGCGAATTGCCGCTGGAACTGCAGGCCAAACTGCTGCGTGTGCTGGAAAACGGCGAATACCAGCGCGTCGGTGAAACCCAGCCGCGCTTTTCCAACGCCCGTGTGGTGACCGCTACCAACCGTGATCTGCGCGCCGAAATCAAGGCCGGGCGCTTCCGCGCCGACCTCTATCATCGGCTGTCGGTGTTCTCCATCGCTGTGCCACCGTTGCGCGAGATGGGACAGGACAAGCTCACGCTACTCAATCACTTCCGCGATTTCTACGCCCGCGAAGCCAAAAGCCAGCCGTTCTCGCTCGATGCACGCGCGCAGCAGATGTGGGAGGACTATCACTTCCCCGGCAACGTGCGCGAACTACGCAACATCGCCATCCGCCTGACGACCAAATATCCCGGCCTGACGGTCAATGCGCAGCAACTGGAGGACGAACTCGACACCGACCAGGCTTATCCGCAGGAAATCCCGCTCGCCGGCGACGGCAAGGCGCTGATCGAGCTGGCGCGCAAGCAATTGCAGACGTTGGCCAACTTCAACCTCGACGTCACCCTGCGCCAGTG
>CAJDWX010000030.1_pt1 | contig 14003 bp, 10 predicted proteins | sample 7391741 | NCBI WGS metagenome assembly CAJDWX01 (sample SAMEA7055741, study PRJEB34461) | soil metagenome | biome: terrestrial ecosystem; feature: Peninsula; material: soil | place: Antarctica | collected 2016
CGTGGCGAGCGAAGCGCTTATTGACCCCGACAAGCAGGCGGCCGACCTGACGCTGACGATCGACAGCGGACCGGCATTTTTCTACGGCGAGCCGGTCATCAGCGGCACCCAACGCTACCCCGCATCGATTATTCGCAATCTCAATCCCGCCAAACCCGGGAAGCCGTTTCGTCAGCAGGACCTGCTCGATTACCAGGTGGAGCTGGAAGCGAGCGGCTATTACACACACGCCACGGTGCGCATCGAGCCCGATCCTGAGTTGGCGGCGGCGGTGCCGATCCGGGTCGAGGTGGTGGAACAGCCGGAAAAACGCTTCAGCGTGGGGGTGGGGGTGAGTACCGATACCGGTGCGCGGGTGCAGGCGGGGTGGCTGACACGCAACATCGCCGATCGTGGCTTGCGCCTGCGACTCGATGGGCGCATCGAAACCACGCAGCAAACCGGTGTGGTGGAACTTGCCTGGCCGCGTACCTCCTCGGGCTACGAGAACACGCTCGGTGCGCAGCTCAGGAACGAAGACATCAAGGGACAGAAAACCCGTTCCACGCTGGTAGGGGGCAAGCGTACCCAGAGGCGCGGGCAGATCGAGACCACGCTGTCATTGCAATACCAGACCGAGCAGCAGAGCATCGGCGATGTGGTCAATGAGCGCAATCAGGCGCTGACCGCCAACTATGTGTGGACCCGGCGTACGGTAGGGCAAGCATTCTATCCACGGCGCGGCCATGTGCTGACGCTACAGGGTGGCGGGGCGGCGGAGGCGCTGTTGTCGGATACCAACTTCATTCGCCTGTATGGTCGTCATACCCAATATTTCCGCGCCGGCACCAACGGGCGACTGGTCCTGCGCGGCGAATTCGGCAGCGTGCTGGCGGATACGCGCAACGGTATTCCCACCGATTTCCTGTTCCGGGCCGGTGGCGATAATTCGGTGCGGGGCTACGCCTACCAGAGCCTGGGGCGCACGGTTTCCGGCGGGGTGGAGTCCGTGCGTTATCTCGCCACCGGCAGTGTCGAGTACAACTATTTCTTCAACCGGACCTGGGGTGGGGCGCTGTTTGTCGATGCCGGCGATGCGGCCGACGCGCCAGGCCAGCTGTCGCCGGTGTTCGGCTACGGCTTCGGTGCACGCTACCGTTCGCCAGTGGGGCCGGTGAATCTCGACCTTGCGTATGGCGAAGCCACCCATAAATTTCGCCTGCATTTCTCGCTCGGGGTGTCGTTTTGAGGCGTGTGATCAAGTGGCTGGCCGCGCTGCTGGCAACGCTGGCGTTGCTGATCGCGGTAGTGATCGGGATGGCGACGACGGAAACAGGATTTCGCTGGCTGGGTGAGACAGCTGCTTTTCTGAGCGGAGGACGGCTAGCCGTCGATGGCGTTGAAGGGCATGCCGGTGTTCCCATTCGCATCCAGAAACTGACATACACGTTGGCTACGCAGCGCTTCACACTCGAGCGGGTGCGGCTGGAATGGCAACCGCGCGCGTTGCTGCAGCGGCGGCTCGATATCGGCCTGCTGGCGGCGCAGAGCGTGCGGGTCGAGATACTGAAACAGGACCCGACGCCCGCGACGTTGCCGGTCAGTCTGCGTCTGCCGGTGGACGTGAAGGTGGCCGCCTGGGACGTGGCGCATCTCGCTGTCGTCGATGCGGCGAGCACGCTTGACTTCAGGAACCTGCATGGCCGCATCGACGGCGACGGCGACCGCTACCAATTCACCGGCATGACGGTCACTACTCCCTGGGCAGATATCGTTGGCCGGTTCGAGCTCGGCAAGGACGCACCGTTCAATCTGATGGGACGCGTCGAGGCCACGCGTAACGACCCCATCCCGATCAGCGCCACACTCGACGTGCAGGGGAGACTGGCGGCCATCGGCTTCCGGTTCGATGCTCAGGCCAGAGACATGAGCGTGATGGCCAGCGGCGAAGCCGCGCCGTTTGCGCGCGTACGTCTGCCGCGGCTTCTGGTGGCCGGGCAGGGCATTGATCCGCGCCTGTTCGCGGCCGACGCACCGGCGGCTGATCTGGCGTTTTCGGGCATCTTCGAAGGCCAGCCGGGCGAACGTCTGCTGGGCAGTTTCAGCCTCAGCAACAAGCTGGCCGGGCGATTAGACCAGGACCGCCTGCCGCTCGCCAACCTGACGGGTGCGGTGGTAGGCGATGGCACGCAGGCTGATTTCAGCGCGCTGGTGATCGATCTGGGTGTGGCCGGGCAGTTGAGTGGAAAAGGGGAATGGCGTAATGGCCATCTGAATGTGAATCTGGACAGCCCGCACCTCAACCTCGCCGGACTGCACCGCCAGTTGACCGCCACGCGACTCAAGACAAGCCTGCATCTGGATGGCGACGCCACGCGCCAGATGCTCACGGCCGATGTCAGCGAAAGCTGGGGACAGGGTCGGTTTGCGCTGACACATGCCGATACGACCGTGCGTCTGGAATCGGCCAGTTTCACCGGACAGGCCGGGCGGCTGACCGCCGAAGGCGCGCTGAAGCTCGACGCCACACGCGCTTTTACTGCCAAGTTCGATGCCAGCCAGATTAATCCGGCACGCTTCGGCGCATTTCCTCATGGACGGCTCAACGCGCGTGGTGAGGCCAGCGGTACCTTGTTGCCTGCGCTACGTCTGCAGACGCAGTTCAGCCTGCCGCCGGGTGAACTCGAAGGCCATCCGGTGAAAGGACAGGGGCGGTTACGCTATGAAAACCGGCATCTCGTCGACGCCGACATCGACCTGGATCTGGCTGGCAACCGAGCCCGGTTGAAGGGCGCCTTTGGCCGGGCAGGTGACCGGCTCGTCTGGGACGTCGATGCGCCGGCGCTGGCGCGCCTGAATCTGGGGCTGGCCGGGCGGCTGACCAGCCATGGAAGCGCCAGCGGCGATCCCGCCCGGTTGCAGGTCGACGGCGAACTCGCTGCCCGCGGCCTGCGTTTGCCGGGCGAGATTTCCGCCGACTCCGTGGACCTGCACGTGAACATGCAGGCCACCGCCAACGGTACGTTCAACGGGAAGCTCGACGCAAGCGGGGTGCAACTGGCCGGGCAGCACATTACAAGTCTCCGGGCAGTCCTGCAGGGACGCCGCAACGCGCATACGTTGGCGCTCGACGCCCACCTGCCTGCGTGGCGTGCGACAGCGAACCTGGCGGGTGGTCTGGATATGAATAGGGTGTGGCGCGGGCAATTGAGCCAGGCCGAAGTATCGGGCGAGTGGCCGATGAAATTGATGGCACCTGCCCACCTGCTGCTGTCACGCGAGCAACAGCAGGTGAACAACCTGGCGCTGACCGTGGCAGGCGGCCAGTTGACGATCGAACAGTTCAGCTATCAGGGTGCGCGTCTCGCCAGTCGCGGCACACTCGCCAATTTGCCGCTGGCTCCCTTTATGGCGTTGCTCGATACGGCGCCGCCCTTCACCACCGACCTGCGCATCAATGGCGACTGGGATCTGCGCGCGGGCGAGTCGCTCGATGGACGGCTGCGGCTGCGCCGCCGGTCCGGCGATGTGCATCTGACCGAACCCGCGCTGGCAATGGGCTTGACCACTCTCACGCTCGATGCCGACTCAGCGGGCAGCCAGGTCCATGCCCGTCTCGCCGCCGATACGCGGCAGGCTGGCCAGCTACGCCTGGATGCGCACGCGGCCGTGGTGCGTGAAGGCGTGGCGTACACCTTGTCGCGAAGCGCGCCGCTGGCATGGAACGCCCAGTTCAACGTACCGGATCTGCGTCTGCTGAAGCCGTTCATCCCGGTCGGTATTCGCGCTGATGCGCGTGTCAACGCGCAACTGACAGGCAGCGGCAGTCTGGCCGCGCCACGCATCGATGGCCGGATCGCCGCCGACGCCATCCGCTTTTCGATGCCCGAGCAAGGCCTGGCGATCACCGATGGCGCGCTCAAGCTCCTGCTGGCGGACGATCGGGTCCATGTGCAGGAAGGTGAGCTAAAAGGCACCAGCGGTCGCATCGTAGTGAGCGGCGACGCCCAGCTGAAGAATCCGCAGGCCGGACTCACACTCACATTCGAAAAATTCGCGGTCACCAATCGCAGCGATCGCCGCGTGACCGTATCCGGTACGACCCAACTCAATCTCGATGCGAAGCGCCTGGAACTCACTGGCGAGCTCACCGCCGACCGCGCCCGCCTGGAAATGCCGGAGACGAGCCGACCCAAGCTGTCGAGCGATGTCGTTGTCGTCGGTCAGTCACCGCGCGAGAAGCCGGCGGCGCAGCGCTTTCCACTGGCGCTCGATCTGACCCTTAACCTGGGCGACGATTTCCTGTTCAAGGGCGCCGGGCTCGACGCGCGGCTGGGCGGTCAGCTGCGCGTGTTCACCGTGAACCAGACGTTGCGTGGCGAGGGAACGATCCAGGTGGAAAAAGGGCGCTATGCCGCCTATGCACAGACGCTCGACATCGAACGCGGCGTACTGCGCTTTGCCGGCCCCATCGACAATCCGAGCCTCGACGTGCTGGCGGTACGCAAGCTGCCGGACGTGAAAGTGGGGGTGCAGGTCGGCGGCACGGTTCAGCGCCCGCAGGTGACGCTCTATTCCGATCCATCGATGCCCGACACCGAGAAACTTTCCTGGCTGGTACTGGGTCATGGTCTGGAAAGCGGCGGCCAGCAGGAATTCGCGTTGCTGCAGGTGGCGGCAGGTGCGTTGCTGAGCCAGGCCGATTCGGTGAATATGCAGGCGAAACTGGCGGAAACCCTGGGCATCGACAGCTTCGACGTGCGTGCGGGCGACGGTGAATCCCTTAATAGCGCCGTGGTCAGCGTCGGCAAGCGTTTGTCCTCGCGCGCGACGCTGAGTTACGAGCAGAGTCTCGACGGCCTGAGCCAGGTGGTGAAAGTGCTGTATCAGTTATCCAAGCACGTGCGGCTCGAAGCGCAGGCCGGACAGCCCAGCAGCTTCGACGCCTTCTATACGCGGGAGTACGATTAAGCCCGAAAACCGTGGTTGACCGCTCAACGGATCAGAGCATGTCGAATGGATGTTGAATTTTTTGCTTTTGTTTGGGTTGTCGCGCGGCAGGACCGCTACACGTCTGCTGCTACGCCTGGTCACGCGCCTGCCTTTGTCGCTCGTCATTGCAGGCGCCGGCCTGCGGCTTACCCGCAAGGAGTAGGCCGTTGCTGTAAAGCCGCTAAAGCGGCAACAGCTACGCTCTCCTCGCTTCGCGTCAGCCGCACGCCCAGACGCACCATCAGGCGTGTCCAACCACGGTTTTCAGGCTCAACCGATTAAATCCCGATGGTAGAATCGGGCGCATGTTAGAAGTTCGCATCGCTGCCATGAGTCTTTCGTTCCGTTTGCCTGCTCTGTCTGGAGGCCGCTGCTGATGCGTATCCTGCTATCCAACGACGACGGCTACTTTGCCCCTGGCCTGGCCGCACTGGCGCAAGCGCTCGACTCGCTCGCCGACATCACCGTGGTGGCGCCCGAACGCGACCGCAGCGGCGCATCCAATTCGCTCACGCTCGACCGCCCGCTGATGCTGCGCCAGGCGCCGACCGGCTTTTATTACGTCAACGGCACACCGACCGATTGTGTTCATCTGGCCGTTACCGGCATGCTGGACCATATGCCCGACATGGTGATTTCCGGCATCAACCACGGCGCCAACATGGGTGACGACACGATTTATTCCGGTACGGTGGCGGCCGCCACCGAGGGCTACCTGCTGGGGATTCCGTCGATCGCGGTCTCGCTCGCCAGCCACAACGCACAGCATTTCGACACCGCGGCGCGCGTGGTCGCTGATCTGGTGCAGCGCATCCAGACACGGCCGCCGACCGAACCGATGCTGCTCAACGTCAACGTGCCGGACTGCACCACCGCCGAGTTGAAGGGCGTTGTTGTGACCCGGCTGGGCAAGCGTCACAAGGCCGAGTCGGTGGTGAAGACCACCAATCCGCGCGGCCAGACCGTGTACTGGGTGGGAGCCGCCGGTGCCGCGCAGGATGCCGGCGAAGGCACCGATTTTCATGCGGTCGCCCTTGGCCATGTTTCGATCACTCCCCTGCAAATGGATCTGACCCGTTTCAGCCAGATGGAGAGCGTGAACGCATGGCTGAAACCCTGAACTCCCGTACCGGCATCGGCATGACCTCGGCGCGCACACGCGGCCGCATGGTCGAGCGCCTGCGCGAGCAGGGCATCAAGGACGAAATGGTGCTGTCGGCGATGGGCAGCGTACCGCGCCACCTGTATGTCGACCAGGCGCTGGAATCGCGCGCCTACGACGACACCGCCCTGCCGATCGGTTTCGGGCAGACGATCTCCAACCCCTACATCGTGGCGCGCATGGTCGAGCTAGCCCGCCACGGCGAGAATGGCCATGGCCGCGAACTGGGCCGCGTGCTCGAAATCGGACTGGGTTGCGGCTACCAGGCCGCAGTGCTGGGCAAACTGGCGCGCGAGGTGGTGTCGATGGAGCGCATCGCGGCGCTGGTTGGCAAGACACGTGTGCGCCTGCGAGGATTGCGGGTCAACAACGTCAAGCCCAAGCATGGCGACGGCATGGCGGGCGCCCGGGATTTTGCGCCGTTCGACGCCATCGTGATCGCGGCCGCGTTTGCAGAAGTGCCGCACACCCTGCTGGAACAGTTGGCCGACGGTGGGCGCCTGGTGATGCCGCTTGGCCACACCACGCAGACGCTATGCGTGATGGAGCGCCAGGGCGATTCTGTCACCGAGCGCATGCTCGAAGGCGTGAAGTTCGTTCCCCTGCTGCCAGGCGTGGCGTAATGAACAGGGCTGCGCGAAGCCGTGCCGCCTGGCTGGGCTTGTCGATGCTGCTGGGACTGGCGGGCTGCACCTCGCCCGGGATGGCGCCGGTTGATAACCGTTCGCCGGCGTACCGTACCGAGGGCGCACGGCCGGCCACGCCGCAGATTGCACCCTCTACCAACGGCCTGCATACCGTGCAGCGTGGCGAGACGCTGTATGCCATCGCCTTCGCCAACGGCCTGGACTACCGCGACATCGCCATCTGGAACCAGCTCGAATCCGCCGACCGCATCAGGGTTGGCCAGGTGTTACGGCTAACGTCGCCGACCGACGCGGTCGAGATCAAACCCCTCGACGTCGAGCCCGCGCCGAGCGCCAGACCGCTGATAGATTCGGCCCAGGCGACAGACGGAGTGGGTCCACCCATGTTGAATGAACCCCAGGCACAATTGCTGGTCTACTCCGAAGCGAACTGGGCGCAGGTATCGGGTGCTCGTCCGGCTGCGCCCGTGGCGGCCAGTCCGGCGCCGACGGTTCCCGCACCGGCAGCTGTACCGTCGGCCGTCCCGGCACCGGCGACATCCGCCGCCAGCACGTTGGTCGATACCTGGCTGTGGCCGGTGGACGGTACGCTGATCGGTCACTTCGGCTCCGCCGGTGGCAAGGGCATCGACATCGCCGGGGCGCGGAATGCGCCGGTAAAAGCCGTAGCGTCCGGCAAGGTGGTATACAGTGGCAGCGGTCTGCGGGGTTACGGGAACTTGCTGATCATCAAGCATGCGGGCGAGTTTCTCTCGGCCTATGCGCACAACGAAATCATCCTGGTAAAGGAGGGCGATATGGTGACGGCCGGACAGAAAGTTGCGCTGATGGGCGACAGCGATGCCGACCGGGTCAAACTGCATTTTGAAATCCGCCGTTATGGAAAACCGCTCGATCCCTTGACCTATTTACCGGAGCGCCCATGAGACGCAAACCCAGCGACGAATCCAATGAACTGACTCTCGAGCAACCTGAAGCCGAGTCGGAGCAGCAGTCCGCTGCGGATGCCAATGAGGAATTGGCATCGGCCATCCTCGACGAACCGCAGGTCGACGTCACCCAGCTGTATCTCAATGAAATCGGGCTGGCGCCATTGCTGACCGCCGTGGAAGAAGCCGCCCTGGCGCGGCGCACCGTGCAGGGGGATTTCGAGGCACGTCAGACCATGATCGAGCGCAACCTGCGCCTGGTGGTGAACATTGCCAAACATTATTCCAACCGCGGGCTGACGCTGCTCGATCTGGTGGAAGAGGGCAACCTCGGCCTCATCCATGCGCTGGAGAAATTCGACCCCGAGCGCGGCTTCCGCTTCTCGACCTATGCCACCTGGTGGATCCGTCAGAATATCGAGCGCGCGATCATGAACCAGTCGCGCACCATCCGCCTGCCGGTGCATATCATCAAGGAACTCAACATCTACCTGCGCGCGAAGCGGCATCTGGAAACGCACGGCGTAACCGATGCCAGTGCAGACGACATCGCCGCGCTGACCGCACATCCGGTCGAGGACGTGCGCCGCATCATGCAGCTGAACGAGCGCGTCGCCTCGCTCGACGCGCCGCTCGATGTCGACCCTAGCCTGTCGCTGGGCGAAGCGATCGCCGACGACAACGCGCAAGTGCCGGGCGAAATGCTGCAGCTCAAGGAGATCGAGCACCACGTCCACGAATGGCTGACCCAGTTGAACGACAAACAGCGCTGGGTGATCGAACGCCGCTTTGGGCTGAACAACTGCGAGGCCTGCACGCTGGAAGACCTCGCGCTCGAATTGCAGGTGACGCGCGAACGCGTGCGGCAGATACAGATGGAATCCCTGCGCGTGCTGCGGCAGTTGCTGCGGCGGCGTGGTGTCTCCAGGGACGAGTTGTTCTGACCCGAACTGGTATGCCGTTGTTGCCATGATCGACTGGTCGCAGATCGACACCGTCTTTCTCGACATGGACGGCACCCTGCTCGACCTTCATTTCGACAATCATTTCTGGCTCGAGCACATGCCGCGCCGCTACGCCGAATACCACGGCCTCTCGGCGGAAACGGCACGCGCACATCTTGACGCGCATTACACACGCCACGCCGGCACCCTCAACTGGTATTGCCTGGATTTCTGGAGCAGCGAACTCGCGCTCGACATCGTGCAATTAAAAGAGGAGGTCGCCCATCTGATCGCGGTGCGTCCCGACGTGCCTGCTTTTCTGCAGGCAGTACGGGCATCCGGTCGCCGAATGGTGATGGTGACCAATGCTCACCCGAAGAGCCTTAGCCTGAAAATGCGCGAGACGCGTATTGACACTTATTTCGATGCCTTGCTCTCGTCGCATCAGGTCGGCCTGCCCAAGGAACACCCGGATTTCTGGCACGGATTGCAAGCGATCGAGTCGTTCGACAGGGCACGCACCCTGTTCGTCGACGACAGCCTGCCGGTGCTGAAGAGCGCCCAGGCCTATGGCGTCGCGCACCTGCTTGCCGTGTGCAATCCCGATTCACGGCAGCCGCATAAGGATTGCGGGGAGTTTGAGACGATCATGAGTTTTGGGCAGGTGATGCCGGACGCGTGAGGGCTGCTCGACGCGCAGATACTCCGCACCGTTCGCGCTGAGCTTGTCGAAGCGCTGTCAACACTAGCGGAGAGCTCAGCAAGACCACAGACCCTTGATCTTCGGCGAGGCGGTGAGGGGAGAAAAATAAAAACCAGGGTGGTGCCGACTGGGCGCTTATCGTGACTCCAGGGGCTTCGCAAAACAGACTACGTTGTTCGCTCGTTCGGCGGTTCAATTAACACCGCCGCCCCCACGCTCCGCCCTTCCGTCGCCAGAATGTTATAGGTGCGGCACAACGCGCCAATATCCATCACTTCCAGCCCGATGTGCGCTTCCATCAGCGCGCGCGTCAGCGACGGGTGGGGAAAGCGTAGTTGGGCGCCGGTACCGAGCAGAAGGATGTCGAGTTCGTGTTGCGCAACCCATTCAAAATGAGCGGCGGTCAACGCGTCGAAGCCCATGCCGACCCACGGGGCGATTTCGATACCGCTCGTGGTGAGTAGCAGGCTGGCTTCCTGACGACGCCCGTTGATGAGGACATGATCCTCGCCATAGCCGGTGAAGAGCAGTTGGTTGGGGTCGGCGTTGAGGTGCAGTTTCATGCTGAAACCTTAGCAGATTTCGAACCGGCGGTGAGCCGACACGTGTACGTTTATGCGCCACAGCGCCCGGTTTTGTTTGCCGGGGCAGGGCGCCTCCGGTAAAATCCGGCGTTTTCCAAGGGTTTGTTTTGCCTTGATTTTACGCAGGTTGACCAGGAAGACCGCCGTGACGGCTGACAACAAGCCACGCTTACGCACCATCCATAAATCGTCCAAGCTCGACAGTGTCTGCTATGACATCCGGGGCCCGGTGATGGCGCGTTCGCGCCAGATGGAGGAGGAAGGTCAGCGCATTATCAAGCTCAACATCGGCAATCCGGCACCGTTCAACTTCGAGGCGCCCGAGGAAATCGTCCAGGACGTGATCCTCAACTTGCCGAACGCCTCGGGCTACAGCGATTCCAAAGGCCTGTTCTCGGCGCGCAAGGCAATCATGCACGAGACCCAGCGCAAGGGCATCGCCGGGGTGACGATCGACGACATCTTTGTCGGCAACGGTGTCTCCGAGCTGATCGTGATGTCGATGCAGGCGCTGTTGAACAATGGTGACGAAGTGCTGGTGCCGGCGCCGGACTATCCGCTGTGGACGGCGGCGGTGAGCCTGGCCGGCGGCAAGCCGCGCCACTACCTGTGCGACGAGAGCGCCGGCTGGCTGCCCGATCTGGACGACATTCGCGCCAAGATCAGCCCGAACACGCGGGCGATCGTCATCATCAACCCCAACAATCCCACCGGTGCGCTGTATCCGACCGAGCTGCTACTGGAAATTCTGGAGATCGCGCGCCAGCACCAGTTGATCGTCTATGCCGACGAAATCTACGACAAGGTGCTGTACGACGGTGTGGTGCACACTTCGATCGCCTCGCTGGCAAATGACGTACTGATTGTCACCTTCAACGGCTTGTCGAAGAATTACCGCGCCTGCGGTTACCGCTCGGGCTGGCTGATTGTGTCGGGCGACAAGCGCCACGCCAAGGATTATCTGGAAGGCCTCAACATGTTGGCGTCGATGCGCCTGTGTTCCAACGTGCCGGGACAGTATGCGATCCAGACCGCGCTTGGTGGTTACCAGAGCATCAACGACCTGGTCGCGCCGAGCGGCCGGCTGGCGCGTCAGCGCGATCTGGCGCATGAACTGCTGACGCTGATTCCCGGTGTGACCTGCGTCAAGCCCAAGGCCGCGATGTACCTGTTTCCGCGGCTTGATCCCAAGATGTACCCGATCCACGACGACCAGAAATTCATCCTCAACCTGCTGGAAGAGGAACGGGTGCTGGTCGTGCAGGGAACCGGCTTCAACTGGCCGCAGTCGGATCACATTCGTGTGGTGTTCCTGCCGCACGAGGAAGACCTGACCGAGGCGATCTCACGCATGAGCCGGTTCCTCGACCGCCAGCGTGCGCATCGCTGATTTTTTTCATCCGCAAATACCCAACGGTATTCGCGGATAAATGTTTTTTGACTGAGACTACGCAATGAAACCCATCCACGTCGGCCTGCTGGGCCTGGGAACGGTCGGTGGCGGTACGCTCACCGTGCTGCGCCGCAATGCCGAAGAAATCACCCGTCGCGCCGGACGCGAAATCCACGTGCTGCGTGCAGCCGTGCGTAATATCGACAAGGCGAAGGCGCTGGCGGGCGACCTTCCGGTGACGACCAACCCATTCGACGTGGTCGACGACCCCGACATCGACATCGTGGTCGAACTGATCGGCGGACTGGAGCCGGCACGCGAGCTGGTGATGCAGGCGATAGCCAATGGCAAGCACGTCGTCACCGCCAACAAGCATCTGGTGGCCAAGTATGGCAACGAGATCTTCGCAGCGGCGCAGGCCCGGGGCGTGATGGTGGCGTTCGAAGCGGCAGTTGCCGGTGGCATTCCCATCATCAAGGCGCTGCGTGAAGGTCTCACCGCCAACCGCATCGAATGGGTGGCCGGCATCATCAACGGCACCAGCAACTTCATCCTCACCGAGATGCGCGACAAGGGTGCCGCGTTCGAGGACGTGCTGAAGGAGGCGCAACGTCTGGGCTATGCCGAGACCGACCCGACCTTTGACATCGAGGGCATCGATGCTGCACACAAGCTCACCATCCTGTCGGCGATCGCCTTCGGCATTCCGATGCAGTTCGATCGCGCCTACACCGAGGGCATCTCGAAGCTCACGCGCGAAGATGTGAAATACGCCGAAGAGCTGGGTTACCGCATCAAGCTACTCGGCATCGCGCGCCGCACCGAGGCCGGCATCGAGCTGCGCGTGCACCCCACGCTGATCCCCGAGCGCCGCCTGATCGCCAATGTCGACGGCGCGATGAACGCCATTCTGGTGAAGGGCGACGCCGTCGGTCCGACGCTGTATTACGGCGCCGGCGCCGGCGCCGAGCCGACTGCCTCCGCAGTGATCGCCGACCTGGTCGACGTCACACGCCTGCATACCGCCGACCCGCATCACCGCGTGCCGCATCTGGCGTTCCAGCCGGACCAGTTGTCCGACACGCCGATTCTGCCGATGGACGAGGTGCGCACCGCGTACTACCTGCGCCTGCGCGCGTTCGACCGCCCCGGCGTGCTGGCCGACATCACGCGCATCCTGGCCGACAGCAATATTTCCATCGACGCCATGGTGCAGAAGGAGCCCGCCGAGGGCGAAGAGCAGGTCAGCATCATCCTGCTGACCCACATCACGATCGAGAAGAACGTCAACGCCGCAATCGCGAAAATCGAAGCCCTCGATACCGTGGCGGGGCAGGTGATGCGCATCCGCCTCGAAGAGCTGTCGTCCCGATAGATTTTAAGGCGAGCAATTTAAAGGCGAGCAATGAACTACCTCAGTACGCGCGGGCTGGCACCGCAACTCCGCTTCTCCGAAATCCTGCTAGGTGGGCTGGCCAGCGACGGCGGCCTTTACGTGCCCGAGACCTATCCGTGCTTCACCGAAGCCGAACTCGCGACGATGCGTGGCATGAATTATCGCGAACTGGCGTTTGCCGTGTTGTCACGGCTGATCGACGACATCCCGCACGATGATCTGCGCGCACTGATCGACAAGACCTACACCGCCAGCGTCTACCGCTACGTCAACCCGGGCGTGAACGCCGAGGACATCACCCCGCTGAAGACGCTGGAACCCGGTCTGCACGTGCTGGCGCTGTCGAACGGCCCGACGCTGGCGTTCAAGGACATGGCGATGCAGCTGCTCGGCAACCTGTTCGAGTACGTGCTGGACAAGACTCACGGCGAGCTGAATATTCTCGGTGCCACCTCGGGTGACACCGGTTCCGCCGCCGAATACGCGATGCGCGGCAAGCGCGGGGTACGGGTGTTCATGCTGTCGCCCGAGCACGGCATGACGCGCTTCCAGCAGGCGCAGATGTACGCATTGCAGGATGCCAACATCCACAATCTGGTGATCCGTGGCGTGTTCGACCAGTGCCAGGACATCGTCAAGGCCGTATCGAACGATCTCGAATTCAAGGCCACGCATCACATCGGCGTGGTCAACTCGATCAACTGGGCACGCGTCGCGGCGCAGAGTGTGTACTACTTCAAGGCCTATTTCGCGGCGACCCACAGCAACGAGCAGAGCGTGTCGTTTTCGGTGCCATCGGGCAACTTCGGCAACGTCTGCGCGGGCCACATCGCGCGTCGAATGGGACTGCCGATCGACAAGCTCATCGTCGCCACCAACGAGAACGACGTGCTCGACGAGTTCTTCCGGACCGGCGTTTACCGGCCGCGTCCCGAGACCCGGCACACCTCGAGCCCGAGTATGGATATTTCGAAGGCGTCCAACTTCGAACGCTTCGTGTTCGACCTTACCGGGCGCGATGCAGCCAAGATCCGCAGCCTGTGGCAAGCAGTCGAGTCGGGTGGCAGCTTCGACCTCAAGGCCCATTCCGATCCCAATGGAGGCAGCTTGTTTGACCGGGTCGTCGACTTCGGCATCGCCTCGGGTTCGAGCAACCATGCCAATCGCATCGACATCATCCGCACCGTGTATGAGGTGTACGGCACCATGATCGACCCGCACACCGCCGACGGCCTCAAGGTCGGCCTCGAGCACCGCCAGCCCGGCGTGCCGCT
>CAJDWX010000096.1_pt1 | contig 13911 bp, 10 predicted proteins | sample 7391741 | NCBI WGS metagenome assembly CAJDWX01 (sample SAMEA7055741, study PRJEB34461) | soil metagenome | biome: terrestrial ecosystem; feature: Peninsula; material: soil | place: Antarctica | collected 2016
TCGAATATGTTCGACTGATGGCCCTCATAGGCGACCCAGGCAACGGTGCTGGTGAAGCAGTACAGTTCGAGCGGCAGGCCGTCGGCGGTCGGCGCAAGCTGGCGTACGATCAGCGTCATCTCCTGATTGATGTCCGGGTGCGCGCGCAGATAACGTTCCACATAGGCACGAAAAAGCCCGATATTGGTCTGACGACGATGATTCACCTGGTCTGTCTTGTCGCTCGACAAATTCGTGTTCCACGCCTTCAGTTCCGCTTCCTTTTCCGACAGATAGCCGTCGAGCAGCGCGAAACGGCTCAGCCGGTGCTGCTCTTCGTCGGAGAGAAAGTGCACGCTATTCTGGTCGATATAGAGGCTGCGCTTAATGCGCCGCCCACCGGATTCGCTCATGCCACGCCAGTTCTTGAACGAATCGGTAATCAGGCGCTTGGTAGGAATCGTGGTGATCGTCTTGTCCCAGTTCTGCACCTTCACGGTATGCAGGGCGATGTCGATGACGTCGCCGTCGGCGTTGAGCTGGGGCACCTCGATCCAGTCGCCGACCCGGACCATGTCGTTTGAGCTGAGCTGCACACTGGCCACGAGGGAGAGCAGTGTGTCCTGGAATATCAGCATGAGTACCGCGGCCATGGCGCCGACGCCGGACAGCAGGATCAGTGGCGAACGGTCGATCAGGCTGGCGACCATAAGAATGATGGCGAGCGCGTAGACGAGGATCTTCACCACCTGCAGATAACCCTTGATCGGACGGCGATCGGCATCCCGACGGCGTTGATACAGCTCGCCCATCAGATTCAAGGCACCGTCGATGGCTAGCGCGATGGTCAGCACGATGAAAGCGCTGCAGACGTTTTGCACCACCGCGACGAGCGTTTCCGACAAACCCGGAACCGCCCGGATGCCGAGGGTCAGGACCAGCGCCGGAACGATGTTGGCGAGACGGGAGATGACGCGTATAGGCGTCAGCTCGGGCGTCTCGGCGAGCGCGGACAGACTGATCAGATGGCGCAGACCACGCAGCAGGATGCGTTTGGTCAGCCAGTTGGCGACCCAGGCCAGCAGGCACAGGGCGACAAGGGAAATCAGGGTGTAGGAAATCGGGTGAAGTTCCAGCCAGCTGATGAATTCCGTGAATTTCTGAGGCATGGCTTCTCTTTGGGTTTTCTGGATTGGGGGAGAGGTGGCCAACACGCGCGGAACACTATCCGCTGCAAGGCCTGCTAGCCGAGTGACTCTGGCGTTGACTTGAAAAACCCAATCGGCGGCTCGGCAACAAGGGAAGGCTCGATACTACCAAACGAGGGGGCCTGCCGTTTTCCATTTCATAGATTGAAGAAGCCTGCCCCGGCCTCAGCCGCGACAGGGTGCGCGTCATCCTCGCGCGATAAAGCCCATCGAACAACAATTCTTCAACGGTCCCCAAAAACGCCGGGCCGCTGTCGACAAACTGCGTTCCAAGCTTGGCGCGGCCCTTTACCAGCACGCGGTGCTGAGGTTAGTGGTGGGTAATGGCCGGACCGCACGCCTATCCGCAAGAATCAAACGCATGGCGGGCGGCTCTCTGATGATCAATCCAGCACTACATCCCAGACTCATACTCTGCTGGAAAGATTTTCAGTTGGCATGGCGTCAATCTCGCAGCACAATGCCGCTTGATCCCATCAACACCGATTTAATGCCACGTCCCCGATTGACCCATCCTGCATGTCATCGCGCTGATGCAAACGCTTAGCGTCCGCCTTGGCCTGGCATTCAGTGCCTTCTGTGTCCTGTTGCCTGCGGCCGCTGCCGATGTGACCGGTCTGGCCACGTACCCGCCGACGGCGCCAGCGGCGGTGTATGCCCCGTTCATCAACCAAAACCTGGCCCTGCAAGAGCCCACCGACGTGCAGGCGGCTGGCTACAATTGGCGGGGGACGACGCCCGACAAACCGGACTGGGGCGGCGTCGGCCGCGATGTCACTTATTTCCTCGGCTTTCAGTTTGCCGCGATTGCGGTGCTGTACGCCGCCCCGGAAAGTATTTCGGGCTGGGATCGCGAACAGAAGAAGAATTACAGCGCCGCGAAGTGGCGCAAAAATGTCAGTAAGGTGGTATGGGACGACGACCGCTGGTGGATCAACTACGTGCTGCACCCCTACTGGGGCGGCGCCTATTACGTCCAGGCACGCGAGCGCGGGCTGGACCGGACCCAGGCCTTCTGGTACTCGGCGTTGTTGTCAACAATCTTCGAATACGGCGCGGAGGCCCTGGCCGAACCCGTGTCGGTGCAGGATCTGATCGTGACACCGGTGGTTGGCGCACTGGTCGGCGAATATCTGTTCACGCCGTTGCGGGCCCGCATCCGTGCCAAGCCTGGCGAACTCAACTGGGCGGACAAGACGTTGCTGGTTGTCACCGATCCATTGGGTGTGATCAGCGCGGAAACTGATCGCCTATTCGGCATCAAGTCGACGCTGCGCTGGCAGCCTGTCGGGATGCCATTGCCCGTAACGGCGCTGGATGGCGCGGCTACAGGGCGCCCTGCTTATCTGCACAACCAGAGGCCCGTATGGGGACTGCAATTTCAAGCCGAGTGGTGACACCAAAACGGGCGCCGCGCGCACCCAAAAAAGCAATAGACCTCTGAGCCGTTTTCAGTTTGGGCTGCCGGACACCTTGAGATCAACGGCACAAGAAGCTGAACCATGAAAGCGACGGGAAAGTGCTGCAGCGTCTACAGCCTCCGTCACGGAGCCACTACACGTCGGGCCTGATACACCAGCAACGGCAGTGCCACACGGGTGATAAAGCTGGGCAGGCGCAAGGGCTTGAGCAGCATTTTCACCGTCATGTCGTAAGGGTAGTCGGTGCGTGCCCAGTGCCCCGCCATCTGTTGAAAGCACTGAAAATCCTGCGGACTGAATTTGGGGGCCACCTGATTGATACCCTGTCAGACCGGGATGATCATCGCCGGTTCGCACGCTACAAAAATTACACCCGTTGATGCCCAAGAAGTGGCGCCACTGCGCCCGACAACCGGGATGAAATTTCCTGCGAAAACAGCACGCTCGTTTTGTGTGAGCACCCCGCGCTAACCCTTGCCAGGACAAGGATTTGACGCGCAGAAAATATTGCCGCTCGAACCCGGGCGGGATTAATATATCGCACTTTTCGCTGTAATTTTGCGGCTTGCCCGTGGGCCGGCCGCTGTTGCCTGAGCATAAGGAACCATGGGACAACAACGCTGGCTGGACGGGACGCTGTATTCACCCGATTTCGAGCAGGATAGCTGCGGCTTCGGCCTGATCGCACAGATCGACAATCAGCCCAGCCACACCCTGGTTCACAACGCGATCGGCTCGCTAGCATGCATGACCCACCGCGGCGCGATCGCGGCGGACGGCCTGTCGGGCGACGGGTGCGGGCTCCTGTTCAAGAAGCCGGATGCCTTCCTGCGTGCAGTGGCAACCGAAGCTGGCTTCGCACTGGGCGATCTGTATGCCGCCGGGCTGGTATTCCTGTCGCACGACGCCGCACCGCAGGAGCTGGCACGTGTCACGCTGGTGGTCGAACTTGAAGCGCAGGGGCTGGTGGTCGCCGGCTTCCGTCAGGTGCCAACCGATTCCAACGTATGTGGCGAATCGGCGCTGGAATCCTTGCCTCATATCGAGCAGGTGTTCGTCAACGCACCGGCCGGAATGAGCGAGGACGATTTCGAGCGCAAGCTCTACATCGCCCGCCGCCGCGCCGAAAAGGCGCGCGAGCCGACCGATCTGGTGTTCTATCTACCAACGTTGTCGTGCCGCGTGATCAGCTACAAGGGCCTGGTGCTGCCGGAGAATTTGCCGGTGTTCTATCCCGATCTCAGCGATGCACGCTTTGCGTCGAGCCTGGCGGTGTTCCACCAGCGCTTTTCGACCAATACCTGGCCGCAGTGGCGGCTGGCACAGCCGTTCCGCTATCTGGCGCACAACGGTGAGATCAACACGGTGCAGGGCAACCGCAACTGGAGCCGCGCCCGCGAGCAGAAATTCGAAACGCCGCTGATCCCGAACATGGACGACATCCGTCCTATCGTCGGTACCCGGGGCTCCGACTCGATGAGCCTCGACAACATGGTCGAGGGCCTGGTGATGGGCGGCGCGGGACTGTTTCGCGCGCTGCGCCTGGTGATTCCGCCAGCCTGGCAGAACGTCGAGTCGATGGATCCCGACATCCGCGCCTTCTACCAATACAACTCGATGCACATGGAGCCGTGGGACGGCCCCGCGGGCATCGTACTGACCGACGGTCGCTATGCCGTCTGCACGCTTGACCGTAACGGCCTGCGCCCGGCGCGCTGGGTGCTGACCAAGGACCGCATCCTAACCATCGCGTCCGAAGTCGGCGTGTGGCAGATCGACCCGGCCAACGTGGAGAAGAAGGGCCGCGTCAAGCCCGGCCAGATGATCGCCGCCGACCTCAACACTGGGCGGCTGTTGATGTCGGAAGACATCGATAACGAGCTGAAAGATGTGCAACCGTATCGCGAATGGCTCAAGTCCAGCGCCATTAAACTGGAACTCTCGATCAACCAGGATGCCGATCTGCCGGTGATGGATGCCGCCAGCCTGCTGGCGCACCAGAAACTCTTCAACGTCAGCTTCGAGGAGCGCGACCAGATCATCCGCGTGCTGGCCGAGAACGGCGCCGAGGCCATTGGCTCGATGGGCGACGACACGCCGATGGCAGTATTGAGCCAGAAAGTGCGCTCACCATTCGACTACCTGCGCCAGCAGTTCGCGCAGGTGACCAACCCACCGATCGATCCGATCCGCGAGGCGATCGTGATGTCGCTCAACACCAGCTTCGGCCCCGAGCGCAACCTGTTCGAGGAAACGCCCGCGCACGCACGCCGGGTGGAAGTGCACACGCCGCTGCTGTCGAAAGAAGCCTTTGACACGCTGCTGAACCTGGACGACCCGGCCTTTGCTTCGCTCACGCTCGACCTGCACTACGATCCGGCCGCGACCACGCTGGAAGCCGCAATCCAGGCGCTGACCGCACGCGCAGTCGACGCGGTAAAAGCCGGCAAGGTGATTCTGGTGCTGTCCGACCGCAACCTCGCCAACGACCGCCTCCCGATCCACGCCTTGTTCGCCACCGGCGCGGTGCACCACGCGCTGATCAACGCCGGCCTGCGCTGCAGCGCCAACATCGTGGTGGAAACCGGTACGATGCGCGACCCGCATCACTACGCCTGCCTGGTCGGCTACGGCGCGACCGCGGTGTATCCATACCTCGCCTACCAGGTGATCGGCGAATTCGTCAAAATCGGCGAAATCAAGCCCAACCTCGACAAGGCGCTGGCCAACTTCCGCAAGGGCATGGACAAGGGCCTCTACAAGGTGCTCTCCAAGATGGGCATCTCGCTGGTGGCCAGCTACCGCGGCGCCCAGCTGTTCGAGGGCATCGGCCTGCACGAAAACGTCGTCGCCTTGTGTCTGAAGGGCACGGTATCGCGCATTTCCGGCGCCAATTTCGATGACTTCGAATCCGACCAGAAGCTGCTGCACAAGGCGGCGTTCAATCCGCTGCGCCCGCTGACCGCAGGCGGCCTGCTGAAGTTCATATTCGGCGAGGAATATCACGCCTACAACCCGGACGTGGTGCAGCAGTTGCAGAAGGCCGTGAAAACCGGCGACTACGCCGAGTTCAAGAAATATTCCGAGATCGTTAATACTCGGCCGGTGGCGATGCTGCGCGACCTGATGACGCTGAAGACCGACGTCACGCACGGAATTAAACCCATCCCGCTGGAAGAAGTCGAGCCACTGGAATCCATCCTCAAGCGCTTCGACTCGGCCGGCATGTCGCTCGGCGCCTTGTCGCCGGAGGCGCACGAGGCGCTGGCCGAGGGCATGAACCTCATCGGTGGCCGCTCCAATTCTGGCGAAGGCGGCGAGGATCCGAAACGCTACGGCACCGTAAAGAGCTCCAAGATCAAACAGGTCGCCTCTGGCCGCTTCGGTGTCACCGCGACCTATCTGGTCAACGCCGAGGTGCTGCAGATCAAGATGGCACAGGGTGCCAAGCCCGGCGAGGGCGGGCAATTGCCGAGCGACAAGGTGTCGCCACTGATCGCCAGCCTGCGCCACACCAAACCGGGTACGCCGCTGATTTCGCCACCGCCGCACCACGACATCTATTCGATCGAGGATCTGGCGCAGCTGATTTTTGACTTGAAGCAGGTCAATCCCGATGCGCTGGTGTCGGTGAAGCTGGTCGCCGAGCCCGGCGTCGGGACTATCGCGGCCGGTGTTGCCAAGGCCTACGCCGACCTCATCACGATTTCCGGCTACGACGGCGGCACCGGTGCATCGCCGCTGGCTTCGGTCAAGTACGCCGGTTCGCCATGGGAACTGGGCCTGTCCGAAGCGCAGCAGGTATTGCGAGCCAACGGCCTGCGTGGACGCGTGCAGGTGCAGACTGACGGCGGCCTGAAAACCGGGCCTGTCCGAAGCGCAGCAGGTATTGCGAGCCAACGGCCTGCGTGGACGCGTGCAGGTGCAGACTGACGGCGGCCTGAAAACCGGTCTCGACGTCATCAAGGCTGCCATTCTCGGCGCGGAATCCTTCGGCTTTGGCACCGGCCCATTGGTCGCACTGGGCTGCAAATTCCTGCGTATCTGTCATCTGAACAACTGCGCCACCGGCATCGCCACACAGAATGAAACCCTGCGCCGCGACCACTTCATCGGCCTGCCCGGGATGGTGGTGAACTACTTCAAGTTCGTCGCCGAGGAAACGCGCGAACTGATGGCGTCCCTGGGCATCAGGAAGCTGACCGACCTGATCGGCCGCACCGATCTGCTTCAGCTCTCGGCGGGCGACACGCCGCGCCAAGGTCGACTCAAACTCGACGTACTGCTTTCGCAAGGCGATATCCCGGCCGACGCACCCCGTTTTGCGCAGCAGGAACGCAATCCCTCGTTCGACAACGGCGAGCTGGCCGAGCGGATGGTGGCCGACGCGATCGGCGCGATCAAGGCCGCCACACCGATCGAGCTGCGTTATGAAATGCGCAACGTGAACCGCTCGATCGGCGCGCGCCTGTCGGGCGAAATTGCCAAAGCGTATGGCTCCCAGGGCCTGCCGGACGACACCATCCGCATCGGGCTGACCGGTTCGGCCGGCCAGAGCTTCGGCGTGTGGAACCACAAGGGCCTGACACTCACACTCGAAGGCGACGCCAACGATTACGTCGGCAAGGGCCTGGGCGGCGGTCGACTGGTGATCTATCCGCCGCGCGTGGCCACTTACGAGGCGCACCGCAACACGCTGATCGGCAACACCTGCCTGTATGGCGCCACCGGCGGCGAACTCTACGCGGCCGGCATGGGCGGCGAACGCTTTGGCGTGCGCAACTCCGGCGCGCTGGCGGTAGTGGAAGGCGTCGGCGACCACGGCTGCGAATACATGACCGGCGGCGTGGTGATCGTGCTGGGCGAAACGGGGCTCAACTTCGGTGCCGGCATGAGTGGCGGCATGGCCTTCGTGGTCGACGACGCGTGCGATTTCGTGTCGAAGACCAACAAGGAAACGGTCGAGCTGACGCGCATCGTCAATGACGAAACCGAGCCGTTCCGCGTGTTCTTCCGGGCGCAGGTCGAACGCCACCAGATGCTCACCGGCAGCGCACGCGCGAAAGCCTTGCTGGACGATTTCGACGCGACCCTGGCTCGCGTCTGGCTGGTCAAGCCGAAACGCATTTCGATTGGAGACCTGGTCGAGGATCTTCCCGATCGGACATATGAAGCAGTGAGTGCATAACTATGGGTGACGTATTCTGGTTTCTGAAGCAGGCGCGACGCGACGGCGAGAAGACTCCCGCCGACGTCCGCAAGCACGAGTTCCTTGAAATCTACGCGCTGATGGATGCTTCGCACGCGCAGGAACAGGCCGAGCGCTGCCTCGGCTGCGGCAATCCGTATTGCGAGTGGAAGTGCCCGGTGCACAACTACATCCCCAACTGGTTGAAGCTGGTCGCCGAAGGCCGCCTGTTCGAGGCGGCCGAGCTTTCCCACCAGACCAATTCACTGCCCGAGGTGTGCGGTCGCGTGTGCCCGCAGGATCGGCTGTGTGAAGGTGCCTGCACGCTCAATACCGATGGCTTCGGCGAAGCCGTCGGCGGCGGTCCCAACGTGGGCGGCTTCGGCGCGGTGACCATCGGCCAGATCGAACGCTACATTTCCGAAGAAGCGTTCAAGGCCGGCTGGCGCCCCAACATGTCGAACGTGGTGCCGACCGGCAGGAAGGTCGCCGTGATCGGCGCCGGTCCGGCTGGATTGGGGTGTGCCGACATATTGGCGCGCAGCGGCGTGAAACCGGTGGTGTTCGACCGCTACGACGAAATCGGCGGCCTGCTCACTTTCGGCATCCCCGAATTCAAGATGGAAAAATGGGTGATGACGAACCGCCGCGACGTGTTCGAGGGCATGGGCGTCGAATTCCGCCTCAACACCGAGATCGGCAAAGATGTGTCGATGAAGTCCCTGCTCGACGAATACGACGCCGTGTTCATGGGTATGGGCACCTACACCTACATGAAGGGCGGTTTCCCCGGCGAGGATCTGCCCGGCGTACTCGAAGCGCTGCCGTTTCTGATTTCAAACGTGCGCAAATGTCTCGACCTCGCCAAGCCGGACGAGGTCGCCGATCCCAATGAGAAATATCGCGACATGAAGGGCCTGCGCGTCGTGGTGCTCGGCGGCGGCGACACCGCGATGGACTGCAACCGCACCAGCATCCGCCAGGACGCGGCTTCGGTCGTCTGCGCCTACCGCCGCGACGAGAAGAACATGCCCGGCTCCAAGCGTGAAGTCGGCAACGCCAAAGAAGAAGGCGTGCAGTTCCTGTGGAACCGTCAGCCGGTCGAGATCGTCGGCGACGGCAAGGTCGAAGGCGTAAAACTTGTCACCACCGAACTCGGCCCACCCGATGCACGTGGTCGCCGCACCCCGGTGGTCGTTCCGGGTTCCGAGGAGGTCATTGCCGCTGATCGCGTGATCGTGGCCTTCGGCTTCCGCCCCAACCCGCAGCCGTGGTTCGAGCAGCACCAGATCGCGACCGACCCGGGCGGCCGGGTCATCGCCAAGGGCCAGGCACACGCCTTCCAGACCGTCAATCCGAAGATCTTCGCCGGTGGCGACATGGTGCGCGGTTCCGATCTGGTGGTGACCGCGGTGTGGGAAGGTCGCGAGGCCGCCAAAGGCATCCTCGCCTACCTCGACCTGCTGTAGCGCGGTAAACCTGCTTGCGCGGGTATGGCAGGTCGCACCCGCGTCCACCCATCAGGGTATGCTGCGCCATTGCCATCGACCGCCGTTACCGGATGCTTCCAGGCCCTTATTACCCCCGTTCGTTCACCATCCTGGTCATCGTCGCCATGGGCGTCTTGATCGTGCCGCTGGCCAGTGGCCTGATCAATGCAGTACACGTGTTGCAGGGCGTCGTCGACACCCAGCGCGAGTTCACCCGTAGCAGCCTCGCCGTCACGCGCGACGTGCGGCAGGCCGTTGAATCGGTGAGCCAGTTGCAGCGCGCCGCCGGGCAATACCATTTGTTGCAGGATGCCGAACTCGGTCCCGCCTTGCGGCAAAGCTTCGACGAACTGCACACCCAGTTGACGCAACTCGATACGCTGCTCGCCGACCCGCGTTCGCGCACCACGCTGGCTACGCTGCAGGCACGCAGCCAGGCGCTGTATCGCCAGGTGCAACCGGGTGAATTCCTGGACAGCGACCAGTTCCAGGCACTCGGTCCCAATTTCGACAGTTTGCATGATGCCGCGCGCACCCTGCTCGCCCAGGCGGACGCCGCGGTGCAGCGCGAATTGCAGGCGCTGGAAGAAACCGTGCAGGCGACTCGCCAGCGGCTGATCGTGCTGGCACTGGCGCTGATCCCGTTGACGCTGCTGCTGGCAGCCGTGTTTTCCTGGATGATCAACCGCCCGATCAAGCAGCTCAAGGCCTCGATCCAGCAGCTCGGTCAGGCCGACCTGAGTCCCCTGCCGGCCATCAGCGGGCCGCAGGACATCGTCGAACTGGGACGCGAAATCGACTGGCTGCGCCAGCGGCTGCAGGCACTGGAAGACCAGAAACTGCGCTTCCTGCGCCACGTGTCGCACGAACTGAAAACCCCGCTCGCTTCGCTGCGCGAAGGCGTGGCGCTGCTGGGTGACGAACTGGCGGGCAGTCTCAACCCGCGCCAGCACAGCATCGTCGGCATCATGGACAGCGCTAGCCGCGATCTACAGAAACGCATCGAGGATCTGATCCGATACAGCAGCATGGTGCGCGACGCGACGCCTTCGCCCGCCACGCCGCACGCGCTGGGCGACGCGCTCGACGCCGTCCTGGCGCGGCAAAAGCTGGCGCTCGATACGCGCCACATCGAGGTCGAGACGCAGTTTGCCGCGCCGGTGCTCCATGCCGAGCGCGGCCAGCTGGAAACCGTACTCGACAATTTGCTGTCGAATGCGGTCAAATTCAGTCCCGAGGGCGGCCGCATCCTGGTGAAGAGTGCGCCGGTCGACGGCGCGATCGAGGTATGGGTGTGCGATCAGGGCGATGGCATTCCCGAAGCCGAGCGCACTCGCGTCTTCGAGCCGTTTTTCCAGGGCGCGCGTCAGCCCGCCAGCACGGTCCAGGGCAGCGGCCTCGGCCTGTCGATCGTGCGCGAGTCGCTGCTGGCCGTCGGCGGCACCGTTGACGTGGTCGATTGTCCGCCCTGGTCGACCTGTTTCCGATTATCGTGGCCCGATGACCGCGGCCCGCTTAACCTGGCGCGTACCGAATGACTTTCAAACCTGTCCTGCTTGCCTGCCTTTTGCTGACACTGAACGCCTGCGTCGTTCCGCCTCTGCCTGGCCCGACGCCGACGCCGACGACGAAGACGCCGACGCCGGCGCCCGTCAGCCGGCTATCCCGATTGAGCGCGTCGACGCTCCTGAACGAACTGTCGCGGGTGGCAGCGCTGTCTCCCGAACAGCGCCGACGCGAGCTGGCCGCGCTGGACAATGAGCGCCGCCTGGACGACGCCAGGCGCTTCCAGCAGGCCGCCCTGCTGGAGCGCGAAGATAGCGAGGACGCGTTTGAACGCAGCCTCAAGAGCCTGGCTCTGATAGACGACGCCGATCCCCGCGCGCAGACACTGCTCGACCTGATGAAGAAATCGCTTTCGACGCGCATCGAGTTGCGGCAGCAGACTGCACGCGCGCAGGAACTGCAGGACAAACTCGACCAGATCAAGGCGCTGGAAAAAACCCTGCAGCAGCGCAGCACGCTGCCCAAATCACCATGAAAAAGCCTGCCATTCTGGTCGTCGACGACGATGCGGCACTGCGCGAACTGATCACCCTGCGGCTGGAAGCCAACGGATTCAAGGTCGAAGCGGCCGACAGTGGGGAAGCTGCGCTGGCGCAGTTGGCGCTGGCACGGCCCGATGCGGTGCTGACCGACATGCAGATGAGCGGCATCGACGGCATGGCGCTGTTTCGGGCCATCCATGCGCGCGATCCGTCGCTGCCCGTGATCGTGCTGACCGCGCATGGCACGATCCCGGACGCGGTGGCCGCGACCCAGCAGGGACTGTTCGGCTACCTGACCAAGCCCTACGACGCGCCGACGCTGGTCAACCTGTTGAAACGCGCCACTCGGCTGACCGGCAGCAGCCAGGAGACGCAAGACGACAGTTGGCGCCGCGAAATCGTCACCGCCAGCCCGACGATGGACACGCTGCTGGCCGAAGCCCGTCTGGCCGCCCAGATTGATGCCGCGCTGATGATCCAGGGCGAATCAGGCACCGGCAAGGAATTGCTGGCGCGCGCGATCCACCGTGCCAGCCCGCGTCACGCCAAGCCCTTCGTCGCGATCAACTGCGGTGCAATTCCGGCCGAACTGCTCGAGTCGGAACTGTTCGGCCATGTCAAAGGCGCCTTCACCGGTGCGGGTCGCGATCATCCTGGCCTGTTTCTCAGCGCGCACGGTGGCACCGTGTTCCTCGACGAAATCGGCGACATGCCGGCCCCGCTGCAGGTCAAGCTGCTGCGCGTACTGCAGGAAAACGAGGTGCGTCCGGTCGGTGCGACCGAGACGCGCGCCGTCGACGTACGCATCCTGTCAGCGACCCACTGCAACCTGGAAGAGGCGATCGTCAGCGGCGAGTTTCGCGAAGACCTGTATTACCGGCTGAACGTGGTCAACCTGACGCTGCCGCCGCTGCGCGAACGGCGCGAGGACATCCCGTTGCTGGCGCAGCACTTCCTCGCTGCACTGACGGAGAAATACCGCCGCCGCATTCACGGTTTTGCGCCCGATGCGCTCGACATGCTGGTGGCGGCCGACTGGCCAGGCAATATCCGCCATCTGCACAACGTCCTGGAGCAGTGCGTGGCCCTGTGTACCACCGCCACCATTCCGGCCACGCTGGTCGGGCGGGCGTTGCGCGACAAACCCGCCGACATCCAGCCGCTGGCCGAAGCGCGCACGGCTTTCGAGCGCGATTACCTCATCACCCTGCTGAAGCTGACACGCGGCCAGGTCAGCGAAGTCGCCCGGCTGGCCGGACGCAACCGCACCGAGGTATATCGGTTGCTGCAACGCCACAACCTCACCCCCGCCCTGTTCAAGGATCGCGACGAAACCGACTGATTGTCGGGCCGAGGCGACGCCTGCATTGCACGGGCAACGACCGGCTTGCACGCCACCCTTGCAATTTGTTGATCCAAAAGACTATTTTAGCTTGGCACATACTCTGCATTGAGTGGATAGCGCCCGCGGGCGTTTATCCACTCTCAGAGGAGAACATCATGTTTGGATGGGCCATCAGCTTTCTGATCCTTGCCATCGTCGCCGGGATTTTCGGTTTTGCCGGCGTGGCCGGCACCGCAGCGTGGATCGCCAAAATCCTGTTTGTCGTGGGCCTGGTCGTGTTTCTTGTCATGCTGGCCACGGGTCGCCGTCCGCCCACCACGTAAGTCCGTCGCACCGCGTGCCTGAAGGGAGCCCTGGCTTCCTTTTTTTGAGCCTGTCGCCATCACCATACAAAAATAACAAATAAAAACATTGGCTTATGAAACCACATTCCTATGTGTCGTCGACCGGCGACAAAACGATCCGATTCAGGCCCACAATCCCTGAAAAGCCATTGCCGACAAATTACAAATCATTGATTTAAAAGTATAAAAACGAACTGGCACGGTAGTCGCTCTATCCAGCTTGAGTGCCTATGCATTCGAGTCAACCCCTTACTGGAGATAACCATGAAATACACTCACTCTCGCCTGACCACTTTGACCCTCGCCAGCGTCTTTGGCATTGCCGCCTCCGCCTCCGCACTGGCCGCGCCGACAGCGTCCGATTTCAAACAATACGATGGCAATGGCGACGGCATGATCAGCCAGCAGGAATATCAGGCCAAGGGCGGCAGCGAAGAGACGTTTCGCATGATCGATGCAAACGGCGACGGCAGCGTGAGCCACGATGAGTTCGTCAAGAAAGGCAGTGCGTCCGCGCCTTCGACAGCACCAGGCGATCCAGCGGCCCCAGGCATGCCGAGCCCCAACGGCCACTTGTGAAGACCTGAGCACCGATCCGGATCATGGCATCCGGATCGGCCTCTCTCTTACATGACATGGAGACGAACATGAAAAACCTTAATCGCACCCTCTTGAACCTGACGCTTGCCGGCATGCTGGGCAAGCATTGAGCGCTAGGGATCAGGTCGGTGGCTGCAGGCGCTGCCACCGGCAACCGGGAGACTTCATATGGTCAAGACCATGCAACATCTAAATGACGAGCATATGCGGCTGTATGAATGGAGCGGCGCCGGTGCTGGAACCCTGCTTCACGGTGCCCCCGAAAAATCGATACGGATGCATGCCTGG